>Ga0209191_1001348_pt1 | contig 16275 bp, 5 predicted proteins | sample S_130626_EF_Meta_FD_187320 | JGI IMG/M metagenome (GOLD analysis project Ga0209191, IMG submission 187320) | Freshwater microbial communities from Lake Simoncouche, Canada to study carbon cycling - S_130626_EF_MetaG (SPAdes) (version 2) | ecosystem: Environmental > Aquatic > Freshwater > Lake ...
ATAGTCCGCCACCAATTCCAACACCACCAGCTACAGTTAATGCACCAGTAATAGTAGAGTTTGTTGGTGTTGTATTTGTAATAATTACAGTACTAGTTGTAGTACCTGTAAATGATCCTGTTGCCCCATTAGCTCCAGCACTACCAGTAAACCCTAAACTACCAGCATATCCAAAATATCCCTGACTACCAGTAAAGCCTGCACTACCAGTAAAGCCTACACTACCAGTAAAGCCTACACTACCGGTATAACCTACGCTACCAGTAAACCCTGTACTTCCAAAGTAACCTACACTACCAAAATATCCAATTGACCCTGTATACCCACCTCCACCGCCTCCACTAAGCGCACCTATCGTAGCAGTGGTAACAATTTGGGCGCCGTTAATGTATGAAGTATTGGCAATGTAAACAGAACCCTGTATTCCAACACCGCCGGCTACAGTTAATGCACCGGTAGTGGTGCTAGTCGAACTTGCTGTGTTAGATATAATTAATGCGTTAACTAATGTACCACCAGAGAATTGATTTTGTGCCACGGCATCAACCCAGTGGCCGCCGTTAGCGTCAATGTAGTATATACTTAGATCACCGACACTACTATCCCACCAAAATTGTCCGTTACCTGGATTAGCAGGAGCAGTGTCTGATATAACAACTCCACCGATTAGTGCGCCATTAGAATATATATTACTTGCATATAAATTACCACCAATTCCAACCCCTCCCGAAACTATTAATGCACCAGTTGTAGTTGATGTTGCTGAGGTATTATTATAAGTTTGAATAATATCGTCTGTTTTAATCAACGTAGTTGTAACAGTAGTAAGCTGAATTGTTAATTTACTGGCAACGATCTCACCGCCAATAGTTAAATTTCCGCCAATATATGCATCTTTGCCTACTCCTAAACCACCAGCTACAGTTAATGCACCTGTCGTGGTTGAAGTTGCACTTGTATTATTTGTTATAACAAACGTCGAGGTTGTTCCCGGAAGAGCAATCCCGGCAGCAATAGCACTGGCAACATATGTTGAAACATTTGCCGCCGTTATTACTAAAGATCCTCCAACATAGCTGATACCGCCAACATATAAATTACCACCAATACCAGCACCACCGGCTACTTGTAGTGCACCAGTTACAGTTGAGAAAGAACTTGCTGTATTAGCCACAACTAAGGCGTTAAGTATAGTTCCACCAGTGAATTGATTTTGTGCTACAGCGTCAACCCAATGACCGCCATTAACGTCAACGTAAAATACGCTTAAATCACCAATAGTGCTGTCCCACCAAAGCTGTCCATTTGCAGGGTTACTAGGAGCAGTATCACTAATAGTAACAATGCTACTAGTTGATGTTGTTGCAGATCCAGATGCATATAGTCCAATAGTAGCAGTGGTGATAATTTCTGCGTTACGAACGTATGATGTGTTGGCAATATAAACAGTACCACCAATACCAACACCGCCAGCGACAGTTAATGCACCGGTAGAAGTTGATGTGGAAGTTGTTAAGTTGTTAACAAATACTGTGCTAGTAGTTGTCCCCGTAAATGATCCTACACTACCAGTATATCCAAGACTACCAATATATCCCGTGTCTCCTCTGCTACCAGTAAATCCAATACTACCAGTATACCCAGAGGCCGCATAATTGCCAATAGTAGCAGTGGTTATAATTATAGCACCAGCAACGTATGAAGTAGTTGAAGCTACAAATGATGCCGCAGTAAATGTACCAACACCGGTAATATTTGTAACACCAGTAATGTCGCCACCGCCTCCAGAAACTGTTAATCCTGTTGCTGTAACAACTCCACCTGCAAAAACACCCCCACCAATACCAACACCACCTGTAACTACTAATGCACCTGTTGTAGTACTTGTTGTACTTGCTGTGTTTGAAATATAAAATACTGTATTAGTGCCTGTAACATTTGCACCACCGGCTGCATAGTTGCCGATAGTAGCAGTGGTAATAATTATAGCACCAGCAACATATGAAGTACTTGCGGCTACAAATGATCCAGCAGTGAATGTACCAACACCGGTGATATTTGTAACACCAGTAATGTCACCACCACCTCCTGCAACTGTTATGCCTGTTGCTGTAACAACACCACCTGCGTAAACACCACCGCCAATTCCAACTCCGCCGGTAACAGTTAATGCACCTGTTGTAGTGCTTGTAGTAGGGGTACTGTTATTAATGAATACTGTACTAGTAGTTGTTCCTGTAAATGATCCTTGTGATCCAACATATCCAATACTACCTGTATATCCTATATCACCTTTACTGCCTGTATATCCTGTATCACCCTTACTACCAGTAAACCCAACACTACCGGCGTAGCCCAAATCACCTTTACTGCCTGTATATCCTGTATCACCCTTACTACCAGTAAACCCTACACTCCCGGTGTATCCAACCCCGCCTGCGGCTGCATAATTGCCAATAGTAGCAGTGGTAATAATTTCTGCACCACGTATAGTACTGGTTTGTCCAATGTTAACTGCACCACCTACTCCGACTCCACCGGCTACTATCAGTGCTCCTGTAATAGTACTAGTTGATAATGTAGTACCAGTTATAGAAAGTGTAGTAGTACCAGTAACAGTACTCTGCACTCTTTCCCAAGCTGTGGTACTGGTACTATACGAGTAGGTTATACCATTAAGTACTGCTGTTTGTCCGTTTGTGGGTGAAATTGGGAAGCTCATAGTGTATTTACTGTCCTAGTAATGCCGAGGTGGGCGGTGTAAAGGTTGTGGTGTATCGTGCATAACCTTTGGTTATTCTTAGGTCGTCTATGTAACCTTGAAACGGATATGATGTTTGATTAATACCTACAACAAGCCCACTGCTTACACTAGTAACGGATCCACCAAATGTAGCCGACGCCTCTATAGTACCGTTCAAAAACAATCTAAAAGTTGTGTCTGATCTAGTTAGTGCAAAATAATACCAAGTATTATCAGACAGTGTAGTAGTACCTAACAGTAAAGGATTAGATGAGTCAGCGTTGTAGCAATAGAATTGTAGTTTTCTTACTCCGGATGAGGCATGACTGGATAAAAGTCCCCATGCGCCGGCCTGATTATAAGTTAATGGATTTGAAAGAATTGCAGGGTAAGATGAAGACAAACCAGTTTGATAAAACCATCCCTCCATTGTAAAGTTACCAGTTCCAAAATTAAAATTTTGTGAACTTGGTTGTGTCAAATAATCCCCAGTACCATCAAAGTACATACTGCTTCCGCCAAACTTACTTTGTGCAGTAGATATTTTAGCATCACCTACTGTGATTAAATTATTCTGCATAGCACTGTCATAGATACCCGCATTAGTTCCTAACAGTAAAAGATTGGTGCTAGTAACAGCAGTTAGTGGGGTTGTGGGTGGAGTAAACGTAGTAGTGTATAATACTCTATCTTTAACAACTCTAAAATTACTAATGTATCCATGGCCGTACGTATATATATTACCTTCACCAGATCGACCAACTCTAAAAGCACCTGCAGGATTAATAGGTATAGTTGTTTTACTACTGTCTGTTGATTCTAAAACTCCATTTACAAACAGAGAAAATACTCCACCGGATCGTACTACAGCTAGATGATACCAAGTATTTTCTCTAACGACTGTGGTACTCTCTAGGTATGCAACCCCTTGCAAAGTAAATTTAGTTGGTACACCGTCGTGCCTATCAAAAAATGCTAATATATTAGAACCATAAGTAGTATAACTACAAAAAATCATAGGATAATACGCATTTGCGCTTTTTGACTGTGGATAATACCAAAGTTCAATTGTAAAATCTTGGGTGCCTGAAGGACTTACAGCGGTAGACATATACAATTCACTAGATCCGTCAAGATAAATTGATCCACCGTTAGTACTAGTTGAGTAAAGTACACCGCCATTCCCAAACGGATTGAACCTTTGAATTTTAATGGTACCCGTAGGTGTTACAGTATATGCATTAGTACTATTATCAATAAATCGATTTGATTGACAGGTTAATAAAGTTGTGTTGGCTATTGCTGTTAATGGTGTTGTGGATGGTGTAAAGTTGGAAGTATACAAGGCTGAATTAGTAATTCTTAAATTGCTAATATAACCTAACCATTGAGAAGTGGCTGGATTGTCTGGTTCTCTACCAATGTATAATGGAGTTCCTCCAGGACTTATTAAAGTAAATGTTCCAGTAGCGCCTAATACTCCATTAACATATATTTTTAGATTATTAGAACCTGATCCATTAAATACCACAGCAATATGGTTCCAAGTATTTACAGTTATAGCAATTGAAGATTCTAGAGTAGTTGATCCATAATTATACCAATGAAATTTTGGAAATCCATTGTTAACTCCAAAATTCATATAAGTATTTCCTAGTCCAAGTATACATGGATGAGTCTGAATTCCCGAACCTGTTACAAAACTAGGTACATTGACCCAAGCTTCAATAGTTGTATATGCTCCTGATGTTGCTAATGCTGATAAAGCTGATTCAGATATTGTAAGATATGTGCCATTTGAACTGAGATGATTACTCCAGACAGATCCAAATGGATTAAAAGATCCCTGGGTAGGAGTACCAGTTACACTAATACTAGTGTTGCTAGAAGAATGGTCAATAAATGTATTGTTGGTAGAATTATTACCCCCATTGCCATTTAATAATAAACTAACATAAGGGAAATACGCATCACCAATAGTAATAGTTATAGAGAACGCTCTTGTAACTTTTTGTGTATAACTGTCAATTGCATCAATACTAAAATTATAAGTAGTCTCTACACTTAACCCAGTGACTGTACCTGATAATAATCCACCGGAACTTAAAGATAATCCGCTGGGTAAACTACTACCAGAAGACACAGCATAAGTTACTGAACCGTCGTCTGTTGCAGATAGTTGTATACTGATTGCAATTCCATTAACACCGGGAGTTAGTGTTGATCCTGTGGCCCATACAGGAGATTGATTATAAGTTAATCCTGGAACGTTGATTGCTACCCCACCGTCTGAGTTAGTAACATATACTGGATAAGTACCAGCGGCCTGTGCAGGTACCTGTACCTGTAGCTGTGTTGCGCTGACAAAACCAATACTGGTAGCCAGTTGTGCACCAATAGTTACTTGTGGTGTTGCTACAAATCCTGTTCCATTAATTAATATGTATCCGCCACTGGTTGATATCGCTGTGGCTGTTGTAACTGTGTAGCTTGATCCTGTGGTTAGTTGAACGCTGGTTATTTTTGGTCCACCGCCTACAGCCACAGAAGCTGCCACTGATGCAGTAGTAGCCAATGCTACCCCACCTACAGCCAATGATCCACCGCTGGCACTGAGAGCAATTCCACCAATATCTATGGTGCTACTTGTAACATATAATGTACGGAATCTATTTGTGGCTGAGCCAAGATCATAAACTCCATCGTTAGCTGGTATTAAACTAGCCCCTACATTAGAACCATTAACAGCATTACCTACTGCAGGTCCTGTGAAGTCTAACCACGCATTAGTTACACCGTCCGAAGTGTATCTATAGAGTTTGTCATTGTTAGTATTATACCAAATGTCACCTACACCTGCTGTAATAGGAGCAGTAGAGGTGGTTAAATTGCGTGGTAGATAACTATTAACCCTAGTCCAAGCTGTAGTGCTGGTCGAATAGGTATAGATTATGCCATTTGCTGTGGCTATCTGACCGTCTGTTAATGTACCTGTTGGGAAGCTCATATGCTATTTACTGTCCTGTGTTATCTAATAATTCTGGTGTATTACCTTCTTGTAACCAAAGTAGGTATTGTTGATAATCAACATTATTTTCATCAAATGGTATGCAAGCACCATCAGATAGTCTTTCTACGGCATTTATTGTTACGCCAGTCTGGGGATAAGTTTGGTATAGTTTATACATGATTAAAAGTCCGCATCTGCTGTCCAGTGGAACAGTATATTACTACGGCTAGTAGCGTCCATTGCCCACTGACCACCTGTCTGTCCTACATTCCACCCGCTTAGTGTACCTGTGCCTGTGACCTGTGCCGATCCATTCCAGTATTGGAAACTGCTAGATGCTCCGGTATTGGCATTATAGTTAGTCATAGTCGGAGCCGCCCGCATCCTGGTTCTAAAGAATATGCTGGCTGTAGCGTAAGTAGCCATGACACCCCAATTCCAGTTAATATATCCGCTGTAGTTGGAGGCTGTTCCTGGAAGAGTGGTGAGGTCGTAGCTCTTTTGATAGTATCTTTCACATAGAGCTACCTCGGTTAATAAGGGCCTATTATCAAAAGAAGTAGTTACTGATCCCTTTTCTAACTGGACTGATCCTAGATTGTAAACAAGATTTGCCGCAGTGGTTCCACTGTTGGGATTTATAACCTGTATAGTAATATAACAACCATTTACACATCCAGCTGGAAGAGTAAATGTTATAGAGTTTTGAGTAGCTGACGAATTAACAGAAGTTGTCGATATCAGAGTAAAGGTACCCGCCGACGCCCAGTTATCTACCGCGCTGGGATATCCCACTACTATTCTATGTTGCACTGACCCGCTGGTTACTGATACAGAACTTATCCAGCTCAATGTTACAGTTTTTCCAGCAAGGTCATAGATGTTGGCAGCTTCTATTACTTGCCAAAAACTTACAGTGGCCGTAGCCGATGGGTAAGATAATAATGACGGGCATGACGCTTGAGCATAGTATTGACCGCCATATATATTGGTAGAGTCTGCCTGCTGTGACCATGTTATCGTAGATCCTGTTAAATTAGTCCCACCATCCCCTCCTTCGCATTTCCATCTATCTAATACATAAAAATCACTAACTCCTGTTGCCATTGTTTTAGATGTAGCTCGTTGGGCCACTGTCATTAAGCCATTAATAATACGATTCTTAAATCCAAATGTATTAGCAACTGATATAGTATTAGCTGTTCCAGTTGACGCTGTGATAACCTGTGCTCCACCTACACTGAGTGTGCCACTGCTAACGCTAAGTGGAACTCCACCAATATCGATAGTGCTACTTGTAACATATAATGTACGGAATCTATTTGTAGCTGAACCAAGATCATAAGCACCATTTAGGCTAGGTATAATACTACCATTAACTCCACTGTTGATATAAGTGCCACTTGTGCTGGCTGTAGGTCCTGTGATATCAACCCAATAACTGTTTGATCCATCATACTGATAACGATAGGTGATGTCTGAACCCTGTAAATACCAAATGTCGCCTACTGTAGGATTAGGAGGTGGAGTTGATGTTGTGGTTGAGCGTATACCGCCACCAGTTACTGTTCCACCAATATTAACATTTCCGCCAACGCCAACGCCACCTAAGACTACTAATGCTCCAGTAGCAGTTGATGTAGAAGTTGTTGAGTTATTAACAAATACTGTACTAGTAGTTGTTCCTGTAAATGATCCTGCATCACCTTTGCTACCAATATAACCTAAACTACCGATATAACCCAAACTACCAATATAACCAATATCGCCTTTACTACCAGCAAATCCAATGCTACCAGTGTATCCAATGCTACCAACATAACCGATGCTACCGGTAACTCCAATACTACCAGTGTATCCTGTACTTCCTGCACTACCAAAATATCCCGAGTCTCCTCTACTGCCAGCAAATCCAATACTACCAGTGTAGCCCAATTCACCTTGTCCGCCTACACTACCTGCGTACCCTCTGACACCTTGAATACCTTGTTCGCCTACACTACCAGTATATCCTTGACTACCAGTATATCCATACCCAACATTAATACCATTAAGATAGATTGATCCTTTAACATATAAATTATTTCCAATACCAACTCCACCGGCAACTATTAAAGCACCTGTTGTAGTTGATGCAGATGCTGTTGTATCATTTAGTATTATACTGCCAGTCTTGAATGTTCCCCATGTTCCGCTTACAGTACTAGTACTATCTTCGACTCCACTACCGATCCACTCTAAATATCCTGTAGCATTGTCGCGACCAAAAAATGCGTTACGATCTTGTGTATCGTAATAATGGAATCGTAAGCCAATATCTCTAAGATCATTACTAGCCCAAGTTGTACCTGAACTAGGATAGTGTAATTCTAAAATATTATCTGTATAAACTGTATTGGTTGTTAATACATATGTAGCGGTACCGGTAAATGTTACGGGGCCGCCAAAGGATGTTGGGCCGCTAATATTAAGCGATTTTCCTACATATAAATCGCCACCGATACCAACACCACCAGTAACTACTAACGCACCTGTAGTAGTTGATATTGCAGGAGTTATAGCAGTAGCGGTAAATGATCCCGCAGTAAATGTACCAATACCAGTGATGTTTACAACACCGGCGATGTCTCCGCCAGTGCCAGCTACAGAAAAACTTGTAGCTGTTAATACTCCGCCAACAAATAATCCGCCACCAACACCAACACCACCAGCAACTTGTAATGCACCAGTGTTAGTGCTGTTAGTTGGTGTAGTATTTGTAATAATAAACGTGGTTGTAGTGCCTGTAGTAGCCCCGCCTGCGGCTGCATAATTTCCAATAGTAGCTGTGGTAATAATTTCAGCACCACGTATTGTACTAGTTTGTCCGATAGTAATTGCACCACCAATACCTGCGCCGCCAGCAACTACTAAAGCACCTGTTATAGTTGACGTTGATGGTGTTATAGCAGTAGCAGTAAATGATCCAGCTGTAAATGTACCAATACCGGTGATATTGTTAACCCCGGCTATGTCCCCACCAGTACCGGCTACAGAAAAACTTGTGGCTGTTAATATTCCACCAACAAATAATCCGCCACCAACACCAACACCACCGGCTACTTGTAATGCACCAGTATTAGTGCTATTAGTCGGAGTAGTGTTTGTAATAATTACTGTACTGGTAGTTGTTCCTGTAAATGATCCAGCTACACCTTGTGATCCTACAAAACCAATACTACCTGTATAACCTGTATTTCCTTGACTTCCTGTATATCCTTGGCTACCTGTAAATCCAAATGATCCAGTAAAACCTAAGCTACCAGTAAATCCTAAACTACCAGCATAACCGAATGATCCAAAATACCCTAAGTCTCCTTTACTACCGGTAAACCCAACACTACCAGTGTAGCCTATATCTCCTTGGCTGCCTGTAAATCCTACGCTACCAGTAAATCCTTGGCTACCAGTAAATCCTGCACTACCAGTAAAGCCTGCACTACCAGTATACCCAGCCGATCCAAAATAACCTAAGTCTCCTTTGCTACCAGCATAACCAAATGATCCATCATATCCTGTAATACCTCGACTACCAGTGTAACCTTGACTACCTGTAAATCCTAATGATCCAGTGTATCCATACCCAACGTTAATATCATTAAGATAAATTGATCCTTTGACGTATAAATTATTACCAATACCAACACCACCAGCAACTACTAATGCACCTGTTGTAGTTGAAGTAGATGAAGCAGTGCCAGTTACAGATATACTTGTAGTGGCAGTTACGGTCTGAGCTGTAATATTTCCTACACCACTAATACTTCCACCAGTACCGGCAATACTTAAAGTTCCACCAACATTAACATCTCCGCCAATACCAACTCCACCGGCTACCGTTAATGCGCCTGTTGCAGTTGAGGTAGATGAAGCGGTGCCAGTTACAGATATACTTGTAGTGGCAGTTACTGTCTGAGCTGTAATATTTCCTACACCACTAATACTTCCACCAGTACCGGCAATACTTAAAGTTCCACCAACATTAACATCTCCGCCAATACCAACACCGCCCTTTACGGTCAATGCTCCAGTTGTAGTTGAAGTAGACGCTGTTACATTATCTATGAATACAGTACTGGTTGTTGTTCCTGTAAATGATCCTACACTGCCTGTGTATCCTCGACTACCAAAATAACCTTGTGACCCAGAATAACCAAATGATCCATTGTATCCAGCACTACCTGTAAATCCAACCGATCCATCATATCCAGCACTACCTGTAAATCCAATCGATCCAAAATACCCTTGTGATCCAGCATAACCAAATGATCCAAAATATCCTTGTGATCCAGCATAACCAAATGATCCAAAATATCCCTGATCTCCCTTGCTACCTATAAATCCAACTGATCCAAAATATCCCTGGTCTCCCTTGCTACCTGTAAATCCAACTGATCCATTGTAGCCAGTGCTACCAGTATAACCGAATGAGCCAAAATATCCTTGTGATCCAGCATAACCAAATGATCCAAAATATCCTTGACTACCTGTAAATCCAAATGACCCGTCATAGCCAGTGCTGCCTGTGAATCCTCGACTGCCCATAAACCCCAATGATCCAGTATATCCATATCCAATACTAATATCATTGAGATAAATTGATCCTTTAACGTATAAATTATTACCTATACCAGCGCCACCTGCTACTATCAACGCACCTGTTGTGGTTGAAGTTGCTTGTGTGGTGTTATCAGTTTTTATTACATCATCAGTCTGCACTAATGTTGTAGTTACGGTTGTATATTGTATTGTTAATTTTTGAGCAACAATTTCACCACCAACGTATAAGTCTCCACCTATACCAACCCCGCCACGAACTTGTAATGCACCTGTAGAAGTTGAAGTTGCTGGTGTTATGGCAGTAGCGGTAAATGAACCGGCTGTAAATGTACCGACACCTATAATATTTACAACACCATCGATGTCTCCACCACTTCCTGATGCAGAAAAACTTGTAGCTGTTAACGTTCCGCCAACAACTAATCCACCTCCAATACCAACACCACCAGCTACTTGTAATGCACCGGTAGTTGTATTATTAGTTGGGGTAGTATTTGCAATATTAATAACATTAGTTGTAGTTTGCCCACGACTAGTAACAGTTTGTAGTGTACTTGTATTCCATATTACCACAGATCCTGTGGCTGTACTAACCGCTGTGTCAGTTCCGGCTGTTATACTAGTTGCCGCATATTGACTAATACTACTAGTAGTAACAGCTAGTGAGCCTAATACAGTTAAATTACCGCCAACAAATAAATTACCACCTATGCCAACTCCACCAGTAACTACTAAAGCACCTGTTGTGGTAGATGTAGACGGTGTTATCGAAGTAGCAGTAAATGATCCTGCAGTGAATGTACCAACACCTATAATATTTACAACACCATCGATGTCTCCACCACTTCCTGATGCAGAAAAACTTGTAGCTGTTAACGTTCCACCAACATACAGTCCACCTCCAATACCAACTCCGCCAGCAACTTGTAATGCACCGGTAGTTGTGCTATTAGTTGGTGTAGTATTTGTAATAACAAATGTAGTTGTAGTGCCTGTAGTGGCCCCGCCTGCGGCTGCATAATTACCAATAGTAGCAGTGGTTATAATCTCTGCACCACGTATTGTACTGGTTTGTCCAACAGTAATTGCACCACCAACGCCAACTCCGCCAGTGACAGTTACTGCCCCTGTGGTTGTTGATGTTGAGTTAGTAGTATTATTAAAAGAAATACTATTAGTTGTTATAGCGCCTCGATTTGTTACAGACTGTAACGTTGAAGTATTCCAAATTGTTACATATCCGCCTGTGGTGATAGTTACAACAGTATCAGTTCCCTGACTGATAGTAATAACCCCAGTATTTTCAACTCTAGTAAATGTTGTTGAAGTGGTAATTTTAATACCAGGACCAGCCTCTAATGACGCTTGAACATAACTAACAACAGTGCCTGTAGTGATAGTTTCTTGAGCGTTAACGTGTAATGTTCCGCCAACCCATAGGTCTCCACCTATACCAACCCCGCCCTTAACAATTAACGCTCCAGTTTCTGTAGAGCTTGCTTGTGTTTGATTATTAATAGTTAACGCGGCTGATATTGTACCCCCGTTAAACGAGGATGTGTTTAATAGATATCCGTTACTATAGAAATTTCTACCCCAAACGTCACCACCAATGCCTGCTCCGCCACTGACGATAAGGGCGCCCGTGATGGTGGAAGTAGCATTAGTCTTTGATTGGATTGTGGCTGTTGTAGCAACCAACAGGCCATTTTTGACTATAAAGTCTTTTGACAACGATTGCGCCATTAGTTTCCCTTTCCACGTAACGGCTGTTACATTAAGAGTATTTATCTAATAAGCTGGATTGACAGTTTTAGAGAGTTAGATTGTTATCCGTAGGATTCTGTAGTGGTTAGAATAGTTTGTCTAACTACTTGCACCGACATACTAGTTGCACCGACTGGGGTAAATGTTATCTCAACAGCGCCGTTTACTGAACCATCAAATGACCCTAACGGTGAATTATTGTACACTAGACCGTATTGACTCATGTATACCGTTGTACCATCTTGAACTATTAGCATTTCTTCAGTGTGGATACTAGACCCGTCTACAACTTGAACAATATATTTGGCACTGGTATAGATTGATTTATTCCAGGTGTCAATTACAACTGTTCCAGTTCCGCTAATATTTTTAAGGCTGCGGGCACTTTGCATGTTATTCATTAAATAAAACCCGTCAACTGTTCCGCTATCGTTTCCGCGTGGAGTAGGGTGGGCTGTATCTGAAAAATCACCGGCAGCAACTATACCGCCTGAAATAATATCATTAGCGGCTTTAATTCCGCCTAAGGTAGCTATACTATAATTAACAATGGTTGCAGAGTTTCCCGGAGTATAATTGCTCAAGGTACTAGTAACTAGTAACGAACTTACCTCTGTTGTACCTGTAACTAAAAGGTTAGTTAACGTAGCTCCGTACTGTGTAATATATATACCGTGAATTTCTGCTGAACCAGTAATAGTAAGATAAGTTGCTGTAATGCTGGTAGCAGTCATGTTAACTGCGGTAATTGTTCCAGTTGAGATTAAATTCTTAAAAGTTCCAGTTGTGCCGGTTACAGTATCTAATCCTACTCCGTCTAAATAAATGTTTCCACCAACATATAAATTTCCGCCAATTGTTGCAGTTGTAGCAACATATAGGTCTTTACCAATGCCAACTCCGCCTGTTATACTGACTGATCCGTTTGTAGATGTACTAAAGGTCGGCAAAGAGCTCTTAACAATTAAGTTTTCGTTTGCGTAAACTCCACCTCTAACAGATAATGCCGCAGTGCCAGTTGAGGTTGCTTGCGTTGTAGCGTTGATCCAAGAATTTCCTTCTAAATACGCACCACCTGTTAGGACTAAATCAGCACCTTTATTTCCTTGAGTTGCATCAAATCCTCGACCACCTTGAATATTTTTAGCTACGTATATACCGCCGTCAACGATTAATGATCCAGCGCCAGCAGATGTAGCAGTCACTGTAGACTTAACTGTTAGTATTCCAGTGTACCCTAACCTTAATACTTCGTTGCCGCTTGCATACCATTTGAACCCGCCGGTACTAGAATTTCCAACTTGGAACCACATGTAGTTGTCTTCAATACCTTGTGCATAGTTCCAATTATTACTTCCTGCCCCATACATTGTAATATGATCAGTACTACCATTAATTAATGGTGCTCCAACAGTTGATTTTGTTTGTAGTATACCAGGTAATGTTAACTTGCCGCTATTATTAAAAGTTGCTGTATTAGAATTACTTGTTGTGAGACTTACGCCTGTACCGTCAACAGTAATAAAATTAGTATTACTCCAATTTAACTGAGTAGAGCCTGTACTATAACTATAAACTTCAATTCCTAACCCATTAGTATCAACAATTTGATTATTTTTGTCTCCGGGGCCGCTACCTGTTCCATCTCCCCATATTTGAATATTAGTAACTTTGAGATAATATTCATTATCATGATACTGAAAATCACTATCAACGTTGAATATTGTGGAACTACCGGCTGATTGGAAAGGAATATCATACTGATTTCCACCTGCAATATTTGTAGCTGTAATTGCGTAAGCGGCATTACCTACAACAGTTCCGGAAGAACTAGCCCATGTAGCAGTATTTCCATTCCATGTTAAAACTTGAAAATCTCCGGTACCTGCTGGAATAAATGCAGTCTTTCCACTAGCTGATTGGATTGGAATACGTCCCTGACTACCGCCTGTAATATTTGTAGCGGTAGTTATTGTACCATCAATCCCTCCCCCTACATAAAGTTTTCCACCAATACCAACTCCGCCTTCAACTGTTAAGGCACCACTATAAGTATTTGAAGCCGCAGTTGTATCGTTTAATTTTATAGAGCCAGTCTTAAATGTTCCATATGTTGTTCCAACAAACGTGCCAGTTGTTTCTTCTGTTCCGTTGCTATACCATTCTAAATAACTAGTCTCATTGTGAAATCCTAAAAATGCGTTTTTATCTGAACCTTTGTAATAATGATATACGTGTCCAATGTCTTGTCCATCATCAAATGCCCATGTATGGTCTGTACCAGTACTACCTACAGGAACATGTAAGTTAATTAAATTATCTGTGTAAACAGTATTAGTAGAAAATACATTTGTAGCAGTACCAAGGAATGAAACTGATCCCCTAAATGTAGTGTCTCCACTTACTACTAATGTTTTATCAACCCACATTCCGCCTTTTACATAAATCGAATTAGCAGTATTTGTTGCTATATTGTAAGCTGTACTGTTGACAATTAAATTATCTCCAACATATACACCACCTGAAATATATAGTGCGGCTGTTCCATTAGTATTGGCAGTTGTAGTATTAGCAATATACGTAACACCGGCAACACTCATTCCACCTTGTGCTAGTACTAATGCACCAATGCCATTACCTCCACCAGTGGCATCAAGTAATGTTGTTATTCCAGTAATAGTTAATGTGGTGTTTAACTTTGTAGCACCGCCAACATACAATGCTCCAGTAAATGTACCTGTACCAGTAACTGCTAATTGACCGTTTAGATTAACGTTATTTCCAACGTACAGTGTACCAGTTAATGTGCTGTTGCCAGTTACTACTAAATCTGTGTTTAATGTTGCTGTGCTAGTAACATATAAAGTAGAGTTTAGTGTTGTAGCACTGGTGACATATAACGTTCCACTTAGTGTAGTAATCCCAATTACTACTAATTTATTAGTTACAGTGGCAATTCCGCCTACTGTTAATCCGGTATTTAATGTTGTGTTGCCACCAACATAGAGTGTACCGGTTAGTGTTGTATTATTAGAAACTGCTAGTTGTCCTAATAAATTAGTATTTCCCCAAACTGTAGCAGTTGTTCCAACTATAAGATTTTTTTCTGTTGCTATTCCAGCAAGAGAATGCAACGACCCGTCTACGCCTGTAGATGTTGTGACCACCGCGGTCCCTTGAACTACAAGACCATTTTTTACTACGAAATCTTCTGTTACCGACATTAATGGCATTTAATTCGCTCCGCTAGCTTTTTAAGGCAGTTCTTAAAACTGTAATTGTTTTGTTAGTTGGGTCATTGGCAGTAAAGTATAATTTTAATAATGGATTACCGCCGTTATCTTCTACCATCGAAGCAAAAGCTCCTAATTCTCCATTGTTTTGTAACAAAGCATAATCTGTTGCCTTAACTGTTCCGGTATTTGTTACCATTAATAGCATTTCTATTGCTTCAAAACTATTACTATCTCCGTTATCAATCTGTATTAAATATTTAGCAGTTCTAAACTGGCTAATATAGTACTGGTCAATTAATGTAGCATTAGTATTAGTTACTAACGACTGAGTAGAATCCATTGTTGCTTCAGCAATTTGAACATGCTCTGAATAAATTGTACCGCCTACATATAAATTTCCGCCAACTCCAACACCGCCGTTGACTATTAATCCACCGGTAGTTGTTGAAGTTGAATTTGTGCTAGTTGTAACAACTATTGTTGTTGCTGTTATTATACTTGCTAAGACTGAGTTAGTTGTAGAAATAGCCCAACCAGTACCGTTCCATACATAAGTTTTGCTACCTATTGCGTAAGTGTCTCCTGGATTTGGATTTGTGGGGAAGTTTAATGCTGGCATAATGTTCTCTTTTTATATAATGGCTATCTGTAGCCAAAAACGTTGTCCGTCGTCGTCGATATATTGATATTCTGCATTAGTTTCAATATCAATCCAGAAATCTCCCACTCTAGGAGTAATAGAAGTGACTACTGTAGCAGTTCCTACCAGTACCCTTGGAGTATATAATAGATTTCCTTCTGTTTCAATACCTTCATTACTGAATATACTACCAGGCACATTTAACATATTATTTCCAGTGTTAAAATAATTTGTTAATGTACTATACGGTCGTGTAATATAATTTAATTTTTGTTCAGCT
>Ga0209191_1001352_pt1 | contig 16256 bp, 10 predicted proteins | sample S_130626_EF_Meta_FD_187320 | JGI IMG/M metagenome (GOLD analysis project Ga0209191, IMG submission 187320) | Freshwater microbial communities from Lake Simoncouche, Canada to study carbon cycling - S_130626_EF_MetaG (SPAdes) (version 2) | ecosystem: Environmental > Aquatic > Freshwater > Lake ...
CATAATTCCAATGCGACAAACCGCTGCAGGACTTTCAGGACCCGTTAAGCCCTGTGGCCAAAGTTTGTTATTATATCCCTCTTTTGTTTTTGCATCATAGGGAAGTGTGCTTGGATAGTTTTCATTATGGTAAAGAGCAAAAAGTGTTTTGCCTGATAGGTCATTTTTATCTTGATAAACTGTTTCAAACCATACTGCTCCATGTAAACCTTTCTGACCCACAGGAACATTTAAAGGCATAATGGGATCGATAAATTTTTCGGCAGGACTTTTAAAAACATCTTCTGCATTTTTACCATCTGCATACTTTAAGTTTTTTGAATAACCCCATAATGGGTCTTCGCCATACTTGCCAGGGAATATTCTAAATGTATCGCCTATCCACACTTCGGCCATATTGCAATCAACAAATGAGTTGAATGATATTTTTTGTGCAGGAATCAATTTGAATTTTGGATTAGCCGAACTATCTATTGACGTAGTTGGCTCTCCAAATAATCCTAGGATAAGATTAAGCCATGAGAAAATAAATACTATTTGCATATCTATATATTTATATGATGGTAAAATTTGTATTTCTAAATTTAAATATTTTTATTTAATTCAATCATTATAAATAATAAGGCCTCTATTGCTAGAGGCCTTATCTAAAATATAAACTATTTAATATTTTATTGTTTTGGATATCTAACAAATCCATTCATGGCTACAATTTTTCCGTTAGAATATCTAAATCCATCCTGCCATTGTACTTTTTGTGTTTTTCCATCCATTTCTATATCAGCTTCATCCCATATTAATACCCACTCATGTCCATTTTCACCAACAACTGGTATGCTCACTGCTTGCTTATAGTTATTGAATTTGATTTTTGAAAAATTATCTTTTACAAATTTCATTAATGAATCTTTTCCTTTTACTACTGAGCCGTCTTCCATGTAAAAAACAGCTGTATCAGCAAGATATCCTGCAAGCTTATCATAATCTTTTGCAAACATAGCTTGGTGAAATTCCTCAGCTAATAATACATTTTTTTGATCTCCTATTTTGAAGTTATCAGAATAGGTTGGTTTGTAAATATGTTCAACTTTAGTACTAGCAGTTTGATCAGTACTTTCCGCTTTTTTTGCGCCTTCAGTACATGCAAATAATGATGCTGATACGGCAAAACATAAAATTAATTTTTTCATAAGTGTTGGTTTTAATGAATTAACAATTTACTATATATATTGTACAATTTTGTGCATCTAATGATAAATATTTATATAATCTAAGTCTTATTAAAATTAACATGTTTAAAATCAGCAGTTTGTGATAAAGGGTTTCTCTTTTATTGCTTTTGAGTATGCTTTTTCATAAATTTAGGCATATGCAAAAACATCAATTACAAGACTTCAGCATTACAGGAAGTAAAACGAAGCTCCTATTAATCACTTTTCTTTTATTTGGCAATATTTTAATGGCTCAAACTGTTGTTGAAAAAATAGTGCTGGAAGAAAATAGTAATTCTCAATTACAAACTTTGGCCCATGAATTATTTGATGGAATAGGCCCTAGGTTAATTGGCACACCTCAAATGAAGAAAGCCCATGATTGGGCTGTTGAAAAATATACAAATTGGGGTATAACTGCTCGTAATGAACAATGGGGTGAATGGAAGGGATGGGAGCGTGGCATTACGCATATAGATATGCTTTCACCCAGGGTAAAAAGTTTGGAAGGAACACAATTGTCCTGGAGTCCTTCCACTAAAGGAAAATCTGTAAAAGCTGAAATCGTTATACTACCCGATGTTGCTGATTCAATTGCATTTGCAAGCTGGTTACCTAACGTAAAGGGAAAATTTGTGATGATATCAATGAATCAACCTACAGGAAGACCTGATGATAACTGGCAACAATTTGCTACTAAGGAATCATTTGATAAATTAAAGAAAGAACGCAATGAAAATTCAGAGGCATGGCGAAAGCGCATAACTAAAACAGGTTATTCAAATCGAATGCTTCCCATTATATTAGAGAAAGCTGGTGCTGTTGGAATATTAACAAATAATTGGTCGAATGGCTTTGGCGTTGATAAAATTTTTAGTGCTTATACGAACATTATTCCAACTGTAGACATTGCATTGGAGGATTATGGAACTTTATATCGTTTAGTAGAAGCTGGTGATAATCCAATTATTAGTATTCAAACCGATTCTAAGGATTTAGGCACTGTGCCTACCTATAATACCATTGCAGAAATCAAAGGTGTTGAAAAGCCTGATGAATATGTAATGCTATCAGCGCACTTTGATTCCTGGGATGCTGGACAAGGCGCTACTGATAATGGTACCGGTACTCTAACGATGATGGAAGCTATGAGAATGTTGAAATTGTTTTATCCAAATCCTAAACGTACCATTTTAGTAGGACATTGGGGTGGAGAAGAGCAAGGATTGAATGGTTCAAGGTCATTTGTAGAAGATCATCCAGAAGTGGTTGAAAAATTACAAGCTTTGTTTAATCAAGATAACGGAACGGGTAGAATCGTAAATATTTCAGGCCAAGGATTTCAAAATGCAAGTGAATTTATTACGAAGTGGTTGTCTGCAGCACCAAATAACATTAAGGATTCAATAAAAACAAGTTTTCCTGGAGTGCCAAGTGGTGGTGGAAGTGATTTTGCTTCTTTTTTAGCAGTAGGCGCCCCTGGTTTTTCTTTGAGTGCATTAAGTTGGTCGTATTACAATTACACTTGGCATACAAACAGGGATACCTACGATAAAATTGTATTTGATGATGTTCAAAAGAATGCGATTCTTACTGCAATTTTAATTTACATGGCTTGTGAAGACGAAGCTACATTCCCAAGAGATAAAGTGGATTTGGGAACAGATAAAAAAACTGGCAAGCCAATAGAATGGCCAACTCAGGTAAAAGCTATAAGAAAAGGACCAGTTGTTCCAACTAAATAGAAAATCAATTTATAATTTTATACATTGAAAAAACGTTTATCAATAGTATTTATTTTTATAGGTTTAATTACCTTTTTAAATGCTCAAAACACTGAAACCAAACTTGTGCTTTTAGGTACTGGCACCCCTTTTGCGGATCCTAAAAAATCAGGACCCTCATTAGCAATTGTTGTAAATAATATATCCTATATAGTTGATTGTGGCCCTGGTGTTGTTCGAAGAGCAGCTGAGGCTAAAGAATTAGGTTTCCCATCATTGGAAGCGGCACAATTAAAAAAATTATTTATCACTCATTTACATTCCGATCATACTGCTGGGTTAGCAGATATTATTTTTACACCAGCCGTACTGGATCGAAATGCACCTATTTATGTTTATGGACCTCCAGGCATAAAAAATATGACACAACATATACTCGATGCTTATAAAGAGGATATTCAAATTAGGGTAAATGGACTTGAAAAAGGAGACGCCATTGCTTACAAAGTGAATGTTAAAGAAATAAATGAAGGAGTTGTTTATCAAGATGAAAATATTCAAGTGACTGCTTTTAAAGTAAATCACGGGAATTGGAAAAATGCTTTTGGTTATGTTTTCAAAACACATGACAAAAAAATTGTCATTTCTGGTGATTGTACTTATAGTGAGAATTTAATTAAGTATGCAAAGGATTGTGACATTTTAGTACATGAAGTATATTCGGAAACTGGTTTAAGAAAACGAACTAAGAGGTGGCAGGATTATCATTCTACTTTCCATACTTCATCCTATCAATTAGCCGACATTGCTAATAAAGTAAAACCTAAACTACTTATTTTAAATCATCAATTAGGATTTGGAATGAGCTTTGAAAGTATTCTTGATGAAGTAAAATCAAAATACGATGGAAAAGTTTTGAATGGAAGTGACTTGGAAATTTATTAAAATTAGTGTTGAACTATCACTTTTTTACTTGAAATATAATTTTCAGTTTCAAAATTTAAAAAGTAAACACCATTTGGTAAAGTTGAAATATCGATTTCTTTTTTCTTACTTATGATTAACATTTCACCCATTATGTTTAATATTTTTATTTCAAACTGCTGAATATTATCTCCACCTTGTACAATAATTTTATTTGTTGCTGGATTTGGAAAAATCTTTATGAAATCATTACTAATTACTTCATTTATTCCCGTTACTAAGGAAGGTACAATTGAATATGTATAGGCAATATCACCGTTTTTCCTAGTTGCATTTTCCTCAGATGGCAAATACGTTTTTACATAATCTACTTGCGCTTTATTGGGGCTAACTGTAATATATAAATAACCCCTGTTGGGCATTAATATTCCATTTACATATCCATAGGCTGTTCCAGTAATAGTTGTTAAATTTTTTGCTGAAGGTTGAGGAACTTCTTGATATACAATACCATCTTTATCTTGTTTGGCAAACAAATGGTCGTGCCCATGAAAGTAAATACTTGCTTTATTTTCGTATAACAAATAATGAATTGGCTTATCCCATCCAGGTCTATTCGAATTAAAGCCAAATGTTGAATCAGTATTACGTCCGCCCATCTCATATAAATGTACAAACTCAGAGCCTCCTCTGCCATCAGTTCCTGTTCCGCCTACAAGTTGGTGGCTGAATAAAAATTTAAATTTTGCCTTACTATTTGTTAATGTTTTTTTCAACCAATTGTATTGTTCCAAACCTAAAGTCCATCCCCACTCAGGTTTTGATTTTGTATACATGTAGGGATCAATAACCACAAATAATGCATCCCCCCATTCCCAAGCGTAGTAATTTTCACGTATACCAACCATAGGTTCTGACACGGTATTTCCTGAATAAAATTGATTGGGAAAAGGATTTGGAAAATATGTTTTCCTAATTAAAGCAGCCATTGTGGGTAAACTACTTTCATTCGTATTTGGTAACCAACCCAATTCCCCCTCATGATTCCCAAGTGTAACATATAAAGGAACTGAGTGAGTTAATTCGTTAAAATAGTTTCTAAATAATAAGGTTCTGTCAATTATTGATTTTTTATCAATTACGGGAAGTTTATCACTCATTGCATTATCGCCTAAATCAACTATAAAATCAGGCTTTTTAGATAACATATGTTGAAGTGTAAGCCTATAGGCGTTGGAATCACAATTACTATCTAAATGAGGGTCGGCTTCAACAACAAAAGAAAAAGTAGATCCTGACTTTCGTTGAGTTTGAAAATAATGTTCTGCACCTGTTACATAGTTACTCGCATTTGTTAATTTATATCTAGTACGATAAAAATATTTTGTATTTGCTATCAAATTGCTAAAATTAATTTCAATTGGTGTATCTGCAATTGTAGTATAAATTGGAGTATTCATTGTATAACTTCCAGTCGTTAAACCATATTCCCAATATACGTTTACCGACTTATCGAATAAAATATTCATTGTAATGGAAGTATCAATAGGCCTACCTAAAACTTCAGTATAATTTTGAGCAATTGCATGATAATTAGAAAGTAACAATAAAATTGAAAATATCTTTTTCATTCTATTTATTTATTATAATTTTTTGACTTTTTTTCCATTTTTCAGTTTGTATACTTAAAATATAAAAACCATTAGGCAAATTATTTACATTAAGCTGATTTTTATTTGAAACCAATACTGTATTTCCAATTTCATCCATTATTGTTGATTCAAATTTTTGAAATGGTTCTTTGAATGTTAGTTGAATTATATTACTTGCAGGATTAGGATAAATTTTTACAAAATCACTTAATGGTAGATTTTGTATTTCGTCAATACCAGTTACTAAACAGTTGCCAACAGTATAACTAAATCCAATTTCTCTATTTTTATGTTTACCATCTAAAGTGTCTTTTGGTAAATAAGCTTTTACATAGTCAACTTTAACACAGGAGCTAGACACTGTGACTCTAATATGTCCAGTTCCATCTAAAGTGTCGGATGTGTAGGCATCTGCATTGGCAAGTTTTCCAATCATGTAAGTAGAATCACTTGGCATTGGCACTTCCTGGTAATGCACACTATCTAAAATTTCATGTGCAAATAAATGGTCGTGACCTTGAAAAAATATATTCACTCCATTTTCTTTAAATAGTTGGTGGATTGGTTTACCCCAACCTGGTCTATTTTTATCAAAACCATAAGTTTTTCCATCTCCTTCATACCCTCCCCATTCAAAAAGCTTTGCATTGGTTAATCCTCCTCTTCCTTGGCCTCTAATATGGTGTGCAAAAACAAACTTATATTTTGCTTTACTTCCTTCTAAAGTATTTTTTAACCAACTATATTGTTTGAAACCTAATGACCAATCCCAATTAATGGGTTTATCTGAGTTAATATTTTGATATCTATAAACATCCAATACTACAAAAAGGGCATCCCCCCAGGTCCAAGCATAGTAGTTTTCGGGGCTACCTATACCGTATGGTTCTTTGTCTGTATTACCGTTGTAAAATAAATTAGGGGATGGATTAGGATAATAATATTTCCTCCAATAAGTTCCCCATATTGCTAAATTATTTGGCGGGTTTTGATTTAAATAAAAATCATTTTCACCTTCATGATTACCCAAACTTATAAAAAACGGAATAGAATGGCATATACTACCAAGGTATTGTCTATAATCCTTGTGTAATAAATCTAGATCGTTTGATGTGATTGTATTTGGATAATGATCGTCTCCGAATATATCACCTAGCGAAAGCATGAAATCAGGTTTATCAAGTGCTTGATTGTTCAATGTAACTTGATACATACTTCTTATTCCTTTCTTATCGTATAAATGCTCGTCAGATTCAACCGTAAATGAAAATGCATTTCCTTTATCGCGTTGTGTTTGAAAATTATATTCAGGGCTAGCATTAAATGTAGTTACAGAATTTGATTTGTACCTTAATTTATAATAGTATTTGGTATTAAATGATAGATCACTTATTTCAATTGTGTTTGGGATGTTTGCCGCACTAGTTTGGGTAGGGGTTGTTTTAGTGAAATTGTTAGTTGAAGTTCCATACTCAATATAAAAATTCACATTTTGATCAAATAGGATACTGAAAGTAATTGTTTTATCAGTTGGCCTGCCTAGAATTATTGAATAGGTTTGACTAAAAACCTTAAGTATGCTGAAAAAGCAAAATAGAGTGATAATTAAATGCTTACTCAAATCGTTTATATTTTATCTGATATTTAGACAATTTATCTCTTTAATAGTTTAACTAATCATAATATTTAGTCCCAGCTATTTTTTTAATTTTTGATTAATTACAGTTATTGTCAACTTTGAGCACCAAAAGTATAATAACATATTTAAATTAAACATATTATGCATTAAAATAAAATATTCTATATTTTTCAATTCTATTAAATTTATTACTTTTAAAAATATTAATCATTCAATAATATAAATATTTTTTGGGTAGTCGTCACTTATTGTTTTTATAAATTTGTAAAATGTTGATGATAGTTACACTTTTTTCATACAATATTTCTCCCAATTGTGTTAATACTTTTACTTACTGATGTTAGGTTGCTATGATAATCGTAATATCCAAAATCAAAACACACTTCATTTTATAGAAATCATACAAAGGGTTCAGAAATTAGCTATATTTTATCTATATTGAAAGACAAAATTTTGCTAAGCAATTAATTGATTGTCATGAGAAAATATATGTTTGGGTATGTATTGGTAACAATGTTAGAATTGGTAAATTCTACTAATGCACTTTCACAACAACAGACGAGTTTAAACCAATCGTACAAAAATTATTTTTTAATTGGTACTGCAATTAACGCCCCTCAAATATTACAGAAAGATCTTAAGGCTGCAGCTATTATTACAAATGACTTTAATAGTCTTACACCTGAAAACATCATGAAAAGTGAAATCATACACCCTAAATGGGATGAATATGATTTTACCTTAGCTGATAAAATGGTTGAATATGCCCAAACACATCAATTAAAAGTAAATGGTCATACATTAATTTGGCATAGTCAGTTACCCGCATTCATGAAGTATATGCAAAGTGCCGATTCTGTTAAAAACTTTTTTGTTAATCATATTGAGACGGTTGCAAGAAGGTATGATGGCAAAATATTTTCATGGGATGTGGTTAATGAAGCACTTGAAGAAAATGGGACTTTGAGAAAATCCATTTTTTTAGATAAGCTAGGCCCAAGTTATATTTCAGAGGCTTTTAAACTAGCACAAAAAGCATCACCTAATGCTGAGTTATACTACAATGATTATAATATAGAGCAACCTAAAAAACGTGCAGGCGCCATAGCCATTATAAAGGATCTTCAATCAAAAGGTATACGTATTGATGGAGTTGGTATACAAGGTCATTGGAGATATAACAAAATTCCATTCAAAGAAATAGAAGAAAGTATTATTGAATTTTCGCAATTAGGTGTTAAGGTAATGTTTACTGAATTGGATTTAGGCGTATTGCCAAATCCATGGGATAGCGATGCCGCCGATGTAAATATGAAAGCAACTTATAGTGCTAAAATGAATCCTTATATGAATGCTTTGCCTGATTCGGTTCAAGATAAATTCACAGAAGGATACGAGTCCTTATTTAAATTATTTATAAAATATAAGGACAAAATAAGTAGGGTTACTTTTTGGGGTGTTCATGACGGACAATCTTGGTTAAATGGTTGGCCTATTAAAGGTCGCACGAACTATCCATTATTATTTGATAGAAAATATCAACCTAAAGAAGCTTATTTCAAGTTAATCGCATTGACAAACACAAAATAAAAATTTCTTAAATAAATTATAACTATGAATACAAGCGCACAAAAAATTTCAGTCCTAGAAAAAGTGGGTTATAGTCTAGGAGATCTTGCTGCGAATCTTATTTTTCAAACCTTGATGACTTTCCTAGCTTATTTTTATACCGACGTTTATAAAATTCCAGCGGCTACAGCAAGTATCATTATATTTATTGGGGGATTTGTTGGAGCTTTTTTTAATATCATTATGGGCGCCATTGCCGATCGAACCAATACACGTTGGGGAAAATTTAGGCCATGGTTATTGTGGACGGCTGTTCCATTTGGAGTCATTTCACTTCTTGCATTTTCAACACCTAATTTTAGCGAAACAGGTAAAATTATATATGCTTTTACGACCTACTTTTTATTGATTATTGTGTATTCAGCTAACAATTTGCCTTATGCTGCTTTGAGTGGTGTTATTACAGGAGATATGAAAGAGCGAAACAGTATTTCATCCTATCGTTTTGTAGCGGTAATGGTTGCGCAGTTTATTATTCAATCCTTATTACTTCCATTGGCGCTTTCTCTAGGGCATGGTGATAAAGCAGTAGGATTTGAAAAAGTGATGTTGTTTTTTGCTATCACAGGTATCATATGTTTTTTAATAACATTCTTGACAACAAAGGAAAGAATTGTTCCTGCACAAGAGGCAAAGTCGTCGGTGAAAACTGACTTAAATGATTTATCTAAAAATATTCCTTGGATTATTATGCTTTCACTTACTGTTTTAGTTTTTATCACTTTAGCTTTAAAAGGAGGCATGTATATTTATTACTTTAAATATTATTTAAACGAAACGGCACAAGCCAGTTTTTTGGAAAATATTGGGTTTAATCATTTCATTGAAGGTTTGAATAAAACCATTACTGGTATAGGGCTTGGTGAATTTCAATGGCCAAAAGATGCGCCTACTTCGGCAAACAGCTTATTTAATGCAGGCGGTATTATTTGTATGATTATTGGCATTATGTTTTCAAAACCATTGGCGGATAAATTTGGCAAACGAAATATTTTTGGCGCCTTTTTATTTTTATCTGCTTTATCCTTGTTGGCCTTTAACTTTTTTTCACCTACTGCAATAGGTGCAGTATTTATAACACAAATGGCACATGGTTTTTTATATGGCGTCACTATTCCTTTATTATGGGCCATGATCGCAGACGTTGCTGACTACAGTGAATGGAAAAATAATAGAAGAGCTACTGCTATCATTTTTTCGGCAATGATTTTTGGTTTAAAAATTGGTCTTAGTATTGGTGGTGCATTAGGAGCAGCCTTACTAGCTAAATATGGTTATGTGGCTGAATTAATGCAACAAACCGAAACAGCAATAGCAGGAATTAAAATGTCGGTAAGTATATATCCTGGATTAATATTTATTGTGGCGTCTGGTATTTTATATTGGTATGAAATTGATAAAAAAATGGAATTACAAATCGAAGAGGATTTGAAAAAAAGAAGGACTGTTTAATTATAAAATTGTAAAGTAAATAAATTCAAATGCCTGAAGATAATATTGACAATATTGATTTTGATGACTTAAATAAAAGGGCGATTTCACAGCCATTGGTTAATCATTTATATACAGCCGATCCGTCTGCTCATGTTTTTGACGGGAAAATTTATATTTATCCTTCACATGATATTGATGCTGGTATTCCATTTGATGATTTAGGTAGCCATTTTGCTATGGAAGATTACCATATATTTTCTTTAGCCAATCCGGATGGACCAGTGATGGACCATGGAGTGGCTTTACATGTTAAGGAAGTGCCATGGGCTGCGCGACAAATGTGGGCACCTGATGCTGCTGAAAAAAACGGCAAATATTATTTGTATTTCCCTGCTAAAAAAGCAGACGATATTTTTCAAATTGGAGTTGCGGTGAGTGATCATCCAGCAGGTCCATTTGTTCCTGAATTAGAACCTATCAAAAATAGCTACTCTATTGACCCTGCTGTTTTCAAAGACGATGATGGCAAATATTATATGTATTTTGGCGGCATATGGGGAGGTCAATTACAATCCTATCGTCAAAACGAATACCATGTAAATAATCAAGAACCAACGGCTGGATTGCCTGCATTAGGGCCAAGAGTTGCTTTGTTAAGCGATGACATTCTACAATTTGCTGAAACAGTCAAAGAAATTATCATTTTAGATGAAGCGGGTAATCCATTGTTAACTGAAGATAATGATCGACGTTTTTTCGAAGCATCCTGGATGCATAAATATAATGGCAAATATTATTTTTCTTACTCAACTGGGGATACGCATTATTTATGTTATGCAATAGGCGATAATCCATACGGGCCATTTATATATACGGGAAGGATTTTAAATCCAGTGGTTGGGTGGACATCTCATCACTCCATTTGTGAATTTGAAGGCAAGTGGTATTTATTTTATCATGACTCGAGTTTGTCAAAAGGAGTGACGCATTTACGCTCCATTAAAATGACTGAGATTAAATATGATAAGGAAGGAAAAATAATCACCTTAGACCCTTATTTATAAAAATTGTTTGATTCAATTAAAAATTCAAATTAAAACAACGAAATTTCAATTAGATTCAATATCAATTTCTTATTAACAAAGACTATGAAAAAATGTATACTTTTTATTTTATTGATGGGTTCTATCTTGCAAACCAAGGCTCAAATAAAACTCCCTCGTTTAATTAGTAACGGAATGATTTTGCAACGTGACATACCTATAAATATTTGGGGATGGGCAGGGGTGTACGAACAAGTTAATGTTGTTATTGGGAATCAATATTATCAAACATCGGCTAATGCACAAGGCGAATGGAAAATTCAACTTAAACCTCATGCTGCAGGTGGTCCTTTTGAAATAAAAATCAAAGGCAGTAATGAAATTATATTAACGGATGTTTTATTTGGGGATGTATATGTTTGTAGTGGGCAATCGAATATGGAATTGTGGATGGGTCGAATGCAATATAAATATGCAAAAGAAATTGAAACAGTAAATAATTCTCAAATAAGACAGTTTTTAGTGCCGGATAAATATGATTTTAAAAATCCTCAAAAGGATTTTGATGAAGGAAGTTGGCTTTCGGCAAATCCAAAAAATATATTGGATTTTTCTGGCCTAGCTTATTTCTTTGCTAAGGAAATAAACGCAAAATATAATATTCCAGTGGGTATTATCAATACTGCTTTAGGTGGCTCACCTGCACAAGCTTGGATCAGCGAACAAGCATTGAGGGTTTTTCCTGAGTACTTTAATGAAGCAGAAAAATACAAGGATGATGCATATATTAAAAGCGTCGAGTCGCAAAACCAATTAATATCAAAATCATGGTATCATTATATTGATGTTTTTGATAAAGGAATTGCTGAGCATTGGAAATCGCCAAAATTGGATGATCAAAATTGGGCACAGATGACTATACCTGGATATTGGGCTGACACTAAGTTGGGTAATGTAAATGGTGTTGTATGGTTCAGGAAAAAAATTAAAGTTCCTGCTTCAATGGTTGGTAAGCCTGTAAAGCTTGAATTGGGAAGAATAGTTGACGCCGATTCGGTTTTTGTAAATGAGCAATTTGTTGGAACCACCTCATATCAATATCCTCCTCGCCGTTATGAATTAGCAAACAATGTACTTCATGAAGGTGAAAATGAAATTACGATTAGAGTTATTAATAATAGTGGAAGAGGCGGATTTGTATTAGATAAAAAATATGAACTTACTTCTTTAAAGGATACCATTAAATTAACTGGAGATTGGAAATATAAACTAGGCGTAATAGCTACTAGTTTACCAGGTGAAACATTTATCAGATGGAAGCCGCTTGGATTGTATAATGCCATGATTGCTCCTTTAACCAATTATGGAATCAAAGGGTTTTTATGGTATCAAGGTGAGGCAAATACTAGTAATCCATCCAATTATAGTGCGCTTATGCAAACTTTAATAACTGATTGGAGGACTAAATGGAACAATGTTAACCTTCCTTTTTTGTATGTACAGCTTCCTAATTTTATGGAACCTAATAAAAAGCCAGTTGAAAGTAATTGGGCCGAATTAAGGCAACAACAATTAAATTTAATGAAACTGCCTAATACAGGGATGGCGGTGGCTATTGATTTGGGTGATTGGAATGATATACATCCTGAAAATAAATTCGATGTTGCCCATCGTTTGGCATTATTGGCGCGAAAAAATATTTACCATGATACTAACTTGGTAGCACAGGGGCCTTTATTTAAATCAATGAAAATAAATAATAGCAAATGCGTATTAACTTTTTCAGAAATAGGATCAGGATTAGTAATTAAAGGGGGCTCAGCATTAACTCAATTTCAAATAGCAGGTGCAGATAAAGTTTTTAAATGGGCGAAGGCAGAAATAACAAATAACCAAGTGGTTGTTTGGAGTAGCGAAATTACATCACCAGTTTATGTAAGGTATGCATGGGCTGATAATCCTGAGGGCGGTAAATTATATAATCAAGAAGGTTTACCTGCATCTCCATTTTCAACAATAATTTATTAAATTTAACCTTTAACAATAAAAAGTACAGTCATGAGTTTATTATTAGGAGAACAAGAGTTTTTTAAAGGAATTCCAAAAATTCAATTCGAAGGACAAGAAAGTGATAATCCTTTAGCATTTAGATGGTATGATGAAAACAAAATAGTGGCTGGTAAACCAATGAAAGAATGGTTAAAATTTGCCGGCGCTTATTGGCATAGCTTCTGTGGAACTGGTGCTGATCCATTTGGTGCACCAACGCATATTTTTGCTTGGGATAAAAAATCAGATGCAGTTGAAAGAGCTAAAGACAAAGCCGATGCTGCGTTTGAATTTTTCACAAAATTAGGATTAGGATATTATTGTTTTCACGATGTTGATGTGGTTGACTATACCGATGATGTAGTTGAAAATGAAAAAAGATTAGCTGCCATAACCGATTATTTGCATGCAAAGCAAAAAGCAAGTGGTGTTCAATTGCTTTGGGGTACTGCCAATTTATTCTCTAATGCTAAATACATGAATGGTGCCAGTACCAATCCCGACTTTTTAGTATTAACACATGCTGCTGCACAAGTAAAATCGGCAATTGATGCTACCATTAAATTAGGTGGTACGGGTTATACATTTTGGGGAGGTCGTGAAGGTTATATGAGTTTGTTAAACACAAACATGAAAAGAGAAAAAGAACATTTGGCTAAATTCTTGCAAGTTTCAAGAGACTACGCGCGCGCCAATGGATTTAAAGGAAGTTTTTATATTGAACCTAAGCCATGCGAACCAAGTAAGCATCAATATGATTATGATGCTGAAACCGTGATTGGTTTTTTAAGACAATATGATTTATTAAATGACTTCAAACTTAATTTGGAAGTAAACCATGCAACCCTAGCAGGTCATACTATGCAACATGAAATGCAAATCGCTGCTGATGCAGGTTTATTAGGAAGTATGGATGCCAATAGAGGTGATATGCAAAATGGATGGGATACGGATCAGTTCCCAAATAATATTAATGAATTAACGGAGTGCATGCTTATATTTATTGAAGCAGGTGGGTTAAATCCGGGTGGTATTAATTTTGATGCAAAAATTAGACGTAATAGTACTGACCCTGCTGATTTATTTTATGCGCATATTGGTGGTATGGATTCATTTGCTAGAGCACTCATTGCTGCTGATCAAATTTTACAAAAATCAGATTATAAAAAAATCAGAACTAACAGGTATGCAAGTTTCGATTCCGGAAATGGTCAAGCATTTGAAAATGGCAAATTAAGTTTAACCGAATTACGTGATATTGCTGCAAAAAGCGGCGTACCTGAAGTAATTAGCGGAAAGCAAGAGTTTTTAGAAAATTTAATTAATAGATTTATTTAAAGATTATTTAATTAAATTTAAAAACTTAAAACTGCTATATGAATAACCAACTAGTATTAATAGACTATATCGTTTTCGGCCTTTATTTTGCAATTCTTGCTTCTTATGGGTATTATGTTTACGTAAAAAATAAGGCAGCAGCGGGCGCCTCTACTCAAGACTTTTTTTTAGCCGAGGGATCACTTACTTGGTGGGCAATCGGGGCCTCGCTTATTGCATCTAATATTTCAGCCGAGCAGTTTATTGGTATGAGTGGAGACGGGTTTTTTGTAGGTGTTGCAGTTGCGGTTTATGAGTGGGCAGCCGCAATTGCATTAATCATAATAGCGGTATGGTTTATTCCAATTTATTTAAAGAATAAGATTTTTACCATGCCTCAGTTCTTAAAAACGAGGTATAATGAAACAGTTGCATTAATCATGGCTATTTTCTGGTTATTCTTGTACGTATTCGTGAACTTAACATCTATTCTTTATTTAGGCTCTGTAGCTATCAATGGTTTAATTGGTGGCGAATATTTGCATGTAGTAATGATTGTATTGTCCGTAATGGGTTTGCTTATAACATTAGGTGGCATGAAAGTGATTGGGTATACCGATGTATTGCAAGTTGCAGTTTTAATTATTGGTGGCTTAGCAACTTCTTATTTAGCATTAACTAAAGTGAGTGAAGCATTTCATTTAGATAGTAGTGCAATTAATGGATTTAAAATGTTGTTGAAAGACGCACCTGATCATTTTAAATTAATGATACATAAACCTGTTGCAGGTGACTCTCAGGAGTATATCAATAAATATTTAATCCTTCCGGGTATTTGCATGTATATAGCAGGTCAATGGGTGGTGCACTTAAATTACTGGGGTTGTAATCAATATATTACACAACGTGCATTAGGAGCTGATTTACAAACAGCTCGCTCAGGTATTTTATTTGCTGCAATGCTAAAAATAATGATGCCTGTAATTGTAATGTTGCCAGGTATAGCTGCATATGTTTTATACAAGAATGGCGGATTGGAAGGTTTTAATGGTGTAAAGGATACAGCCTATTCATCGGTATTAGCCTTTTTGCCATCGGGTTTAAAAGGGTTGTCGGTGGCCGCTTTAACGGCTGCAATTGTTGCTTCACTTGCTGGAAAATTAAATAGTATTTCAACTATTTTCACTTTAGATATTTACAAAAAGTATATTAACACCAATGCACCTGAAATTAAACAGGTTTGGATTGGACGTATTACTATGTTGACAGCTATGTTTTTAGCAATTGCATTTACATGGAAGGATTTATTGGGTATTGGGGGAGAAGGTGGCTTCACATTCATTCAAAAGTATACAGGGTTTATAAGTCCAGGTGTATTTGCAATGTTTTTGTTAGGTATGTTCTGGAAGCGAACAACGGGTACTGCAGCAGTTGCTGGCTTGTTAACGGGATTTTTACTTTCTATATTCTTTAACAGCTTCGCAGTTTCTATTTTTGGATCAGAAACTTTATTATATACAGCTTTTCCAAACGGCAAGGGTGGATATGATATTCCATTCTTGATTAATATGGGCTGGGCCTTTGTTTTTACCGTGATTGTAATGATTGTATTAAGTTTAGCTGGTCCTAAAGTA
>Ga0209191_1001354_pt1 | contig 16253 bp, 28 predicted proteins | sample S_130626_EF_Meta_FD_187320 | JGI IMG/M metagenome (GOLD analysis project Ga0209191, IMG submission 187320) | Freshwater microbial communities from Lake Simoncouche, Canada to study carbon cycling - S_130626_EF_MetaG (SPAdes) (version 2) | ecosystem: Environmental > Aquatic > Freshwater > Lake ...
TCTGGCAATATCTACCCGATGCAGTCCAGGTTGATGCCAGACTCACCCTTTACTGCCCGACCAGTCACAGACAGTCCTGACTAGTGGCAGCTCGTAAACAGCCGTTACGAGGGGCAACTAAGGCACGGCTTCACAGTCCACTTCTCAAGGGCAAAACTCGCTCAGATGAGATCGCTAAGATGGCAGAAGACTTAGGGACTCCTTTATTACCCTGGCAACGCTGGATGTTGGATGACATGATGCGAGTTGACGCTAAAGGCAACTACATTCGTAAGACCACGCTTCTCCTAGTGGCACGCCAGAATGGTAAGTCTCATCTAGGTCGCATGCGAGTCATCTGGGGCCTCTTCTATGGAGGCGAGACTAAACACTTAATCATGAGCTCTAACCGAGCGACTGCTCTCATGACCTTTCGTGAGATCGCCTGGATCATTGAGAATGCACCTCACCTCAAGGCTGGCACTAAAGCAATCCGCTACGCTAACGGCGGCGAGCGCATCGAACTTCTAAATGGGGCAACACTTGACCTTGTATCTGATACCCGTGACTCATCTCGTGGACGCACTGCAGATTTTCTGTGGATTGATGAGGTCCGAGAGATCAGTAAAGACGGATACACCGCGGCAATTCCAACCACTCGCGCCCGTCCTAATTCCCAGACGCTACTTACGTCGAATGCCGGGGACGCCTTCTCAGAAACTCTCAATACACTTCGAGAGCGAGCGTTATCCGCACCTCCTAAGTCTTTCGGCTTCTATGAATACAGCGCGCCGCAATACTGCAAAATCACTGATCGCAATGGATGGGCAATGGCTAATCCTGCGCTCTCATACACAATAACGGAGGAGTCCCTTGAAGAAGCTGTGGCAACTAACAAGATTGAAGACATTAGGACTGAGCTTCTATGTCAATGGATTGATTCTTTACAAAGTCCGTGGCCTCATGGCGTACTTGAGGCGACCTCCGATGCCACGCTCCAGATTCCGATCGGCGGCTATACAATTTTTGGCTTCGACGTATCGCCGTCTCGCAGAAATTCGAGCCTTGTTGCTGGTCAGATTATGCCTTCAGGAAAAATCGGTGTGGGTATCCTCCAGACGTGGGAAAGCCAAGTCTCGGTAGATGACTTAAAGATCGCAGCTGAGATCAAGGGCTGGGCCGATCAATATCGCCCTAAGATGATCTGCTATGACAAGTACACGACGCAATCAATCGCCGAGCGCCTTGCCAATGCTGGTCAGATAATCCAGGACGTCTCAGGCCAGCAATTTTATCAGGCTTGTTCGGATCTACTCGATGGTCTAGTGAATGGTCGAGTAGTCCATAATGGCCAAGAAGAATTGATTAAACAGATGAATAACTGCGCAGCTAAGACCAATGACTCATCATGGCGAATTGTTAAACGTAAAAGCGCTGGAGATGTATCCGCACCGATCTCATTAGCCATGGTCGTGTCGATGTTATTAAAACCTCAACAGATCGCAGCAATTTACACCGGGTAGTGTATAATTGCCCTCTATGGGTATCCTTTCGCGCCTTACAGGTGCAGCGTCAAAGTCTGATATTGAAGCGCAGTATGCACCGCAGGTCTTGGGTGAGTATTCTCCTTATGCGATGCCATTTCAGTTTGCTTATGTCGGACGTACCGAGGCCATGGGAGTCCCTGCGCTAGCTCGATGCCGCAACCTTCTCGCTGGCACAATCGGCACAATCCCTCTTGAACTTTACAAGAAATCAACAGGCGAAGAATTAGGAAAACCTCTCTGGCTTGATCAACCTTCTTATTCTCAGCCACGCTCTGTGACTATTGCTTACACAGTTGACTCGCTTCTATTTTATGGCCAAGCATTTTGGCAAGTAGTTGAGACATACCAAGAAGACGGCCGCCCATCTCGATTTGAGTGGATTGCTAACAGCCGAGTAACTGCAACCCTTGATCGCGATAACGTTTACGTCAAGTCTTACGCCATCGATGGTGCAACAGTACCGATGGACGGCCTTGGCTCATTGATCACATTCCAATCACTAAGCGATGGCATCCTTAACACAGGTACTTCAACTATCCGCGCAGCTCTCGACATCCAGAAAGCGTCAGTAATTGCAGCGGCAACTCCAATGCCTACTGGATACCTTAAGAATACAGGCGCAGACCTGCCACCTGCAGAAGTCCAGGGATTACTTTCAGCATTCAAGACAGCACGTCAAAATCGTTCAACTGCTTATCTCACCTCTACTCTCCAGTACGAGACAGTAGGATTTAGCCCTAAAGACATGATGTATAACGAGGCTATTCAGAATCTTGCAACCGAGATTGCTCGTCTCTGTAACGTCCCTCCTTATTACGTCTCAGCAGATCAGAACACGACAATGACCTACGCGAACGTCACAGACGAGCGTAAGCAATTCTTGACATTATCCTTACAGCCATTTATTTCAGCCATCGAGGATCGTCTCTCAATGGATGACATTACAGCTCGTGGCAACATCGTTAAATTTGATATCGATAAGAATTATCTACGCACCGATCCACTTGTCGAACTTTCAATTATACGAGAAATGCTTGATCTCCAGTTGATCACTCAAGAACAAGCAATGGCAATGACAGACCTAACACCTAACGGAAGCGAAGGCATGCAATGACCGACTTAACATTCTTCACTTTAGAAGCCTCTGAACTTACGGCTTCAATGGATACACGCGAAATCTCAGGCAAAATTGTGCCAATGGGAACAGGCGAAATCGGAAATACAAGTGCAGGCGCTGTCATATTTGAACCCGACTCAATAGAGATCCCGGACGCAAAATCTGTGCGCCTATTAGCGCAACATGACATAAAGCAACCTCTGGGTCGGGCTTCAAGCTTTGAAATTCGTGAAGGAGATGGCATTTACGCTACCTTCAAGTTAAGTCGGAGTAGCAAGGCAACTGATTATTTACTTATGGCGCAGGAAGGACTGGTTACAGGTCTGAGTGTTGGAGTAGAAGTAAAATCAGCAAAGCCAAAAAATGGCGTCATGCATGTCACTTCAAGCATCTTGCGCGAGGTCAGCGCCGTCACAGAGCCTGCATTTAAATCGGCTCAAATCACTAGCATTGCAGCTGAAGAGACCGCACCAGCGGAAACTGAAGTTGCAGAAATCAACCAACCAACAGAAAGCGAGACAGCCACCGTGGAAGAAACCACTTCAGCAGTCGAAGCAACACCTACAGTTGAGGCTGCCGCAGTTGAAGCTGCTCGCCCTGCTGTAACAGCAATGGCTTACTCAAAGCCACGAATCGAAGTAACAGCAGGAAAGTACGTTGAAAACACAATTCGTGCAGCACTCGGAGACGAGTCAGCACGTCAGTACATCCGCGCAGCAGATGACACCTCAGACAATGCTGGTCTCGTACCAACACGTCAACTTTCAGAGATCATCAACCCACTCGGAACAACCATCCGTCCATCAATCGAAGCAATCTCACGCGGAGTGCTTCCAGATGCAGGTATGACTTTTGAGATCCCTAAGATCACAGCAATGCCTACAGTTGCAGTTGCAGCTGAAAACGCAGGATTCTCAGACACAGATCAGAACTCATCATTCTTGTCAGTTGATGTCAAGAAGTACGCTGGACAGCAGACATTCTCTGTCGAGTTGCTCGATCGTACATCTCCAGCATTCTTCGATGAGCTCGTTCGCAACATGGCTGCAGCATACGCAAAGGCTACAGATGCAGCAGTAAACGCAGCACTTATCACAGGTGCAACAGCAGATGCAACAACAACAACAACCTACCCAACAGCTGCAGAGCTTCTTGGCGTAGTTGCTCGTGGTGCAGCTTCTGTCTATGGCGCAACACTTGGCCTAGCGAATCCATTTGCTCGCAACATGATCGTCAACACATCACAATGGTCTAACATCATGACACTCAACGATGCAGGACGTCCAATCTACACAGCTTCACAGCCACAAAATGCTGGCGGAGCAGTATCACCAACAGCTCTACAGGGTAACGTTGCAGGTCTTAACCTCTACGTCACACCTAACACAGCCGCTGGAACTGACACAGATGGATCAATCATCATCGTTAACCCAGATGCGTACACATGGTACGAGTCACCAACATACCGCCTACGCGCAGAATCAACTGCAGCAGGCCAGGTAACAATCGGCTACTACGGCTTCGGCGCAATCGCGACCAAGGTTGCAGCAGGCGCATTCAAGAACAACAAGGCGTAAGCCACCCTTAAGTCGCTGGCGGCGGAGTGCCCTTCTCCGCCGCCAGTCTTTAGAAAGGATTAGAGCATGGCATTGACCACAGTTGCAGAGCTTCGCACCGCCCTTGGCGTTGGAACTCTCTACGCTGATGCAGTCTTGCAACAAGTCTGCGATGCCGCAGATAACGTACTCTTGCCCTTTCTATGGAAAAATCAGCAATACATTATTGCTCACGGCAATGTGGGAACAGTTGGCACTCTTTATTTTGATCAGCCAATTAAAGAATATTTTTACGTTGGTCAATCTGTAACGATTTCTGGCGCTGGCACAAAATACAACGGCACAAAGACAATTACAGGCGTTGGTACTCGATCATTCAGTGTTACCACGACACACACTAGCGACAATCCTTACCACTCAGTAGAGCCTTATGGCATCGCCGCAGCTGAGACTTATACAGATTATGCAACAGTCCCGGCGATTCAAGAAGCTGCGCTCATGATCTCAATTGACATCTGGCAAAGCCGCCAAGCCCCATCAAGCGGCGGCGTAACAATCGATGGCTACTCACCTTCACCATATCGCATGGGTAACACTTTGCTTGCTCGCGTCCGCGGTTTACTTGCTCCATATCTTGATCCGAGATCGATGGTGGGCTAATGGCCGCCATATCAACACTCCGCGCAGGCATCGCCTCAGCTCTTACTGACAACACAAAATACTCAGTCTTTTCCTTTCCACCTGCAACACCTATTGCCAATAGCGTAATAGTCGCGCCTGCAGATCCTTACATTTCGCCATCCAACGGCTGGCATGCATCGATCTCACCAATGGCCAATTTCGTAATTTCCGTCATGGTTCCCTTGCTCGATAATGAAGGCAACCTTAACGGGATGGAAGATAACATCGTTCGGGTTTTCAACCTGCTCGCTGCATCGACCTACACCTACAACGTCACAGAGGTATCGGCTCCAGCCGTACTTAATGCCGTTTCAGGTGATCTACTAACCTGCAATATCAATATCTCAGTCCTAACGAGTTGGAGCTAAAATGTCCGAGTGGGAAAAAGAGCAAGAAGCCTTCCTGATCAAGATCGGGCAGGTAGCACCATCAAAGCCAGTAACTACTAAGAAAGACGAGGAATAATCTCATGGCTGTATTTCTAAGCAACAACGTCGGCGTGAAGGTAAACTCAGTCGATCTATCAGACCACGTTACCGCTGTAACACTTAACCGCGCATTCGACGAACTCGAAGTAACTGCAATGGGCGACAATGGTCACAAGTTCGTAAAGGGACTTGAAGCCTCATCTGTCACAATTGATTTTCTCAATGACACAGCATCTGCTAACGTCCTAGCGACTTTGCAAGCTGCATGGGGAACTAACGTCACAGTAGTTCTACTTCAGACAAAGGGTACTGCAGTATCTGCAACTAACCCTCTTTACACAATGACATGCTTGATCAACAACACGACAGACATCAACGGCGCAGTCGGTGACCTCTCAACACAGAGCCTCACATTCAACGTCTCTGGTACTATCGCAGTTGCAACAACAGGGTCATTCTAAGAAACTAAAAAAAGGGGCACAGCATGGCAAAACTAATAGTAAAACTGGCAGACGATAGCGTTGTCGATATCGAGATCACACCTCGATTAGAGTACGCGTTCGAGCTATATGCTAAAAAGGGATTTCACAAAGCATTCCGCGATGATGAAAAGCAGTCAGATGTCTATTGGCTTGCATGGGAAGGCCTTCGACTTAGTGGAGTCACAGTCAAGCCATTCGGCCCGGACTTTCTCGATACCTTAAAGAGTGTCGAGGTTGCAGAGTCTGACCCTTTGGCCTAGGCAGGGATAGCATCCACTATCTCATCGCTCGCTTGAGCATTGAGACGGCTATCCCTCCACAAGATTTGATCGATTTAGATCCATCGATGCTTCAGATGTTACTGAAAGCATTGAAAGACCGAGCGAAGGAGCAACAGGATGCCTACAGAGCTAAAAGGCGCTAGCCAGCTCCGCAAGGCTCTCAAGCAATTCTCGCCTGATCTTGATAAAGAAACTCGTGAGCAGATGGTCGGATTCTTAAAGCCATTGGTTAAAAAGGCTAGAGGATTCTTGCCATCTAACTCAGAGGCTCCATCTGGATTCGTTAAGCATGAAGTAAAGACTGCAAAATTTCCAATGTATGACGCAGCCGAGACTCGTCGAGGTATTGGCTATAAATTGACACCAACTAAGCCTAATCGTCAAGGCTGGGTGCAGACTGTCTCAATTCACAATAAGACAGCGGCAGGTGCAATCGTTGAGACCGCTGGACGTAAGTCTGGGATCTCTGGCAACTTTAGTCCTCGCTTCTCAGGCTCACTTGCAGGCCGTGCCAAGATGTCAGGCCGCGCAATGTTTAAGGCTTATGATCAAGATCAGGGCAAGGCCAAGGCTGGAGTAATCAAGGCGCTCGAAACGGCTGCCGCTAAGTTTAACGCGAGAGGCAATAATGGCTGAGTTACGCATACCGATTATCGGTGAGTTCAAGGGTCAGAAGGCCTTCAATCAAGCTGGCAAGGCAACTAGCACCCTAGATAAAAGTGTCAAGCGACTAGGCAGCACGCTAGCTGCCACTTTCGGCGCTTCTCAACTACTTAAATTTGCTAAGAATGCTGCGAAAGCATTTATCGATGATGAGCAGGCAGCATCACGCCTTGCTCTATCTGTAAAGAATCTAGGCCTAGCATTTGAGACTCCACGCATTGAGCAATTTATTTCTCAGTTATCTAAAGCTTCAGGCGTCACAGACAATCAACTTCGTCCATCGATGCAGAAACTATTGCAGACTACTGGCTCAGTTGCTGAGTCCACAGAATTACTTACTCAAGCCCTAGATATTTCACGAGGTTCGGGCGTTGATTTTGAGACTGTAGTCAACGATCTCAGCATGGCTTATGTAGGCCAGACTCGTGGACTGCGCAAGTATTCGCTAGGTATATCTCAAGCCGAATTAAAGACGATGAGTTTTGCAGATGTACAAGCAAAACTATCTAAGCAATTTACTGGCGCTAATGCTGCCTATCTTGAGACTTATGCAGGCAAAATGCAGATTCTTTCAACAGCCGCAGGTGAGGCTCAGGAAAATATAGGTAAAGGCCTAGTCGATAGCCTTTCATTACTCGCAGGCGAAGGTAACACGATCCAACCGCTAGCTGATTCGATGTTAGAGTTTTCATCGAGCGTCTCAGATGCAATCTACGGCATTGCCGTTCTGATTGATAAGATTAAACAGATTCCGGGAATTGATTTTCTATCTCGTAATCAAAAAACAATTTTAAGAAACATCCCAAATACAGGTTTAATAATTAAGGCTTATGAGGCACTTTCTCAATTAGGATCTCAGACCAAGCCTGGAATGGGTGGATATCCTTCATCTGCACTTGGTCCAGGATACATCGATCCTAATGATGCGGCTCGTAAAGCGGCAGAAGCGGCAGCGGCCAAGCGCGCTAAAGAACTAGCGGCATTACAGAAGAAGACATTAGATGCCCAGAAAAAACAAAATGCACTTACTAAGGCCGCTAAAACATTAGATATTGAGCGCATTAGCATTACGGCTGCTCTTCGCAATCAGGTCAGCGAAACTGACCGACTATCGTTAAACTTGCAATTAGCCTTGCTAGATAAGAATGAAGCGCAAGCGACAAAGTTATCGGCTCAATTGGACAACGCAGTTAAAAATCAACAGATTCTTAACGCTGCTCTATTGGCTACTCCAGAAGCGCCTAATCCTTTTAGAAATTGGATGCCACCTAGCCTCCAGAGCGCCTATGAAAATCCTTCATTCTACGGGCCAATGGGCGGTCTAGGAGCAGGTGTAATTGCTGGAGTTAATCCGAGCATCAATGTCACAGTAGAGCTTGACGGCCAAGCGGTCGGTGGTGCAATCCGTGACAGTCAGATCAATGACTCTTTATCTGGATCATTTAACCAGGTAAATCGCGGTGGCGGATTCAGAGGAGCGGTCGCTCTCTAATGGCCTTACCTGCAACCATCTCGGTATCCTTCGACTTTAGCCAGGGTGCTACCTTCGGCTATCCATTTACAGTCGGAGATGCCAAGTATGGTGTGATTGGAGTCTCTCAGTTCGCTTCGACAGAAGTACCTGATCCAGTAGTCGATCTTAGTGACGTCACTCGATCAATTAAGATCAGCCGTGGCCGTAACGTCATGCGTGATACCTACGAAACTGGCACATGTACAGTCCGAGTCTTAGACCCTAATTCTTATTTCAACCCTCAAAATACATCCTCGCCTTACTATGGTTATTTAACTCCTTTGAGAAAAATTCGCGTAGCTGCAACCACAGCCACATCTCAGGAGTTTTTATTCTCTGGCTACGTCGATTCTTATAAGTATTATTATCCAACAGGTCAAGAAATTGGCTACGTCGATATCATCTGCTCAGATGCATTCAGACTTTTCCAGATGGCTAACGTGTCAAGCGTCACAGATGCAACGGCTGGCCAGACTACAGGCACACGCATTACCAAGATCCTCGATCAAGTCTCATTTCCTACATCAATGAGAATTACAGACACAGGATCGACAACAGTCCAAGCAGATCCCGGCACTGCTCGAACATCCCTTGCAGCTCTTAAAGGGGCAGAATTTGCCGAGCAGGGCGCATTCTTTATCCGTACCGATGGCACAGCTGAATTCAAGGATCGCAACGATGTAGTCGGATCTTTAGCCGCTACTCCAATAGAGTTTAATCAGACTACAGGCATCCCCTATTCAGACCTTAAGTACGCCTTTGATGACAAGCTCATCGTCAATCAGGCCAGCATGACACGGGTAGGCGGATCAGCGCAGACTGCAACTAATGCAGCTTCATCGGCTAAATATTTTCCTCATGGCACTACTGTCACAGATATGATCCCTGAGACAGATGCTCAAGTATTAGATATCGCCAAGATTTACGTTGCCACTAGAGCTGAGACAACGATCCGCATCGATGCAATGACAGTCGATTTGCTTGACACAGATGTACCAATTGACACGATGATCGGTCTAGATTATTTTGATAATCTCAAGATCACTAACGTTCAGCCAGATGGATCGACAATTGTCAAGACTTTACAAGTTCAAGGTTTGGCATGGGATATAACCCCTAACAGCATGAAATGCACGGTAACAACACTTGAGCCTATAGTCGAGGGATTCATCATCGGATCATCGACTTACGGTATAATCGGACAATCCATTATGGGATACTAGGAGACAATCATGGCAGTAGGCTTTCCAGCGGCAACAGGCGACATCTTTACGGCGGCAGACTATAACGGCCTAGTCGCCTTTACTCTCAATGCCCAGACAGGCACTACCTATACGACCGTTCTTAATGACTCCTATCAGGTACTTATTACTCAATCTAACGCCTCAGCCAATGCGATCAAAATCCCTACAAATGCCTCAGTGGCTCATCCAGTAGGTACAGTCATTACCGTACTTAACATCGGCGCTGGTCTATGCACTATCTCAGCCGTCACATCTGGCACTACTACAGTCTTATCAGCTGGCGCAGTAGCGGCTGCACCTACCCTTGCTCAATACAAGTCAGCGGCTCTCATTAAGACTGCGACAGATACTTGGTACGTCGTCGGAGCCATTGGGTAATGCTTAACAATATAGCGGCGCTTCATCCTGCCGCGGCTGCACTCAATTCTTATGAGTCGATCTCGACTGTAACGGTAGGCGCTGGCGGTCAGGCTTCTATTGACTTTACCTCGATACCTAGCACCTATAAACACTTACAAATTCGTGGGATGGCTACATTTACTACAGCTACTAACGCTATTATTTTACAAAATAATAGCGACACGGGCTCAAATTATGCGTGGCATCAGCTCTACGGTACTGGATCAGTAGCAGGAGCAAGCGCCTCTACTACTACGACTTTCCAGAATATATCGGTAGCGCCTGAAACTACCGTAACAGCTGTATTTGTTTGCGATATTTTAGATTATGGAAACACATCAAAATATAAAACTTCTCGCAGCCTGTCAGGTTATGACAAGAATGGCAGCGGAGTTATTGCCCTACGTTCGGGTCTTTGGATGAATACGAATGCTATTACATCATTAAGCCTTAAATATGATTCAGGCGGTAATTTTGCACAATACTCATCATTCGCTCTCTATGGAATTAAGGGGTAATCATGCCATCAACTTATGACAAAATAGCGACATACACAGTACCTAGTTCAACCTCGAGTTATACTTTTAGCTCCATACCTGCAACCTATACAGACATTGTTATAATTGTAGGCGGCACAGGGTCTGGCGATGCGTCGCTTATGATGCGATTTAATGGCGACACAGGTAACAATTACTCAACTACTTATCTTTATGGCACCGGATCTTCAGCGGTATCAGGGCGAGTAGCTAATGATTCTTGGATAGTAGCAATGGGACGTATCAACACGACGGGCGGCGCGAGTGTTATAAATATACAAAACTATTCCAACACTACGACATATAAAACTGCATTAGGTAGAGGCAGCGGCGCGGCCACGCTAGTCATTGCGGGCGTAGGAGTCTGGAGATCAACCACTGCAATTAACAGCATTACCTTAAGTCCAGAAAGCGGCCAGTCTTTTTCTACTGGGGCTGTATTAACTCTCTACGGAATAAAGGCGGCCTAATGCCTACATATACTCAGATTGGAACAGCTCAAGTGGCAGGCGTAGGCGGGGCGGTCTCTTTTGATTTTACCTCCATCCCTAATACATATACAGATTTAGTAGTAGTGACATCTACTCGCGCCTCATTAGACGTAGTAAGTGCTAGCGTTAAATTAAACGGCGCTACAGCTAACAGAACTAACCGCATGTTATATGGCACGGGCTCGGGCGTTGCCTCAGAGACTGGCACTACAATTTACGCTTACGGCAACGTAAACGCCTCAGCTCGCACGGCTAACACATTCGCTAGCACTACTTATTACATACCTAATTACAAAGGATCTACGGCTAAGTCTTTATCTATCGACGCTGTAGAAGAAAATAACGGTACTACTGCCTTTTCCTCTATTGTTGCCTCTTTATGGAATGACACAGCCGCGATTACACAAATAACAATAACGCCTGACATCGGTACTTTCGTCCAATACTCAACCGCCTACCTATATGGAGTATCTAATGCCTAATCCAACACGAATCGAAGTCAACTGCACTACTGGCGAGGTCTTAGAGATCGAGCTAACAGATGCAGAAGTAGCCGAGCTTGCCTATCAGGCCGAACTTGCCGCTGATGCTAAGGCAGAAGAAGATCGTATCGCGGCTCAACGTGCGCTCGATAAGGCTGCACTCCTTGAGCGTCTTGGTATCACAGCCGATGAAGCGGCTCTATTACTTGCATGAAGCCAAGACTCTCTAAGTCTGCCATTCAGTTACGCGAGCAGATCGATGATGCATTCCCCGGTCGAGATCGAACTTCGGACGGCTGGATCGGCGACACTCGACACGCTGCACGCAAGTCTGATCATAATCCAGATGCACAAGGATGGGTTCGTGCCATCGATGTTGACCGCGACCTTGCAGGTAAGAACGGGAAGCCCGATGTCATGCCTGATCTGGTCGATCAGATTCGAGTCGCTGCAAAGTCTGGCGATGCGAGAATCAGTTACATCATCTTCAATGGCCTCATCTGCTCATCTAAAAAGGCTTGGGCTTGGCGTCCTTATGATGGGATCAATAAGCATAATCACCATGCACATGTCAGCTTTACTATCAAGGGCGATGAAGACAGTACATTCTTTAATATCCCGATGATAGGTGGAAAATAATGGAAGCAATTATCTACGCAACTCTAGGCCTTGTAGCAATCCCGGTCATCCGTACCGCTATCAAGTCTTATCGCGCCAAGAAAGCCGTCGCAGATATTGTGGTCGATGCCATCGAAGCGGCCGTAGATACTGTGGAGAAGAAATGACACAGACAGATTTCTTCAACCTTTATTTTGCCAGCCTCGCGGTCGTAGGCGGCCTCTCAGGTTTCGTCATTACTCACTTACTGTCAGAAATTAAGCGCCTACATGCGCGTGTCGATGAGATTTATAACATCCTCTTAGAGCGATAATTTTTACCATGGCAAAGAAAAAAGTCATCGATCTTGATACTTATTCACAGCTTGATCAATACGCAATCTGCATGCATGAATTTTATAAGAGTTTAAGACGTGCAGGTTTTGCCGTTGACATGTGTCTGGCGATCATCACTGATCGTGACGCATATCCCGATTGGCTGATGCCATCGATCCCCGACCGAGTGGATCGCCTACCCTATGAGGACGACGACGAGGATTAAATGAAGCGAATAGTCATAGTAAGCGACCTTCAGGTTCCCTTTCATGATCGAGTAGCAGTCAAAAATCTAGCCAGTTTTATTAGTAAATTTAAGCCGCACGAAGTAGTCACCATCGGTGACGAGATTGATTTCAATACCATTAGCAAGTGGTCAGAAGGGACGCCAGAAGCTTATGAGCAGACTCTGGGAGATGATCGCGAAGAAGCTATTCAGGTTCTTTATGATCTCCAAGTAACACAGATGATCCGATCCAATCACACGGATCGCCTATACACACAGATCATGCGCAAGATCCCCTCATTCTTGTCATTGCCAGAGCTGCGCTTCGAGAAGTTTATGCGCCTTGATGAGTTAGGCATCACCTTTCATCGCAAGCCTTACAATATAGCCCCGGGCTGGATCGCAGTCCACGGCGATCACACCCCTATCAAGTCACAAGGTGGTCTCTCAGCCCTAGAAGCAGCCCGTAGACACGGCAAGTCGGTAATCTCAGGACATACTCACAGAGCAGGCAGATCGTCCTTCTCAGAGGCCTCTGGAGGCCGTATAGGGCGTGTTTTACATGGTGTCGAGGTAGGCAACCTTATGGACTTCTCAAAGGCCTCATACACCAAGGGTTCGGCTAACTGGCAACAGGCATTTGCCATCATGTATGTCGAGGGCAAGAATGTCCAGGTGGATTTAATCTACTTAGAGAAAGACGGCACATTCGTAGTCTCAGGCAAGCGGTATGGACGATCTAGATAACGAGCTCGATCGTGACATCGATGACCACATCGACGAGTCAGAATCGTTACCATTTCGTTATCTAAATATCTGAATTTTCCCCCTTAGGGCATGAGACAGTTGAGCCATCAACGAAGGGCGTTGATAAGAAAGGCTCAAAATGTTCGATCCATCATTTGGTGACATGGTTGTCATGATTGTCCTATCTGGACTATATTTTCATCTAGGCCGTATTGTCGGCATTCGCGTGGGATATCTCCAAGGCCGTAAGTCAGTCCGAGATTACTATGCATCAAAGGAAAGGGTGCGAGTGTGAAAGCAAGTGAAGTCCTATTATCAGCTACTGACATCATTGGAGACCGAGGACGAATATATGGTCATCCTCGTATCAATCAGACTCGAATCGCATTACGACTCCAACAAATGCTTGAAGTACCAATCTCAGACCATCAAGCATGTCTGGCAATGGTCGAAGTTAAACTTGCCAGATTGCAAGAAACAGCAGATCACATTGACTCCTATATCGACGCGTGTGCTTACCTTGCACTAGCTTGTGAACTAATTACTGAAAGGGATGAAAAATATGCTTAGGACTTGGGAACAATTACAGGAATTAAAAGAAGCAGCGTTATTTAATGACGACATGAAACACGCCCTATATTGGCAAAATGAGCAGTTAATGCTCAAACTTAATTCAGCCACATGGCACCTTAAAGTAATAGCGGAGAAGGGCTCAAATGTTTAACCTTGAAGATTACGAGACAGTCGAAGAAAGACTAATTAAGTTTTGGAAGGATCATCCAGATGGGCAGATTCATACAAAGTTACTTGATTCAACCTCTGGCCGTTTTATTGTTGAGGCTTCTGTATATCGCACAGAGGCGGACATTCGGCCTTGGACTACGGGACTTGCAGAAGAAACAATCCAGGGGCGCGGCGTTAATGCGACAAGCGCGCTGGAGAATTGTGAGACTAGTGCTATCGGTAGAGCGCTTGCTAACGCAGGATATGCAACAAAAGGAAAGCGAGCGTCACGAGAAGAAATGGTCAAAGTTAATAAGTCGCATGAAGTAAAGGCGACAATCGATCAAGTTAAGGCCAAGATGTCAGAGACTTCAGGCACTTATGTCCCAGTCGTAAAGGAGGACGATCCATGGACTATCAAGCCAGCGACTATGCCGCCCACAATGGGGGAAGCAGTTGCGACGGTGAAAGAGATCATTGGAGGCCAGACCGAGAAGGACATCCCTCACTGCAAGCATGGTGAGATGATGTGGAAGACTGGCACGACAAAGGCTGGTAAGCCATGGGGCCACATGAAGTGCAAGGCAGCTGTAACAGGTGAGATTGGCGGTCGATGCGAATCTCCTAATGATGTGATCTGGTATGAGATTGCTCAAGATGGATCATGGCAACGACAGAAAGCGAGAGTCTAGTGGGACGCTTACAGTTTATGAATCAAGATGGTGAATGGGAGTCATTCCCAACAGAAGATGAGATTCATCGATCAAAAGAAGTTATTGCAATCCTAGAAGAATTTACATTCATGACTAGATGCTGTCTATGCAATGAGGCAATACCTTACAGAGACATTAAAGTGAATTTGACCAATAAGAGCTGGTCATGCGCTAAGTGTCACGCGGTCAATGGCCTCTCAAAGCCGTAAATACCGGGGATTCTCGACCGAGCGTGTAGTCGCCCGTTACCTATCGGAGTGGTGGCCACATGCAGACATCGGTCGAGGGGCTGGAAAAGATATAACACATGTCCCGTTCGACATGGAGGTTAAAGCTAGATCGGCGTTCCAGCCAAAAGCGTGGATCGATCAGGTCACAAAGAGAGCAAGTAAAACTGGTGACTTGCCACTCGTAGTTAGTCGATTGAATGGTCAAGGGGAGAAGAGTCCAGAGGACTACCTTGCATTCATGAGATTAGGTGATCTGGTCGATCTATTGCTTAAGGCAGGTTACGGGGATTATGCCAATGATGTTGATAAACTAGAGCCTATGAGATGCAAGCAATGTGGCGCATGGGCGTTTACAGAAGTCTGCAGAATGTGTGAGCCAGATGCCAACCTATGAGTTCGAGTGCGATAACGAGCATTGCGAGAGTAATGCAAGGATAGAGAAGTGGATGAGTGTCAATGAGCCGCATGATCTTGAATGCAGCTTTTGTGGGTCATCCATGCATAAGATTTATAGTTCAGTAGGCATAGCCTTCAAGGGTACTGGATTCTATTCAACCGATAATAGATAACTGTGATCTAATTCACATTCCACATAGTGAGATTATGGGAAAGGCTACACATGAATGTATTTGACAAGGCTGGTACTCTCAGCGCTAGAGCCCATCAGGGGCTCACGGCGGCCCCGAAGGGAAGAGGCCGCAGGGTAGCGATCGCTATTGGGATATCTCTATCTATGGCAATGCCCCTAGATGCTCAGGCGACTAACCAAGCAATTAAGTACGTTAAAGACTTAGCTGATTATCAGTTAACAGAAAAGCAAGAATCTTGTCATAACGCTATTGTCTATAGAGAATCTAGATGGATACCTAATGCTAAGAATGGTAGCCATTATGGGCTATATCAAGGTAGGTCTATCAGCTTAAAGAATGCCAGCACTGTCAAGCAATGGTGGTGGTATTGGCATTATGTAGCACATCGTTATGGAGTAACAGTCTATGATGAGCCTGATTACTGTAAGGCGTTAACACATCTAAAGACTAAGGGATGGCAATGAAAGACCCTAGAGACAGTAGAGCTTATAGAGCCAGACGCCTTGAGGTGTTGGCTCGTGATCAGTGGACTTGCTTCTACTGCATGCAACCAGCCAGCACAGTCGACCATGTGATACCGATTAAAGATGGAGGTGATCCACTTGCCTACGATAACCTTGTCTCATGCTGCAGCACCTGCAACTCACGCAAGGGATCACGCTCACAAGGCTCTTTTTTAGCACACACGTTCAC
>Ga0209191_1001357_pt1 | contig 16216 bp, 17 predicted proteins | sample S_130626_EF_Meta_FD_187320 | JGI IMG/M metagenome (GOLD analysis project Ga0209191, IMG submission 187320) | Freshwater microbial communities from Lake Simoncouche, Canada to study carbon cycling - S_130626_EF_MetaG (SPAdes) (version 2) | ecosystem: Environmental > Aquatic > Freshwater > Lake ...
AGAGGGATCGCTCTACTCGCAGCCTGAGCACTACAGCGGCTTCTGGATTATCGAAGCCGAAGATCACCAAACCGCCCTCAAGCTAGCAGCAGCGGGCTCTAAGGCTTGCAACCGCAAGGTCGAACTTCGGCCATATCTCAGATAGGTATAAAAATGAATACAAAAGAACCAGTCGCACGTTTTCGCATGGTGCTTAGAGCGGGTTCAATGGTTTTTGGACTCAGCGCTATTGCACTCGTGGTTGCACCAAAGCTCTTCAATGAACTTCTCGGATTGGTCTCAACAGCAGATCTCGAGTGGTCGATGCGCATGACCGGAATCACGTTGGTTGCACTTGCCGGCAATATGTATTCTCACTCGACCCGAGGAAGCGTTGAATCTGTTCGACTTGCCGGCTTCGTGATGATGTTTAGCGCGTTTGCGCTTGGTGTTCTCACACTATTGATTGGTGTGCAACTCACCTGGTTCACGATTGCCTACGCAATCGTTGGTTTCGGTTTCTCGGCCGCATACATGTGTGCGGCTAGGGACTACTTGTCGGCTAAGTAATCGCTGATTGTTTCTGTCGGCTTACACTGAAGCCATGGCCGACAAACATGACCCACTAGAGCTCGAGTGGTATCGGCTCGGCCTTTCGGGCCCGGCTAGGCGCGCGTTGGTCGATGCAAAACTTTACAAAGTCTCAGACCTGCGAAAGATTTCACTGGATGAGTTGATCGCAATGCACGGAATGGGCAAGTCTTCGGTGGAGCGCATCCGTGTGATTATGGATGCCAAAAAGATAAAGTTCAGACCTTAGCCTGACGCTCAATTGCACCTGCTGTCTAAACTTGTCGAATGGAAGATTCCTACTACGACGTCGCGATCATCGGTGGTGGCCATAACGGCTTAGTTGCCGCTGGCTATCTGGCCAAGGCTGGGCTTTCGGTCGTGGTGCTCGAAAAACAAGATGTTGTTGGCGGAGCGGCTATTTCAGCCCAGTCGTTCAAGGGAATCGACGCCCGGCTCTCGCGCTACTCATACCTGGTCAGCCTGCTGCCAAACCAGATAATCAAAGACTTGGGGCTCGAAGTCGAACTCGCTCCTCGCCGATTCGGCTCATTCACACCAGATCCCGTCACGGGCAGCGGTTTGCTAATCGACAAGGACGACGCCAGCGCCACCGAGGCGTCTTTTGCTGAAATCAACGCCGCTGGCGACTTCGGTCGCTGGAACGAGTTCTATGGCAAGACCGAGCAAATCGCCCAGAAACTCTTTGGCACGGTGCTCGAACCACTTCGCACCGAACGAGAAGTCGCCGAGCTACTTGGACCAGAGCTCTGGCGTGAATTCTTCGAGCGACCAATCGGTGAAACCATCGAGGCCACTTTCGAGAGCGATCTGGTTCGTGGCGTTGTGATGACCGATGCACTAATCGGTACCTTTGCCTCGAATCACGATGCAGCACTCGATGCCAACATTTGTTTTTTGTATCACGTGATCGGCAATGAAACGGGTGAATGGAGCATTCCGGTTGGCGGCATGGGTGCCGTGACAACTTCGATGGCGAAACGTGCAATCGAATTCGGTGCCGAACTCAAAACCGATTGCGAAGTTATTTCGATAGACGAAAATCGCAAGGTTAGCTACCGCGAGAACGGTCAAGCTAAAACTATCTCTGCGCAACACATTCTTGCCAATGTTTCGAGGCCAGTGCTCAACAAGCTGCTCGGAATACCTGCCGAACACAACATCGAGGGCGCACAGGTCAAGGTGAACATGCTGCTGAAGCGTTTGCCGCGACTAAAGGCCGGCACCGATCCGGTCGCCGCATTCGGCGGAACCTTTCACATCAACGAGAATTTCGAACAACTTCAGACCGCATTCGATCAGGCCGAGCGTGGCGAGATTCCAAACCCGCTGCCGTGCGAGATTTATTGTCATTCGCTAACCGATCCGAGCATTCTCGGGCAAGAGTTGCAGGACTCCGGAGCGCAGACGCTCACCGTCTTTGCCCTGCACACACCACACTCACTGCTCAAAGGCCACGACAACGATGCCATGCGCAATGCGTTCGAGCAAGCCGTGATTGCATCGATCAACTCGGTGCTCGCAGAAGACATCCGTGATTTGTTGCTTATCGATGCGGACGGTCAGCCATGCATCGAAACCAAGACCACGCAAGATCTCGAGGATGCGCTCGGTTTGCCTGGCGGAAACATCTTTCACGCTCCGCTGAGCTGGCCATTCGTCGGGAACGATGCTGTGCTGGAAACTCCCGCTCAGCGCTGGGGTGTCGACTCTGGCGTTGACGGCATATTGTTTTGCGGATCAACCGCTAGGCGCGGTGGAGCAGTGAGTGGCATCGCTGGGCACAACGCAGCGATGGCTGTGCTCGGCATGAGAAGCAGCTCAACTTGACTCTCAGGCGCTGCTTAGAAGTGTCGACGCGCTGCTAGTATTTTTTCAAAATTAGGAGATGTTATGGCCAAGAGATTTCCCGACATTGATCATTCTCGAATTGATGCTTTGGGTGACGGCATTTATGCCATCGCCCTGACGCTCTTAGGACTAGACCTTGTCAGTGCTGTCATGAAGATATCGGAAGAGCCTGATTTGAATAGTGCCTTGTTGCACGAATGGCCAATTTTCTTCGCCTTTCTAATGGGCTTCTTTGTGCTCTACGCGGTGTGGTACCAGTACCACGTGTACTCACAATTTGCCGGTAAACCCCATGCACTTATGGTCTGGCAGCATGGACTTGGATTTATGGTTGCGGCGCTGGTGCCAGCAGGAGCGGCACTACTAGGCGAGAACATAAACACCCCCAACATGGCAACTGCCGTGTTTTACTTTGGTCTTCTAATTTTCATTGAAGGACCGATGTCGGTGCTTTTCTTGCTCGCAATGAAAAAACGACCTCTAACCGTGACAAGTGACTCACCATTTACCGGTGAGGAATTGCACAAAATGGGTTCGGTTTACAATCTGATAGTTTCCGTTTTTGGAGTGATCGCTTTGACCACAGCGCTCTTCGCACCCTGGGCCGGGCTCGCCCTCTATGCGATCTTCCTATTTACGAAAGTCAACCCGGTAGGGTCTCTCAACTCAGCACAGGGCCGGCTCGGTCGGGTTCTAAAGCTCCCCGTGGATTAGCATAAGAAGATGCAAACTCGAAATCTCTTCTCTTGAAACCGTTCCCGTTTGCACGTGCGGGCTTAATCTTTGCTTTCTCACCATTGGCTCTGGCGTTCATTACCTCCATCATCCAAGGTGTCTCGATGTGGGACGAGGGCAACGGCACTGGAGGATACATCTGGTTCATGCTTTTCACTCTGCCAGTGGGATTTGTGCTCGTTGTTGTCGGTTTAGTGCGGATAGCAATCCGCAAATGGCGCAAATAGTAAAAACCCGGCCCTCGTGATAAGGAACCGGGTTTTCGTGCGCTTGGAGGGACTCGTTATCAAACCTTCAAACCATTCCCTTTGACCCACTATGCGGATATATCCGATCTTGACTCATCTCCAATATTAGTGGGTATGGAAAAATATTCAATGTGATCTCAGGTTATCAATTAGGTTGGCCCTACAATTCATGGGTGCGAATTACTCCCAAAGATCCATCCTCAGCCGGCATCTTCGGACGCAAGTTGATGCAATTCAATTCTGAAAAAGTAGGCGAAATAAATGGATCCGAACAATTCTTGGTGGCTACAGATGCCGAGAATAATGAAATTGGTGCCGCATTTGCTGTTAAAGATTGGAACTGGCTCAATATAGAAGTGATCTATGTTGAGAAATCCATGAGAGGTATGGGAGTTGGATCAGGTCTACTAATGGCAATTGAAGAATGGGGAATCAAAGAGGGCTGTACACAGTCGTATTTAGATACCTTCTCTTTTCAAGCCGTGGATTTCTACAAAAAGCATGGCTATAGAGAATTTGGCACTCTTTCAGATTTTCCGATTGGTCACAGTAGAATATTTTTTCAAAAAAGTCTTACTTAATTTTTAGTTTCATTGAATGCTTTCGTTAATTATTCTCGCCTAAAGATGAAACTAAATTAATTAAAGTTATGGTCCTTACAAGAAGTCACGACTTGGCAGATATATCCACTATTCAAGGGTTTGATCTACATCCAAGGTTTGGACATAGAACTCGGATTCACTTACATAAGTGGGTGGTGAGGGACTCGAACCCCCAACCCTCTGATCCGTGGTGAGTAAAGAGTGAGCCCAAACGAAGTCAGTTGGCAGAGCATAGTCAGTACCATAGGAAATCAGGATTTAGGGATCGAAAGGCTTTATGCACATGCTTATTTACAGTTCAATCGTTGAGAAAGTAGTTCGAAAAACATTTCTTGCCGTTCAAAATCATGATTACGAAGATGTGTTGGATGGAGTGTCCCCTAAAGGCCTCACCCATCGTTTTGCCGGTCCCAACTCACTTGGTGGTATCAGGCACGACAAAGAAGCTTTGGGCCGATGGTTCAAAAGGGTCGGCACTGTTCTACCAGAACTTAAGTTTGAGGTGACAAACGTAATTGTTCAAGGTGCACCATGGAACACAACAGTGGTTGCACGTTGGGTTGCGACTTGTGACCTCAAAAACGGAGAACCCTACATAAATCCAGGCATTCACGTAATCAAATTGCGGTGGGGTAAGGCTAATGACTTTGATGTTTATGAAGATACTTTTGCTGTTACGGTCGGACTTGAAAAACAAGCAAAGTCAGGTATCGCCGAAGCAAGTGCTCCCCAAATTGTGAGTTAATCTAAACGTCCTAGGTAGTGAAAAACCCGGCTCTCGCGAGAAGAAACCGGGTTTTTGTGCGCCTGGAGGGACTCGAACCCCCAACCTCCTGATCCGTAGTCAGGTGCTCTATCCGTTGAGCCACAGACGCAGTTGCCCCTAGTTGGAGGGGCTGTTGCTCGAAAGCAACTTTTAGAGTTTAGCGGATTGAAATAGTTACCGCTAGGTGCGCCAGTCGGCGGGCTTTATCTGGCGTTGGGGTACTCCTGGTAGAAACCAGCTGGCTTTCTAGCGTTGTCGATAAGAGCCCAAAGCCAAATACCAAAAGTCATGAAACCTGCTAGAAACGCAAGGGTGTAATCAGGCTGGTATGAAGCGCACTCTGCGAGGGCTTGTACCAGGTCTGCGCCGTAGTAATCTATGCAGCCTGCGTAATAGTCGATGTCGTCTGCATTAAGGAACAGCGAAGTTACCTGCATTATCCATGCGACAAAACCGGCACAAAGACCGATGAAGAACTTGGTTTTGTTGATCTTGAAGGTGTAGAGCCAGCTCCAGAAACTAAGAAACACTGACAGCACAACAGCTGTAGTTTTGCTCTTTGGCCCAGCAACAACTGTCTGAGGCTGAATGTTAAACGCTGTTGGTGCTGGCGCTGCAGTAGGTGCCGAGCCGGCGGCAGTGCCGCAGCTGGAACAAAAGCCTGCGGTTGCGGGCAGCTTTGTTCCGCAAGACTGACAAAATTTCACTGAAGTCGCATCGCTCATTCGCTTGGCCCCTGTTTCGATAGATGAGAAGAACGTTTAGTGCTTTTGACCAAATATTAGGTGATTACAAAGCTACTGATGCCCTCAAAAGCAAAAATCCCCCCGAAGTGTATTCGTGGGGATTATTCGCGGAGTCGAGAGGATTTGAACCTCCGAAGGACTTTAGATCCTTACCTCATTAGCAGTGAGGCGCACTCGACCGGGCTATGCGACGACTCCTGAGTACAACTGGGTTAGTTTAGCCGACAAGAACTGTGACCGCCAAGCCCTTTAGTTTGAGCAGGTTTTGGTTGCCGCGGTGGTTCCGGTTGCCCAGTCGAGACTGTCGGTCGGCGTCGGAGTCGGTGACCCCGGAGTCGGCTTGGTCGTGCTGGTTGGAGTCGGGGTTGGCGTGGCAAGCACGGCTCCCTGCCCGGTATTGCTGCCGAGCACAATTGGCTCATCATTCGCAAGCTTTTGAAACAGGATGTTGGCCTGCTCATACACGGGCATGACTCTGCCCGAGTATGGCGCTGGCAGACCACCGCGTGATGGCACCTGCAAGAACACCATCTTGTCTAGGTCGACGCTTTGCAAAGATGACGCAAGCGAAACCATGGTTCCGAGATCGGTCAGTGATTCTGACAACTGCATGTTGCGAGCTGCCGCATTCGCGAGTGAATACAACTGCACTGGGTTAGTCAAAACTCCTGCGCTCTTAATCTTTCTCACTAGTGAAGTCAGAAAAACCTGCTGGTTCGAAATTCGAGATAGGTCTGAACCATCGCCAACACCGTGACGAGTTCGCAAGAACTGAAGCGCGGCTTTGCCCTGAAGGGTGTATTCACCAGGCTTCAAATAGGTCTGGGTGTATGGGTCATTGATTTCTTGAGCAACACAAACATCGACGCCACCAATTGCGTTTGACATTTCAATCACGCCGTTGAATTCAATCATCGCAAGATATGGAATCTTCAATCCGGTGAGTTGTTCGATGGTGAGAAGTGTGCAGCCTGGACCACCGTTTGCGATTGTGGCATTGAGTTGACCGAGTGACTGTGGCAAGTATCCCGGGCCACCGGTTGTGCTCGGGCAGGCAGGCCACGGCACCATCAAGTCACGCGGAAAACTTACCGCGGTTGCGCTTTTGCGATCTTCGCTTACGTGCAAAAGAATCATTACGTCGGCTAGAACCGAGCTCTCGGTTCCATAACCTTTGCCCTGACCCTTTCGGGTGTCGCTGCCGACAAGCAAAATGTTGATCGGACCATTCAGATCTTTGGCGGTGATCGGTTGGGCGTTAGGCAGAGTTAGGCCGCGAGACTTAAATGTGTTGCCCAGTTCAAAAACTGCAACACCAGCCAGAGCAAGCGATGCGCCAACTGCAAGGGCCAGACCCTTAAACAGGATGCCGCCGAAAGCCGATGCGCGCGACTGAACCTTGAGGCGGCCGTGACGAGCTAGGGCTCGCGGTTGGCGCTTCTTGAACAGGGGCATCGAGGGTCTCTCGGGTCGGGGCGAAATTCAAGTTTAAGCCGAAGGTCGCTGAGTTGCTAGGGAGTCCCAGAAAACTCCCATAAAGCAAAAGACCCAGCAAAATGCTGGGTCTTTTGTTATCCCTGGAGGAAGCGGTGGGATTTGAACCCACGGTAGCTATTAACTACGACAGTTTTCAAGACTGTTCCGTTCGGCCGCTCCGGCACGCTTCCGTGCCTAAATTCTAACTGACCGAGCGTGAAAACAAAATGCCCTCGAAGCCAGATAGCACCTCGGCAACACCGTCTTCTTCGACAGAGGCAACCACTGCCGAAGCTGCGGCGTGAACCTCTTCGGGTCCTTGACCCATGGCGAATCCGTATCCCCCGCCGGCAATTGCCCAGGTGAACATGTCGATGTCGTTGCGCCCGTCGCCAACCGTGATTACCTGCGATGGCAAAATGCCAAGTTCTTGACGTCGAGTCTCGAGAGCCGAGGCCTTGCTGATTCCCTGCGGAGAGATATCTAGCCAAGCGGTGTATCCAATTGCATAGCTGACCGAATGCAAACCGATGCCTGCAATTACGCCAACGAATTCCTCTGCGTCGTGATCTGGCGACAGCACCACAACACGAGAAGCCGGTTCGTTCATCATGTCTTCGAGCGGTGTCTCAAAATTGTGTGTGCCGAGTGCATAAGAAGGAAACGGGCGATGAAACTTGTATGTTCCATCGGCGTTCTCAACCGCGAAGTGCGCGTTCGGAAGTTTCTCGATTAGCTTTTCAAGAACTTCACCGGGATGAAAAGTGATTACCTCGTGCGGTGTGAATCCGCGTTCGTGTTCTTTGTCGACCTTGATGGTCACCGCGCCGTTTGAACAAACGGCGTATCCGTCATGAATGCCGACGTCTCTAATCACTGGGATGGCATTCGAGGCGCTTCGGCCGGTCGCAACGATTACTTCGTGGCCAAGTGCGCGCACTCTTGCTACTTCGGCGACAACGCGCTCAGACATGAAGCCGTTGTCGTGCACCAACGTTCCGTCGATGTCTAGCGCAATCAGCCAGCGCTGATCGCCGGTTGCAATCGTCATTTGGGAGCGATGACCTCTGCGCCACCGAGAAATGGTCGAAGCGCTTTAGGAATGCGAACCGAGCCGTCGGCCTGCTGATGTGTTTCGAGAATCGCAACTAGCCAGCGAGTTGTGGCAAGGGTTCCGTTTAGTGTTGCCGCGGTTGCGGTCTTGCCGTCTTCTGTGCGGTAGCGAACGTTTAGGCGGCGGGCCTGAAAAGTTGTGCAGTTCGAGCTCGAGGTGAGTTCACGGTATTGATTCTGGCTAGGCACCCACGCCTCAGAGTCATACTTGCGTGCTGCGCTCGAACCTAGGTCGCCGGCAGCGGTGTCGATTACCCGGTATGAAAGCTCGCAGGCCTGAAGCATTTCTTCTTCGAGTGCGAGCAGTTTGAGGTGCTCTTGTTCTGCGTCTTCCGGTTTCACATAGCTGAACATCTCGAGCTTGTTGAACTGGTGAACGCGCAAAATGCCACGGGTGTCTCGACCGGCAGAGCCTGCTTCGCGGCGATAGCAGGTTGACCAACCGGCGTAGCGCAGCGGGCCATTGCTCAGGTCGATTATTTCGTCGCGGTGGTAGCCCGCGAGCGCGACTTCGCTGGTGCCGGTTAGGTAGAGATCGTCTGCGGGTAGGTAGTAGATCTCGTCTGAGTGTTCACCTAAGAAACCGGTGCCGGCCATGACTTCTGGGCGAACCAGAGTGGGAGTGATTAGCGCGGTGAAGTCGTGCTTTGTGGCTAGGTCTAGTGCCATGTTCATGAGTGCGAGTTCGAGGCGAGCACCCAAACCCTTTAAGAAGTAGAAGCGTGAGCCAGAAACTTTAACTCCGCGCTCGATGTCGATAACGTCAAGTAACTCACCAAGGGCAACGTGGTCTTTTGCTTCGAAATCAAACTTTGCGTGGGTGCCTACTTCTTTAATGACCTTGAAGTTCTCTTCGCCACCGGCTGGCACACCGCTAATGACGACGTTCTCGATCTTCCACATCAACTCATTCATGCAAATTTCTGCGGCGTTGGCATTCTCTTGGGCAGCCTTTACCTTGTCTGCCAGCACCTGACCGGCGGCAATAAGCGCCGGACGATCTTCTTTCGATGCGCCGCCCACGAGTTTGGCGGCAGCATTCTGTTCGGCGCGAAGGGTCTCAAATTCTTGCAGCAGCTTGCGCCAGGTGGCATCGGCCTTGGCTGCCTCATCGACGATTGCTTCGTCGTTGCCGCGAGCGCGCTGCGAAGCCTTGATGGCTTCGGGGTTCTCGCGAAGAAGATTTGGGTCGATCACGGCTTAAGCCTACCCGAGTGGTTTTTAGAGACTGATGAGGTGCGACTTTATGATTGCAGCCGCTTGCTCGATGTCGTATCGGCTTTCAGCAACACCCAGGGTGAAGTCCATTCCTTCGTCAGTAGTCATATTCAGCTCGTGCTCGTTTAGTTCGAGAAATAGGTTCAAGAGCAACCAGGAACTTCTCTTGTTGCCGTCAATCAACGAGTGGTTCTTCACCAAAGATTGATGAAGTGCAGCTGCTTTGCCTTCTAGGGAATCGTAGGCGTCAACACCGAACATAGAGGCCGAAGGTCTCGCCAAAGCGCTATCTAATAGACCTAGGTCTTTGACATAAAAGCCGAGATTCTCGATCACTTGGATGGCGTCGGTGAGCGATACGTACTGCATTAGGCGTCAGCCAATCGCTCCAAAAGTTCGGCGTCACGTTTCATGACCTTTTGATAGATCTCATCGATCTTGGTTCGGCGGCTTGCAGCCTCATCGAATTGCTCGATAACTGCAATTACCGCCTGTTGCTTCGACATGCCGAGAGTCTTGGCAATTGCGTCGAGCCGGGCGTCTTGTTCTTCTGTGAGTCTTAGTGTCATAGCCATAACCTAATGGTATCAATGTGATACCACTCCAGCAAGCACGAATCTGTGGGCAATTTGGCCAAATATGCGGCCTGTGCAGAACCTAGCTCTTGGGCAGAACTACGGTTTCGATGTACTTGCGCACAGCCACGACACGTCCGTGCTCGCCGGGGCCAACCTCGATGCCGGCCGAGTCGATTGCTCGCTTGAAGAGGTTCTCGACCGCGCGCACGGTTGTGCCTCGGCGAGCCGCAATCTCGGTGTTCGAAAGGCCCAACGCCGCAAGGTGAAGAAGATCGAGCTGTGAACGAGAGAGGTTCGAGAGCGAGTGAACATCGCGATCGTGCCTAAGTTCTTGACCAACGCGCCCGCGCATGCTGGCCTTGATTGCCTTGAGCAGCAGTTCGATGTCGCCGACCGAATCTTTCACCAGGTAGGCGGCGTCCTTTGGAATCGAACGGTTATCGACGCCGATTGTCTTTGGCTCGGGAATGTTGGTCAAAAAGACCAGACCGATCTCGGGAGCGGTTTCGCGAAGAATGCGGGCGAGGTCAAAACCATTTGGGCCGGCGCCGAGTTCAACGTCGAGAATGGCGGCATCGGGGTCGAACCTGGCGGCTGCCTTTACCGCTGCCGAGGCGCTTTCGACTGCCTCTACTTCGAAGCCCAACGAAACGAGCAGATCACTGATCAAGGCGCGCATAAACGTGTTGTCTTCGACGACAAGAAGTTTCTGATTTATGGCCATGGCTCTCCGCCTTTCTAGACAAGCGTGGCACATCAGGTCTGCGGCACTCAAATAAATGTTCTCTTTTTAGAACATTTTGATTGTGGCTAGGCTGACCCTGTGGCCAAGAAACAGAACCGCGCAGCGGTGATTTATTACCCGGGGCGCGTCGACCTACGCAAACTGCGTTCGATTGTCGAGTCGATTGTGATTCCACTCGGCTGGGAACCGACTCTTTGGCTCAAGACCGACGCCGACGAAACCGGCGCGGTGCAAGCTCTTCGTGCGCTAGCCCAAAAGGCAACCCACATAGTCGTAGCCGGTGGCGACGGAACTGTTCGAGCCGTGCTCGAGGCCGTTGCGCTAGCCAAGTCGCCCGCGACCGTGGGTATCGTTCCGATCGGCACTGGCAATGTGTTGGCTCGCAACCTTGGCATTCCTCTCGAAAAAATGCGCGTCCAGGTGAAGAGGGCGCTTCAGGGCATCGCCCACCCCATGGATATGGGTCTGGCCAGAATAATTCTCGAAGACGACAGCCGCGTCGAGAAACTGTTTGCCGTGATGGCCGGCATCGGCTTTGACGCAAAGATCATGCTGAACACCGACTCGGCTCGCAAACTCAAGCTCGGCTGGATTGCCTATGCAGAGTCGGGCTTCAAGCAGCTGCCGATGCGCTACCAAAAACTTTCAATTCAAATCGACGGTCGCGAGATTCGAAGTGTGCGCGTGCTGACCTTGCTGATTGGCAACGTGGGTTGGTTGCCTGGCAAGTTATCGATGATGCCGGATGCATCGTTGGATGACGGCCTGCTTGACGTTGCAGTTATTGGCCCGAGAAGAATCTGGGACTGGATCGATTTTTGGACGCGAGTGACAATCGGCAACAACGTGGTGCGCACAACTCGAGCTGGAAGAAAGCTCTTGGATGCCACCGCAAATGTGAAGACGCTTGAGAACCTGACTTCGAAAAAGATTCGTGTAATGCCAGAAGAGCTAGTGGAACTTCAAATTGATGGTGATGCCATCGGGCTAATCAAAGAAGCCGAGTTTGAATCGATTTCGCGTGCGGTTAGCGTGCGCTCTTAAGTTTCTTGAGCCAATCATCGGCCGAGGCAAATTCGACATTCGAATTGTTTCCCTCGTGCACAGATTTTTCTTTGTCGGCTCGCGCATAAGAACCTAGAAATAGAACCTTCGGACTAAAGCGGTGAAGACCCTTTAGCGCTTCGGCAACTGCGTCTTCGTCGATGTGTCCCTGCACGTCGATATTAAAACGGTAACGACCAAGTCGATCACCGATTGGTCGCGACTCGATTCGTGAGAGGTTTACACCGCGAGCTGCAAACTGCTCGAGCATTTCGAGCAAAGCGCCTGGGCGATTGGTCGGCAGTTCGACAATCACGCTGGTCTTGTCGCGTCCGGTTTGCTCTGCCAGAGAGCCGGCCAAGCCAATCTGAATGAACCTGGTCTGCGCGTTCTTGTTATCGCCAATGTTCTTGGCGAGCACCTTAAGTTTGTAGTGATCTGTGATGGTCGGGGCCGCCACGGCAGCCTGGGCGATGTCGCTCGAGAGCAGTTCGGCTGCCGCCGCCGCGGTCGAGGTCGTTGGCAGGTGGTGGTGCTTCGGAAGATTTTCATTTAGCCACTTGCGGGTTTGCGCATAGGCAACCGGATGGGTGGCCACGGTGCGAACATCGGTGAGTTTGATGCCGGGGCGAGCCACGAGATTGAAGTTCACCGAGACCAGGTATTCGCCATAGATGCGAATGTTTTCGGTGGCGGCAAGGGCATCGAGAGTTGCCGAGACTCCGCCTTCGATTGAGTTTTCAACCGGAACAATTGCGCGAAAGGCCTGCTTGCTCAAAACCAAGTCGATGGCCTCTTGCACGTGAGATACGGGCATCCAGGTCTGGCCCTTTGCCTCTGGCACCTGGGCGAGCGCTAGTTCGGTGAATGTGCCAACCGGGCCAAGGTAGGCGTAGGCGCGCTTTTTGGCTGATCCGGTGGTTTTCTTTGGCATAGATAAAGGTTAATGGTGCGACGCATTCTTTTGAAGAGCTTTTGAATTAACTAATTCTTGTAATTCGGTGCCGCTGGCAACTGCCAGAACTGTTCCAGAGTCAGCACCTTGGCATTCTTCATTTGTGTGGCGAGCTCGACCCCGACAAACCTCAAGTGCCAAGGTTCGTACTGGTAGCCGGTGATGTTTTGTAATTTGTTCGGGTAGCGAACGATGAAACCGAAGGTGTGGGCATTTTTTGCAACCCAGGCCGAGGCCTTCGATGAACCAAAGCTGCCGATGCGGCAGCCGAGGGCAGTGGTTGAAACATCTGCAGCCAAACCGGTTTGGTGTTCGCTATGGCCAGGATGCGCTGCGAGTGCCTCGGCTGTTTTCTTTCCGTAGAGACGAAGCGCGTTTGTATAGGTGTTCGACTGAGTCGTGTAGCTTCTGTAGCCACTGTTAAGGCAGAGCGTTCCGTTGCCCGATTTCGCAACCGCGGTCTTGAGTTTTCTGTAAGCGTCTGCCGCAGGCACCGCGAGGTTTATGGTTTTGTCGAGCTTGGGTTTGTAGGTAATTGGAGAAAGTGGACGAAGTTTATTTACGACGACCCACTGCGATGCGGCCGCATCGATCGAATGCAAAGATGGGTTGAAACAATTGACCCCGCACACAATCGGCGTGGTTGGTTCGGGTGTTGCGGTTGGATTTGTGAAGCCGGGTGGATCACCTATTGCTGTCGGAGTGGGCGACGAAGTTGAAACTGGTGTTGGGGTCGGTGTCTCAGCAAACGCCGAATCTGTAATCAGCGAACCTATAACTGCCAATGCAACTAACGCCAAGATCATCCAGGTGAGTTTGCTGTTTCCATCGCCGTTCGACGGATCTGGTTCTTTGGGGTTAGGCTGAGACACGGCTCAAGCCTAAATCAAGGCGGGTGAAGCCCCAATCTCTAAAGAATTGAGACATTTCGTGGCGCGTGCAACACGACGAGCAGCGGCAATAGCAGCTGCCAAATCAGGTCAAATGAGTCACCGCGACATCTTGTTGGTGTTAGTCGGATTGATGTCTGGCATGTTCTTGTCTGCACTTGACCAGAGCGTGGTTGGCTCGGCAATGCGAACAATCGCCGACGACCTAAAGGGTCTCGAGCTTCAGGCCTGGGTTACCACCGCTTACCTGATCACCTCGACCATCGCTACACCTATCTATGGCAAGCTCGGCGACATCTTTGGCCGTCGTCGACTCTTCATCGTCGCCATCTCAATCTTCTTATTCGGTTCACTGCTCTGCGGCTTCGCCGCAGACATGTTTCAGTTGGCCGCATTCCGCGCGGTTCAGGGAATCGGTGCCGGTGGTTTGTTTGCTCTGGCACTAACCGTTCTCGCAGACATAGTTCCACCCCGCGAGCGCGCTCGTTACCAAGGAATGTTCTTGGCAGTGTTTGGAACGTCTTCGGTTCTCGGCCCGGTTGTTGGCGGACTCTTTGCAAGCGCAGACTCGCTGTTGTTTATTGAAGGATGGCGCTGGGTCTTCTTGATGAACCTGCCAATCGGCGCAATTGCGCTTTACATGGTGTTCACCTTTTTGCATGTTCCACACACTCCGAAGCCTCAGCGCATCGACTGGTGGGGTGCGGTCACAATCGTGCTAGCTGTTGTGCCACTTCTTCTCGTTGCCGAAAACGGAAACGAATGGGGTTGGGGCAGCACCCTTTCGATCACCATGTTTGTGGTTGGTGGCTTGGGAATCCTTGCGTTTATTCTCGCCGAGCGCGCAGCAAAAGAAACAGCGTTGCTTCCACTCGCTCTATTTCGCTCGAGCAGTTTCTCGATGGCAACTATCGTTGGTGTGATTGTTGGTTTCGGAATGTTCGGTGGCATGATGACGCTGCCGCTGATGTTGCAGTTGGTGAACGGTGCGTCTCCGACCGAATCTGGTTTGATGATGTTGCCAATGGTTCTCGGAATGATGATGGCCACCATGGTTGCCGGTCAAGTGACTCGCAAGACCGGTCACTACAAAACTTTCTTGAGAACCGGAACCCTCATGCTGCTGATTGGCTATGTTTACATGATTGGGTACAGCGCCGATATGCCCTACTGGCAGATTTCGATCGGCATGGTTCTAATCGGTCTAGGTCTAGGTCAGCTAATGCAAACCTTGACCCTGGTTGCCCAGCAATCGGTGCCAGCCTCTGACATCGGTGTGGCCACATCTTCGGCAACCTTCTTCAGGCAGATGGGTGGAACCCTTGGCGTTGCCGTGTTCATCTCGATTCTGTTCAACAGCCTTGGCGACACCATTGGCAACGCATTCAAGAACAAGCAGATTCTCGCCGATCTAACCGCCGCCGCCCAAGACCCTGACGTTCTTGCCGACCCGAACAACCGAGAGTTCCTGCTCTCTATGGCTCAGGGCTCAGACAGCAGCGCACTCAGCGATCAGCTCAAGACTGACTCATCGTTCTTGAGCAACCTCGACCCACGACTGGCTCGCCCGTTCGAAGTTGGTTTCGCCGACTCGGCAGTTCAGGTATTCGTTTGGGCATCTGTCGTTGTGGCAGTTGCCTTCGTGCTGTCGTTCTTCGTCAAGGCTCCGCCGCTGAGAGAAACTTCGGCATCGCAAGAAGCGGCAGCCGCGGCAGCCGGTCACTAGTCACAAGCAACATCGCAAAACCCCTGGCCATCGGTCGGGGGTTTTCGCTTAGCATTGAGTAACACGGGAGTTCGGTGCAACCGATCTGAGAGGAAGACTTTTAGTCTTCGACCGTCAAACCTGATTTGGGTAATGCCAACGCAGGAAGACCTCTAACCCGTGCCCATTCAACAGAAAGGGCACGTCAGTGCAAAAGCTATTTAGAAATCTTGCAATTCTTGTAATTTCAATATTTGCCACTTCGACTTTGGCGGGTTGTTCAAGCGCAAGCAGCGAGTCGAACGAAATAACCGTTGTGGTTCACGACAGCGTAATAATCTCGGATGCGCTTCTCGCAGAGTTCAAGACTCAGACCGGCTTAGCGGTAAAAATCATTCGCGCCGGTGATGCCGGTTCCATGACAAACAAGTTGGTGCTAACCAAAGACCAACCAATCGCCGACGCCGTATATGGAATTGACAATATTTTTGCCGGCGTCGCGAATGCCAACGGTGTCATCGACGGAGAGCTAACCGCGGTTAACTACGGCGATGTGTGCATGAACTACGACCGTCTGTGGTTTGCAAAACGAGAACAAGCTGCGCCAAAAGACATCCGTGAACTAGTGCAGCCGCAGTTCGATGGCTTAACGGTTTTGCAGAACCCAAACACATCGTCGACGGGGTTGGCATTCTTGGCTGCCACGGTTGCAGTATTTGGAGACCCCGGTTACAAAACCTATTGGCAGCAACTCAAAGACAACAACGTCAAAGTCACTGCCGGCTGGGAAGACGCCTACTTCGCAGACTTCAGTGGCTCGAGCGGCAAGGGTGAGTCTCCGATCGTGCTGAGCTACTCGTCTTCACCCGCGAGCGAGATTCGCGAAGACGGCTTTAGCCAAACCGAAGCGTTGCTCGATAGCTGCTATCGCCAGACAGAGTTTGCCGGTGTCTTGACCAAGGCCAAGAACAAGG
>Ga0209191_1001359_pt1 | contig 16205 bp, 11 predicted proteins | sample S_130626_EF_Meta_FD_187320 | JGI IMG/M metagenome (GOLD analysis project Ga0209191, IMG submission 187320) | Freshwater microbial communities from Lake Simoncouche, Canada to study carbon cycling - S_130626_EF_MetaG (SPAdes) (version 2) | ecosystem: Environmental > Aquatic > Freshwater > Lake ...
CTGGGTGCCATCCTATGTACGTAATGAAATCAAAAAAAAAACAGGCATCATATTGGACGAAAAAGGTAATATAATAAAAAAAGAGGAAGATTTTGAGAACGACCCAAATAATAACTTATTAAATGATAAAAACTCTAATAATTTACAAAAACCAGGAAAACAATATACGTCTATAAAAGAATATAAACCGACTGGTAATTTGGTTTACAATCCAGAAATGTTTGAAAAAATAGAAAAGAAAATAGCATAAATTACGTATGTTTTTTTATATACGATTTTAGTTGAGTTTTCATAGTTTTATGATGATTTTTTATTGTTCGAATCATTTTGGTTTTATTTGATTTTTTTGCGCCAGCGATTTTTTTACTAAGTAATTTATTTACTTGGTTCTGAAGGTCATTTTCAACATTATCATTATTTGAATTATTACATACACCATCTCTTATTTTAGGACGATGTATTCCTCCTACATCATTCAATATTTCTTCTATAAAATCATTTCGTGCATTTTCATTTTCCAAATGTTTTTGGCTGATAAATTCTTTTATTTTATTTTTAATACTTTCTTTCTTAATAGCGTCCTTCTCATTTTTTAACTCATTCAAAAGGTCGCTGGGTACACGATAACGCTGGTTAAATAATTCTTCGTTTTTATAATTAAACATATTTATTGTATCAACTTCATTGTTTCTAAAAACTTCCTCTTTTAATTTAGCCGTAAATTTTTCAGAAAATGGCTGAATCATATCAGAAAATTTTTCCATGTTCATTTTTGTTTCAATATAAACTCCAAAACTTTTATTTAATGATTTTACTAAATTCAAAACAATATTTTTATTATTCTTTATAAAATTACAAATAACATCTGTATAATAATCTAATAGTTTATCATTTGTTAGCTCTTTTGATGAAGTATTCAATACAACCGGTTCTATTTTTTGTGTTTCTAGATAGTCCATCCAAGTGAATTTTCCTTCATTGTTTTCTTGATTAGCAGTTTCTTGATTAGCAGTTTCTTGATTATTTTCTACAATCGCTTCTTTCAAAAAACTTTCAATCAAAAACTCGTTTCTGAATATATTTTCAATTTGTTTTTTAATCAAATCAAGATTTTTCTCAGTAATTTCATCCTTGTATTCTTGTTGTATAATTCCACATATAGTTTTAATTATTTTTTCAATAGAATTTCTCAATTTATTGGAGTTTTGCTTTGTAAAGCTCTCATTGATATCAAATTTAATTTTATCTTTTATATCATTGATTTCGTTGTCACGTATCAAATTTGTAGCGGATTTTAATTCTTCATTTTCATCTTCATCGTCGGGAATTCTTGGCATTTTATAATATATTAATTAATTATCTATATTATAATTACAAAAAATTGAATTGAAAATAAATAAAAATACGTTTTTAAAAACATGAATTTATTAGGTCAAAAATTGACAATACGAGTTAAAACTATAAAAAACAATTGTTTAGAAAATGTAAACAATATGGATTCAGAATATCAAGATGTTATTTCAATTACTCCTAAACCAAATGTAAATAGCATTATAAAAACAAACAAAACAATTAAAAAAAAGAAGGAACTATCGGAAATAAGTAAATCGAAACTTTGGGAAATTTTTGATAATGATAAACAGAATATTACACCTGATTTAGGAAAAACAAATGATGAAAGTAATATCGAATGTGTATACCTAAAAACAAAAACCGAATCAGAGCATAGTTTATGTAAATTATGTAATTCTCAATTGATGATAATGGATGATGGGTTTCCTACATGTACTAACGTTATGTGCAGTGTCATGGATAGAGACATTTTGGATTATTCTCCAGAATGGCGTTTCTATAATGCTGAAGATAAAAATGCGAATGACCCCACTCGATGTGGTAATCCAATCAATCCTCTTTTGGTAGAATCGTCTTTTGGATGTAAAGTATTATGTAATACGAGGTCATCTTACGAAATGAAAAAAATCCGTAAATGGACTGAATGGCAGTCGATGCCACATAAGGAAAAGTCTCTTTATGATGAATTTCAGTTTATTACAATTATGGCACAAAATGCAGGAATTCCAAGAATCTTTATTGATGATGCAATGGCTATTCATAAAGATATATCAGAACAAAAGATGTTTCGTGGTATGAATCGTGACGGAATTAAATCCGCGTCGATTTATATATCATGTCGGTTGAATGGTTGTCCTAGAACAGCACACGAAATCGCCGAGATTTTTAAACTGGATAAAACGAGCGCGACAAATGGATGCTCGATGGCGGTGAATATATTACATAACATTGAGCGAAATATCGAACCATCAAACAAAGCTGATTTATGTATTACTTTACCAAGTTTGTTTATCGAGCGTTACTGTAGTCGTTTGAATTTCAATCAAGAATTGACAATGTTATCGAAATTCATTGCAAATAAAATTGAAAAAAACAATTTGATTACTGATAACATTCCACATGCAATAGCTGCTGGGATAATATATTTTATTGCATACAATTGTCAAATGAATATTTCGAAACAAGACATCAAAATGATTTGTGGTGTTAGCGAAGTTACTATTAATAAATGCTTTAAAAAGTTGGAAATAAACAAAGATAATTTCTTACCAAAAGCGATTTTAGATAAGTATTCTGTATGAATATATTGTAATCAATATTTAGAACAATTATCAAAAATTTTATGTAGAAATAGTATATATATTTTTTTATGGAGCAAATCGTTGAAAATAAAAATGAAAATATAACTCTGGAACCACTGCAAGAACAAGAACCTGAACATGAACCTGAACATGAACCTGAACATGAACCTGAACATGAACCTGAACATGAACCTGAACATGAACCTGAACATGAACCTGAACAAGAACCTGAACATGAACCTGAACAAGAGCATGAACAAGAGCCTGAGTCTGAACAAGAACAAGAACAAGAACATGAACAAGAACATGAACAAGAACAAGAACATGAACAAGAACAAGAACATGAACAAGAGCATGAACAAGAGCATGAACATGAACAAGAGCCTGAACAAGAGCCTGAACAAGAACCTGAACAAGAACCTGAACAAGAGCCTGAACAAGAACCTGAACAAGAACCTCAGCCAGAGCCTGAACAAGAACCTGAACAAGAACCTCAGCCAGAGCCTGAACAAGAACCTCAGCAAGAGCCTGAACAAGAGCCTGAACAAGAGCCTGAACAAGAACCTCAGCCAGAGCCTGAACAAGAGCCTGAACAAGAGCCTGAACAAGAACCTCAGCCAGAGCCTGAACAAGAACCTGAACAAGAACCTCAGCCAGAGCCTGAACAAGAACCTGAACAAGAACCTCAGCCAGAGCCTGAACAAGAACCTGAACAAGAACCTCAGCCAGAGCCTGAACAAGAACCTGAACAAGAACCTGAACAAGAACCTGAACAAGAACCTCAGCTAGAGCCTCAGCCAGAGCCTGAACAAGAACCTCAGCTAGAGCCTCAACCAGAGCCTCAGCTAGAGTCAGAGCTTCAGTCAGAACCTCAAGTAGTTGTTCCAAAAATAATATTCATAGTTCCATATCGTGATAGAGAACAACAAAAAGAATTTTTCATTAATCATATGAAATCAGTCTTATCAGATGTATCACCATTAGAATACAAAATTTATTTTTCACACCAAAATGATACCAGAGAATTCAATCGCGGAGCCACAAAAAACATCGGTTTCTTAGCAATGAAATCCATGTATCCAAATGATTACAAAAACATAACATTTGTATTCAATGATGTTGATACCATGCCAATAACCAAAAATTTCTTCAATTATGAAACAACCCACGGCACAATAAAGCATTTCTATGGATATACTTTCGCATTAGGTGGCATTGTATCAATAAAGGGTTCTGATTTTGAAAAAATCTCAGGATTCCCAAATTTATGGTCATGGGGGTATGAAGATAATCTATTACAAAAACGCGCATCAAAAGCAAATCTATTTATCGATAGAAGTCAATTTTATCCTATTATGGATAAAAATATTTTCCAAATGAAAGATGGATTATTAAGAGTAGTAAATCGCAAAGAATACGACCGTGTAGTAAATGATACCAAAGAAGGAATAGAATCAATTACAAGTTTAGAATATACAATAGAAAGAATTGATGAAAACAACAATATAATAAACATAACCAATTTTTCTACAGGCACTATACATGACCCTACACAAAATACTATACATGATTTAAGAAATGGCTTAGTTCCTTTGAATTTTATGAAAAATACCATTACATCAAGAAGGCGTGGCACTATGGGAATGATTCATCTATAAAAAAACAATAAAAACAAAACAATTTATTATAGATTACAAATACAAAAATACAAACTATCTATTCTTCGTCAGAATCGGAACATAAATCAGCCCAGTTTTCTACCCGTCTTCTTAGTGGATATTGAATAGTAACTTTAGGTTCCTCCTTGGTTTCTTCGGCATCTTCTGCATCATCTTCAGCATCATCTTCAGCGTCATCTTCAAAAACAGCAAAACGGTTGATTTGTGTTTTTGTTTTTGTAACATGTTTGATTTCAACCCTTATTATCGGTTTTTTTACCATAGTAATCGATTTACAATATTTATTAGTGTGTCCAAAATTTTTACAATTATTACATATTGTTGTCATCAAAATAGGACAACAAATCGCACCCTTTTTATCTTTGGTATTATGCGATGTATAGATTCCTTCATGTTTACCAGAATCTTTACAAAATTTACAAAATTTTATTTCATTATATTGCTTTGAATTCTCCTTGTTAGTATAACGATATGACATTTTAATAGTTTGTTTGATACCATAAAAATAATTGATAAAAACAGTTCAATTTTTTATCAATTGAGAACAAACATTTGACATTATAGATAGTTATCATCTACTTCAAATAATTTGTAAGTCAACCCAATTTCATCTTTTGTTTCCCATATTCCTGATATTTTCAAAACATATTGAGAATTTTTTTTATTTTCATTTATTAAAAATTGATTAACATTCCCATATTCTTTGTTTGTTTTCATAAACCCAATCATCAATTGTTTATTTATCAATAATGTTGTTTTACAATGACAATTTCGGGTTTGCTTATAGTAGTCTAGTATTTTTTTTTCTAACTTTGAAAATTCATTTATCACTTTTTGATTATATTGTAAAAATGGATTGAAACGAATTTGTGTCTTATTCATTATTCTTTCAACACCCATATGTTCTATGGGAAATAATATATACAAACCATTCATAATAAAATTTTCATCAGAATAAATTGTTTTTGTAAAATTTCCATCCATAATGATATTTTTTTTTGTATCTAAAAAAAACATATTTTTTAATATAAATTTATTAGAATCTAACGCAAAAATCATAACTATCTATTTCAATGATTTTATTTTTATTATGGTTTTTTATAAATATAAATATATTGAATATATATAATTATATTTGTAAGAATGTATCAATTAATGAAACCTATTCCATATTTTGGAACTTTTCCATATCCATTGGTATCATGGAAAGGACAAACATTAAATCAAATTACATCATCTTTAGTATCGAATGGACAAATAAACCCTAATGTGAATATTAGTCTTCGCAATATTATGATGGCTGGACCTATAAAATTATATCGTCGGGAAATAGCAGTCAATATAAATATGCCAAAATGCAGTGATAGAGTATCATCCAGTATTGATGTTTTTAATCAACCTGGTGGTTCTATCATAAATTCTATGGCTACACAAAAGAATGGTTTAGTCAATACTATTGATAATACATTTCCAAACAATAGTTGTCAACGCCCGGGCACATGTTTACCATTTCTTTCCGATGGTGAAAATGCAAAACGCCGTGTACGTAGTAGTGGAATGATAAAACGACAATTCGATATATCTAAAAACAATGATACTTATTATACAAATACGAAACAATATCTTATTAGTCGTAATTTAGCATTCGAGAAAAATCAATATAATTATATAAGACAAGGCAATTCTAATGCTAAGCCGGGAGATAGTCTTTCATCCGCAAATGTATATTCATCCAATGGTATAAATCATTGTAAAATGTATACAACAAATGAGCCGATAAGTTTTGAATACAAATGGTTAGACGATATTATATATACAGTAAATATTCCAGCTGGCTCATATCGAGTAGACGACGTCAATAGTATATTACAACAAACAATGGCAACTAATAGACACTATATAGTTTCATTAATTTCAAATATATCTATATTTTTATTGAAAATTGCATATAATGATATAAAAAATTCCATTGAATTGCAAGTGTATCCAGCTGACATAGAGATTTATCCATCTAATCAATATTCAGTGCCATTTAATGAAACATCTTGGTCTATACCAGAAACAACATCATCATCAAAAACACCTAGTTTCATAATCTTAGATAATGATTTTAAAACAGCAATTGGATTTGAATTTGGAACATATCCAATGAACTCTAGCACAACTACTCAAACATTTTATTCAACTTCGGCGCCCTTATTAAATCCAGCATTCGTACAAATATATTACAAACCAAGTAATCCACAATTTGCTAGCCAGGGTGGTGTTTCATCGGGGGAAGTAACTCTACGTAATAAATTTAATACAATTCAAACGTCGGCGGCTACGATGAATGCTAGTTATGGAAACGCTACTGGTGACGCTATGGCGTATGGTGTTTCAGAAAATATTTATTCTAATACATATACATTGAAAGATAAAAAAGGCTATCCTTTGCAAAAATATCCTAAGTTTACTACAACAGGTGAAATGAGAACATGTGACGAAACAACGATAAGAGGTTAAAATAGTTTATATTTATAAATATCTTTTTATAAATATAAGTTCAAAATTGTAAAAATATATTATTTATTCAATAATTGTCATATCAGAATCTTTTAATAATTTGATTGATGTTGTTTCTACTAGTAATCCATTAGCATAGACACCATAATTCATATTTTCATTTTCATTATCCAATGCAAAATGGTATATCATGTAATTTCCTTCTGTTGTAAAAGGTAATGCTCTATTATCGAAACAAACTGGTAATCTATACTTATCTTCTGTTACATAAATTTCATCTTCTAAATAAAACAATTTAACTACATTTTCATGTTGGTTTTCTGTTAATTCGTCTACTAATATAGAGTGTAAACCTGTAATATATAAATCTTCAAATACTTCTGGGTAGTTTTCGTTAGTACAAACAAATAATCTATCAATTGGTAAATCACTCATTTTATTTGGAATAACTTTGCGCCCAATAATATTAACAGGAACATAATCATGACTTAATGTTTTGATTAAATCGCCTGCTTTTATCTCTTCAATAAGTTTGTAACCATCGATTGTCAAAATTTTTGTTCCTTCTTTAAAACATGGTGGAGGACCGCCATTTGGACCTGTGGAACCAGTTGGACCTTGGTTACCGTCTGGACCTGTGGAACCGGTTGGACCTTGAAAGCCGGTTGGACCCCGAAAACCAGTTGCACCAGTAGGACCTTCGTCACCAGTAGGACCTTCGTCACCAGTAGGACCTTCGTCACCAGTAAGACCCTTGTAGCCAGTAGGACCGGTTGGACCTTGAAAGCCGGTTGGGCCAGTTACACCGGTTGGACCAGCTGCGCCAGTTGCTCCAGTTGCGCCAGTTGCGCCAGTTGCTCCAGTTGCACCAGTTTCACCAGTTGCTCCTGTAGCACCAGTTTCACCAGTTGCTCCTGTAGCACCAGTTTCACCAGTTGCTCCTGTAGCACCAGTTGCTCCTGTAGCACCAGTTTCACCAGTTGCCCCTGTAGCACCAGTTTCACCAGTTGCACCAGTGTCACCAGTGTCACCACCTGCAGGACCAGTTGCTCCTGTAGCACCAGTTGCTCCTGTAGCACCAGTTGCTCCTGTAGCACCAGCTGGACCAGGTTCACCAGCTGGACCAGGTTCACCAGCTGGACCTTGACCACCAAAACCATCATTACCAGGTGGACCAGTTTCACCTGTAGCACCAGTTTCACCTGTAGCACCAGTTGCTCCTGTAGCACCAGTTTCACCAGTTGCTCCTGTAGCACCAGTTTCACCTTGAGCACCAGTTTCACCTTGAGCACCAGTTGCGCCAGTATCGCCTTGAGGTCCTGTAGCACCTGTTTCGCCTTGAATGCCTTGAGGTCCGGTAGCACCTGTTTCGCCTTGAATGCCTGTTTCGCCTTGAGGTCCGGTAGGACCAGTAGTACCTGTATCTGCCATATTAATGCTAATATATATATATATATCAAAGATAATATTATCTAATTAATTTTAATTTATATTATTCAAAAATATATTATTTCAAATATTTATCTAAATGTCTAAATGTTTAAATATCTAAATATTTTCTTTACTATTCATTTGTACAAAATATTTGTCTAATAAACAAGTATTTTGTACAAATGAATAGTAGGAATTATAGATATGATTGTGCTAGTTTTACTTTTTCGTTATTCTTCTTTATTTATAAAATATGTAAAGGTGTACTAAATATATTATTATTACTTGTAATAATAGGTTGATAAGGTACATTATATTTCATGCACCAATGAACGCATTTTTGTATATTAGTCTTTATTAAATTATCGATTTTGTCTTGTTTATGTTTGTTTTCGATTAATGAAATAGTATAATGTATATTTTCGATTTGTTGTTGTCCAATAATCGCATTGTATTCTTCTAATTTGATTATGAAACAATACGGTATAGGCGTATTAATAAATCTATATATGTACATATTATTTATTTGTGAATCCGAAATCAATGTCATTTTCTCAAAAGCATTATATAAAAATGGATAAAACTGTTCACAAGATGAGAATAAAAACCCTTTACATACAATATATTTCTCAGAATTAGCATAACGACTTGTATTTGGTTTCATTATAAATACCTTCTCATAAAAAGACGACAAAATATATAACAAATCAATAGTGTGTTGCATAAAACAATCAAAAATCTTTAAAATAAACGTACCTCCTTTTTTTTGCATAACCAACGCATAAGCAATCTGCCCAAATAATAATTTTGCTATATTTATTTCCTGGTTATTAAAATCTATTGAGAAATCGAAACCGCCATCACCAGTAATCAATTCCATCGACGACGCATATATATCTTTACAATATGCGAAGTTTTTTATAGAAAGTATATTTCCAGTTTTATCAGCGCCTGTTTCAATTTTTACATTTTTATTTTGATTCAAAAATAATTCCGTTTTTTTCCATCCAGGAATATTAGGGTCTTGGCATTCATCAATGATTGTCATTCCAACATAAATATCTTTTGGACATTTTCGTAATCCGACGATAGCCTCGATAAATCCACCAGGCCCTTCTGCCAAATGGAATGTTCTTATTGGTTTCGAATCAAAAAATAAATTGAATGTGTTTATTATTTCTATCATTTTGAAATAAGACCTAGATAAGGGTTTGTGTTTCGAAATACATTTTTTTTTGAATGGAACGGATGTATGAATATACTCATACGGGTTTGTATATTTTTTGAATATATCCCAATCTTTATCACGTTCATCAAGTTTTTTTTTTGTATCATATAAATATTCTGATAGTGAATTAGAAATAACAGGAATTGGGGTTGTATTTTTTTCAATAAAATCTATGTATTGAAAATTTAATGGTGATGTTTTTGGTAATAAATAATATGTCATTGTTGAATTTTAATATTTTAAGCTAATAAAATATCAAAAAATATGTTTATATTGTTTTTATTGTTTCTTCAAAAACATTTATTTTTTATCCATAGGATTACGTATTTTCAATTTGAATGGTGCGCCAGTAGGTATTATATTTTGTACTTCAACCAATTCAGATGTTTCAACAACGATATTGGCTTGTTTTTTCATTGGTTTTTTAATAACTAATTTTTGTTTTGTAGATTTTTCAATTTCTACTGGCTCTGACATTTTCAAATTTTCCTCGATTTCTTTTATTGATTCTTCACCATTATTCTCTAAAAATTCATCTTGTTTCAGAATAACCTGTTTCATTTTCTTCGCATCGACTTCACGTACTTTACGGAATATAAAATAACGATTCAAAAATGATATTTGTTTTTCTTCAATAGACATATCAGCTGCATTTTTATAATTTATACTACTCTGTTTATTTCTATGAATTTCATTTTCCATATTCGAAAATAATTCTCTAAAAAGCCCAGTTGAACTAGGTAATCCAATTTTTTTCAGTTCTTCTGCTTTTAATAGTACAAATCCATAATCTTCCATTACTCTTATTAAATAATCGAAATTCACTAAATATTCACGGAATGCCATATTAATACTTTCTTGAAAAACATTAATAGCATATCCTAATGATTCGTCTGAATCTGGAAACCCAGTTTCATCATACATTTTTGTCATTTCAAATATCTTACTATCATTTTTGAAAATCGTCCAATTTTCACCTTTTTTGTATTTACGAAGTCTATCAAATACCTCTTTACCGTCATAGCAAGTACCAATAAAACAACCATTTATTTTGGTACATTCGGCAATGTTACTTAAAAATTCATGTAAATTCGTTTTGTTTTCAAAGAAATAATGCATAGCAAATTGACAAGAACTTATATTGAAGCCACTTGTCCCAATACCAAAAGATTTATATACACCCTTTCCTAATGTGGTGGCATCTTTTGCACCTTTGCCAAAAATAGCATTGGAAATTTGTTTTTCTTTTTCTGTATACATCGCCTTTCCATCACGAATATTCAATGCGCTATTGCCATTCACAAAGATAGCTCTTGGCATAGAATCGCCATACTTACGACGTTCTTTCAAATAACGCGCACATGCTCCATCGAGTTTATTTTCAATGTTATCTTTTGATATATCAATGCCATAAACAAAGGATAATTTCGAAAAAATCCATTTTGATAAATCTCCCGCTTTTCCTACCGCATAATCTATTAAAGTATCACCACGGTTAGCTACACCAGTAATAAGTTTATTTTTTACATACAAATTATGGAAATTTCTTAGAGCTACAGTATTGGATTCATCTGTTTTTGAAGTGCGATTATAATAAATATCATCGTTAATGACAAAATCAGGTATATTTTGTCCAGTTGATATCATATTTTCAGTAATTGGATGATGGATAGAATACCAATTACTATTAGCAACATGATATGCATTGCCATAATTTTTTAAACCAGCTCTTAATTCACTTGTTTTATCATAACGCACACGTATAGGAACCCAACGTCTTGTTTTTTCATTCTCAATTACGTATTTGAATTCTACAATCATATCTTCTTCAAAATATTCACCCTCTTCCGTTGTCATAAATAATCGCGAACCGTCTTGTTTCAGATTAATATCACAATAACATGCATTTGGGTCATATGGTTCAGTAGGCTGGAATGGGACTGGTTTGTATGTTTCTTCATTATCAATATCACTTGGACTTGGTAATTTATCTTCTATTATATCTTGACATGGATTAATAAATCCATGTTTACGTTCATCGAAACCGCAACGCAATACCAAGGTTTTATATTGAACAACATTTTGCAAACCTTGCATATTTGAACCTTCTTCAAAAACATAATGAACCTCATCTTTGCCTGTTTTATCTTTCTTTATAGTTACTAGAAAATCAATCGTATTGAACTCTGGTGGTTTCCATTTGAACGATTTATCCCAAGCGGATTTATTAAGAGGTCCAGGTAAAGCACCTACCGAATTTGCACCAACAGCTAAATCTGCTGGTGTAAAAATCAATCCATCTGTGTTATATTCGAAAAGGCCATCTTTCATATTGGTTAATATTTTTGAACAACAATCAAATATAGATATACGTTCAGTATCATAATAGAAATTTTTACAAGTTATTGAGAAATCAACTAATTGTTTTGTGGTAGTATCTGATACTTCACTTTTGTCCTTTTTTATGGCTTCCATAATAGAAATTGGTTTTATTAATGATATCAGTTTTTGTAAAATGCCTAGACGAAATTTGGTAGCAGGTTCTGGCTCTTGTTCAATAAGGTCTGATTTTTGTAAAAATGTTAATTCGCGTACTGATTTTTTATTAACAAAATATACATCAAACGCAGCGTATAGATTTATAAAATTATTATTTTTATCGTATTTGATATGTTCACCATCTAATAAACTATCGAAAATAGTTTTTTCACCGGTTTTTAGGCCTGTAAAAATAACATTCATATTTGTATCAATCATATATATTTTACCATCGTCGGCAATATACAGAAGTTTTCTTTCACCATCGGCTTTATCGGTAACAGTGTAATTTTTTAAAATACTTTTGATATTAGTACCTTCTTTGATAGGTTGTATATTTTCAACTTGTAATGTATTTGATGAGGGTCCTACGAAATCACTTGGATAAACCCGTCTTGGTTTTTCGTATTTCTCGGCGTGTATCAAACGCATATATGATTGTAAAATTGTATCGCGCTCTACATATGAAATAGGATATTTTGTTCCTTGTAATCCGCCTAATACAATTCTAATTGATTTGCGGATTGATTCCATGAGTTTTTGCATAGTATTATATTCAGTACCAGTTCCAACCTTGGAATTATCAATTTCTAATTCAATTTCATAATTTTCAGTATTATTGAAAACGCCGGCTTCTTGGATAGTATATTCTGGCATGACAACTCTGTTTGTTTTTTTCGACATTTTTACAATACTTAGGTCAGCAAAGATAGGATAATCTGGGTGATAAAAACGAACACGGTTCATGCTACGAAACATTTTTTTGGAATCTTCCCATCTAGAAATGATATTCCTAGAAACATTGGATTGAACGTTATAATCTTGTTCTGTCTGGAAAGAAACGCGGAAATTGAAATCATCCATATCTAATTTTGGTATAAATGCGCCTGATTTATCAACTGCTGTAGTTTTTTGTGTGAATTTGAGTTTGTTGAAAACGGTAGATGGCATATCAATAATACGCTGTATACTATTGGTACGACAATATTCTTGAATAATATCTGAACCCACTAATTCAGCACGAATATTGGACATTTTTACTTTGCCTGTACGAACATCGGTATATTCACAAGAAATTCTCAGGATTTGTATTCCAGATTCGACCTCTGGTTTGAATCCATATGAATACAATTGTTTTACTACATTATCATAATCAATTTTGGAAATAGGACGGGATAATTTTGTATTCGTACCAAAACGAATTTCTAGCTCATTTGATTTACGGCCTGAAGAAATATGTGGATTACTTTCTAAATAATGTTTTACTATTGTTTCAAATTCTTCTTTTTTTTGTTTTATTGTTTTAGGTTTGGTTTCGATAGGTTGTGTTTCTGGTGATTTCATAGTTATTGTATTTTTTTCAGAATCTATTTCCACATTTTTTTCCATCCTATAATATGTTTTCTTATATAATAAAATAACATATTATTTCTTTAGTTCAATTTTTCAAATTCATTTAGTCATTAATAATAATTCAATATCGTATATCTATAAAAAGTAATTTATATATATTTTATATTATATATATTATGTCTAGTCTTATTGGACAATCAGTGGGCGGTAGTGTAATTACAATTGCTGTAAAAACCGATGCATATAATACTGGCATTTATGGAGGCACTTCTTATGGAAGTAATACTTATACATATAATGGTAAAACTTTTACAAAAATAACGTTAACTGCGGACTCAACATTTAATAATGGTAATTATACTGCTTATTACAGTAATGATACCAGTATTTCTATAAGCACTCTAAGTAATAATACAAATTTATTATATTTAGCTGTAGGCACCAATAGTACTACTGATCTCGTTAATCTACAAAATGTTACTAGTTTGCAAGCGGTCTATATAGACCGCACTAATTATGCGGGCACATATAATATTGATAGAGGTGGAAATAATCCATTTCGTGGCGAGAACTGTCCAAATCTTCAAGCAATAAGGGTAAATCCTAATAATCCGTTAATTGTATCAATCGACGATATATTGTATTACAAAGACTTAACGACATTAATATGTCATCCAGCACAAAAACAATCAGTAAGTTATACAGCTCCAAACACTTTATTAAAGGTTAATGAACGTGCATTTGAAAAATGTTCACTTCTTCAAAATATTAAACTTTATTATGTTACTACTATTGGAAGTGGTGCATTTGTCAATGTTAATAGTCTAAATTCTATTACTATACCTAGTGTTAATTCCACCACACTTAATAACGCATTTTCTGGAATAATAAATCCATTAACAGTATATACAAAATCTACAAATAGCATTGTAAGAACCTACACATTTCCAAATGGTTCGACTATAATAAATCTTAACAATGATACTACTTTATCGACTTTTGAAATTAATGGGACATCGTCATTTAATAATGTTATAATTCCATTACAAAATGGTAGACTAACTTTATTTAATGGATTTATTTTTACTGCACCATATGGAACAACTTCTGTATCAATTGTAGCAATTCCTACCAATAATCTTACAACTGTTACAATTACAGGTGATAAGAATTTTACAACCGGATACAATCCAGTACTTATTACAGCAGTTGCAGAAGATTCCACTACGGTAGTTTATACAATTTTAGTTAACGTAGAAGCAATACCTTGTTTTAAAGAAGATACAAAAATATTGACTATAAATGGTTATGTTACTATTCAAAACCTAAGAAAGGGTGATTTAATAAAAACATTGAAAAATGAATACGTTCCTATAAATATAATTGGTTCTAAAATTATAATGAATGAAGATTCTGATTTAATAATAGATAAATTATTTGTATGCACTAACGAAAATTATCCAGAAATATTCGAAGATTTGTATATTACAGGTTTACATTCTATACTAGTTGATAATTTAACTAAAACACAACTTGACAATATAATCAAATTATATGATTTAACTGATGAAATTTATGTAACAGATGATAAATATAGATTACCTGTTTGTTACGATGAAAGAGCAAAAATGTATGAAACCAAAGGAGAGTTCAAAATTTATCATTTAGCATTGGATAATGAAAATGAAGTTAGTAATTATGGTATTTATGCCAATGGATTATTAGTTGAAACTACTTCTATAAAACTTTTAAAAGAATCTAATATGACATTTATTGAATAAAATTATTTCCAAACAAGAACATCACATAATTCTTGATATAATTCCGGTTTTTTATATTTTTTATTTTCATTATATATGCCTAGCTGTTTCGCAATATTATACAAATCCTCTGCATGATAGTTAGAAATAGGCTTCAAAGGTCTCAAATAATTTTCCAAACAAAAAACTGTTGTTTTCATTTCATCAACTTGTTGTTTCGATAATGGCTGAACTTGTAATTTATATTTACTAAAATTGTCTTTATATAATACATAAGTTGGTAATTCGTTGTCGATATTCGATACAAATTCAATCATCTTTTTACCTGTCGCATCTACTATTAATATATTAATATTAAAAAAAATAATCATACCAATCATACTCAAAAAACTAGTTTCACGAACCGATGTCAATAATTCAGATAATATTTCTTGAACAGCTGCTTTTGTGATTTTTATGTTTGTTCGTTTCATTTTACTAGCATTAGATGGTATCCAATTTCCAATTTTTTGTTTTATTTCTAATTCTTTCACGCCATAATTTCGTGATACTTGTAGATAATCGTTATATCCATAGATTGCAATATAAATACACCAAAATAGACTATCTTGATGGGTTGGTGAAAGATATTCGATGTTGAGAGTTGGCTCCATTACAATTGTTTCTTGTTCCGCGACAGTAATCTCTGGTTTTATACAGTTGCCAGCTACGATTTCAATTTGTTTTTCTGGTTCGTCTACTACTAAACAAGATTTCGTAAACATATGTTTACCCAAAATATCAATAATATCACCTTCGGGGTCTTTTGGTAAAAAGAATAATTTATTGGTTGTAGTATAACTATTTGACATCTACTTTGTTTATCGAGCTATATAATACCGTCGGATTGTCTTTATCTTCTTTTTCAATAAAGAATGCATTTTTGAACTCCTCTTTTTGATATTCAATTGTATTAAGTGACTCTTCTTGGTGTTGCACGTATTCAACATATTTTGTGATTTCTTCAATTGTCTCATCACCTAAAAACGACAAATTTACATAACACCCACTTTTATTT
>Ga0209191_1001360_pt1 | contig 16202 bp, 16 predicted proteins | sample S_130626_EF_Meta_FD_187320 | JGI IMG/M metagenome (GOLD analysis project Ga0209191, IMG submission 187320) | Freshwater microbial communities from Lake Simoncouche, Canada to study carbon cycling - S_130626_EF_MetaG (SPAdes) (version 2) | ecosystem: Environmental > Aquatic > Freshwater > Lake ...
CTCAGTTCTGGATTGGTGTTTTCAATACTAAATACATTTACTGGACTGCGCTTTTGGCATTAATCGTGACCTATCTAGTCATCTGGTGGGTAACAGAGAGTTCTGCTGGACGCGTCTTTGCCGCACTGCGTGACAACGAACAAAGAGTTCAGGTTCTTGGGTTAAATACCCAACGCTTCAAGCTTCTCTCCTTTGTAATCAGCGGAACTTTGGCTGGAATGCTCGGTTTTGTAATGCTTATTGCTGCAGGCAGCGCAGCTCCTCGATTTGCAGAATCCGGAGTCACAATTGCATTACTGCTCATGGTTGTTATCGGTGGTGCTGTAACTCGTTGGGGGGCAGTACTTGGAGGAATCTTCTATTCATTTGCATCTACTCGAATGCAGGATTTAACACAGCAAGAGTCTTTCAAATCAATTCCAGAATGGATTGGTGGACCAATCGCAGAGCCAGCCTTGTTGCTCGGAATCGTCTTTATACTCATTGTGATGTTTGCACCAGGTGGATTGTCAGGTGCTTACTATCGACTTCGGTTGAGGGCACTAACTCGTAAATCATCATGAATCAGAAACTCTGGGAACCAGCATTAACCGGTGACTCGGCAATAGAAAAACTGCAAGGCGATCTAAGGTTTAACTCATATTCCGAGTTGCACACCTGGAGTGTGACTAATCCAGGTGAATTCTGGTCTCGCGCCTGGGATGACAGCAAGATCATCGGATCTAAAGGGACAAAGTTTTTCGTACCGGGTTCTAATTTCATTTCAACTGAGTTCTTTGTTGATGCACGGTTAAATGTTGCAGAAAATTTATTGTCAAAAGGCAATGACAGTACTGTTGCCATAGTTTCGCAACTTGAAGATGGGTCACGCTCTGAAATTACTTGGTCAGAGCTTCGAACCAAGGTTGCGGCAACAGCTGCTGCTATGCGGGCAGAGGGTGTGGGAGTTGGTGACCGAGTGGTTGCTTGGGTTCCAAATGTCACCGAATCAGTTATTTATGGCTTAGGAGCATTAAGTATCGGAGCTGTTGTTTCCACGGCATCTCCAGACTTTGCTCCTCATGCTGTTGAAGATCGCTTTGGTCAAGTTGAGCCAAAGATTTTGCTGGTAGCAGATGGATATCAGTACAACGGAAAGTACTTTGACTGTTCAGAAAAGTCTGCAGAAATTGAAAGACTATTGCCAACAGTTAAGAAAACTGTTCGGGTGAGCCAATTTGATGAGTGGATCAAACCATTTATTGGCACTCCTGCAAACTATGAGCAATTGCCCTTTAACCATCCGGGTTTTGTGTTGTTTTCATCTGGCACCACAGGTAAACCAAAGTGCATTACGCATAGTGGTGCTGGGGTGATGCTAAAAGCCCAAGCAGAGATGTTGTATCAATTCAATATCTCAAAGGGCAACAAAGTCTTTTTCTTTACTACTTGCGGCTGGATGATGTGGAACTGGCTGATTATGGCACTTGGCCGAGGAGCAACAATAGTTTTATTTGATGGCGCACCAATGGCTCCAACACCAACAATACTTTTCGATATTGCGCAGAATGAAAAATTGGATTTCTTTGGAGTTTCAGCCAAATTTATTGACTCAGCAAATAAAGAAGGATTGAAGCCAGCTATAAGTCATGATCTTTCAACTGTGAAAACTATTGGCTCAACCGGCTCAGTGTTATCACCAGAAAGCTTTGACTATGTCTACACATCGATTAAATCTGATGTGCACCTTGCATCTATGTCAGGTGGAACAGATATTTGTGGCTGCTTCTTAGCAGGCGTGCCTACACAACCTGTTTACCGTGGAGAGCTGCAAGGACCTTGTCTTGGAATGGCAACAGATGTGTATGACGCACAAGGTAAAAGTGCAGCCATTGATGAAAAAGGTGAACTTGTTTGCACCGTTCCTTTTCCTTCTAAGCCAATTGGTTTTTGGAATGATGTAGATGACGAGAAATACAAAGCAGCCTACTTTGAGGGCTTTCCTGGTGTGTGGACACATGGAGATTTTGCTTCAAAGTCTGCAACTGGTGGATTTACTTTATATGGACGAAGCGATGCCACATTGAATTCAAAGGGTGTGCGCATTGGAACAGCAGAAATTTATCGCGTTGTTGAAACTTTCCCACAGGTTCAAGAAGCTATGGCTGTCTCACAAGATTGGGAGAATGACACTCGCGTGATTTTGTTTGTTGTTGTTAAAGCAGGTCAAGAATTCAACGAAGCTGTTGAAAAGGAAATTAAGGTTGCACTCCGAACTCAAGCAAGTCCTCGCCATGTGCCTGATTTGATTGTGGTGGCCCCAGAACTTCCACGCACCAAATCAAATAAGTTAGTAGAACTTGCCGTCACCGATGTCATCAACGGCCGGGAAGTTCGAAATCGAGACGCCTTGGCCAACCCTGATTCATTGGATTGGTTCAAAGTATTGGTGCCTTAGGCTAAGCCAGTGATCACAGTTGCAACCGCCGAAGATATGCACCAGCTTGGCGTTAATCTTTCAGCCCATCTTCACGCAGGTGATCTTGTCCTTGTTAATGGCCCACTTGGTGCTGGCAAAACAGTCTTGGCACAAGGTGTTGGTGCAGGACTTGGAATTACCGGAATTACATCTCCCACCTTTGTTATTTCACGAGTCCATAAAGCGGCGGTTCCATTCATTCATGTTGATGCCTATCGTTTAGTTGATTCGGAAAATCCCAATCTCTATTTGGATGATTTAGATCTAGATATTGCAGGATCAATTACTTTAATTGAATGGGGCGGGGCAGAATCTGCGCGCCTGAGTGAAGATCGTTTAGAGATCACTATTGATCGTAGCGATGATGTGAGAAAAGTTGAGATAAGACCAGTGGGATCCCGCTGGGCAGGGTTTGCACTATGAGCAAAATATTGGCAATTGATACCTCAACCTCTCGCACGTCTGTTGCAATCATTGAGGCAGACACTGTTTTGTTTAGTGGTTTCCGGGACGGTGCAACGGCGCATGGACCGTCATTGCCTGCACTCGTTCAAGAGGCGCTAGCAATCAGCGAAGTTGATGAGGTTGTTGTTGGAATGGGTCCAGGTCCATTTACTGGTCTAAGAGTTGGAATCGCCTTTGCGCAAAGTTTTGCCTTAGCTCGCGAGATATCGGTTCGTGGTGTTTGTTCCTTAGATGCTATTGCTGCGCAAATCGATGAAAAGGATTTCATCATTACAGTTGATGCACGCCGCAAAGAGGTTTATTGGGCCCGTTACACAGATGGCCTTCGAGTTGGGGATCCGGCGGTTAACTTTCCTGCAGATGTATCAGGTGCAGCGATACATGCAGATCTATTTCCTGACATGCAAGCACTTGTTAAGTTGCCAGGAAATATCACCGAACCAATTTATTTGCGCAGACCAGATGCAGTAGCAACGGCGGATCGCTCATGATTTCCTATCGCGACGCGAACGCATTTGATCTTCCTGTATTTGTCTCTTTGGATAAAGAGTTGTTTCCGTATTCACCATGGTCTGCATCCCAATACAAAGAAGAGTTTTCTAGTCCAACTCGCCACTTCGTTGTGGCACTTGATGATTCACAAAACATCATTGGTTATGCAGGGGTATTTGCACCAGGGGCAGCCGAGGCAGACATTCTGACTGTGGGAGTTGTGCCCGAGCATCGCGGTAAAGGCATAGCTAAAGCACTTATGGCTTTGATTACTAAATGGGCTAATACTCAAGGATCAACTGCGATGATGCTTGAAGTTAAGACTGACAACCTTGAAGCCATTGGTCTCTATGAATCATTGGGGTATTCAAAGCTCAATGTGCGTAAGGATTACTTTGGTGCAGGCCTTGATGCACAAGTTATGCGATTGGAGCTTTCATGAGCGAGCCAATTGTTTTAGGAATTGAGACTTCCTGTGATGAGACCGCAGTTGGAATTGTCCGTGGTCGCACATTGTTGGCCAATGTAATTGCATCTAGTGTTGAAGAGCATGCACGTTTTGGGGGAGTGGTGCCTGAAATTGCTAGCCGTGCCCATCTTGAAGCAATGATTCCAACATTGCACCAAGCACTTAAAGACTCTAAGTTATCTTTGAAAGATATTGACGCAGTTGCTGTTACTGGTGGACCAGGCTTAGTGGGCGCACTTCTAGTCGGCGTTGGATCTGCAGCAGGCCTTGCACTTGGATTGAACAAACCAATTTATGCTGTTAATCATTTAGCTGCCCATGTGAGTGTGGATTCGCTGACACACAACGATCCATTGGATCCAACAATTGCATTATTGGTAAGTGGTGGACACTCATCGCTGTTGCAAGTAGATGACATCACCGGTTCCATTACAAAACTTGGTGAGACCATGGATGATGCCGCAGGTGAGGCATTCGATAAAATTGCTAGGGTTATGAAGTTAGGTTTTCCGGGTGGTCCCGCTATTGATAAGTTGTCACATGAGGGCAGTGCAACTGCAATTGATTTTCCACGTGGTTTAACAACTTCTAATGACTGGCTAACACGTCCATTTGATTTTTCATTCTCTGGTTTAAAAACGGCTGTTGCTAGATATCTTGAGGCAACACCAAATTATGCTCGAGCCGATGTTGCCGCTTCCTTTCAAGAAGCGATCGTTGATGTTTTGCTCTTAAAAGCTGTCGCTGCCTGCAAAAAGACAGGGATTAATTCACTGGTTATTGCAGGAGGGGTTGCGGCAAATTCACGGCTTCGAGTTGTTGCCCAAGAACGGTGCGACAAGGCAGGGATTGAGCTCCGGGTGCCAAGCCCAGGGCTGTGCACCGATAACGGGGCCATGGTCGCCGCCCTTGGCTCTTTGATGGTTTCTGCGGGCTGCAGGCCCAGCCCAGTGGCCTTTGACGCTGATTCCAGCCTGCCCGTGACCACTGTTTGCCTCTAGCTCTTCAATTTGCCGTGTGAGTTAGGCACGCCTAGAGTTTGCGTTAGCACTCACGACCCGAGTCTGCTAATTCTGGTCGCACGAGGAAACAGAACAAAAGGAGTCACACCATGGCAGTAAAGCCACTAGAAGATCGCATCGTTATCAAGACAAATGAGGCTGAGACAACAACAGCATCAGGTCTTGTAATCCCAGATACAGCAAAAGAGAAGCCACAGGAAGGCACTGTTATCGCAGTAGGCCCAGGTCGCTTTGATGATGGCGTGCGCGTTCCAATGGATGTCAAAGTTGGCGATGTTGTTCTCTACAGCAAGTACGGCGGAACTGAAATCAAGCACGGTGGAGAAGATCTACTTGTACTTTCAGCTCGCGACATTCTCGCTGTAATCGAGAAGTAAATGGGAAAGAGCCTTCAATTTGATGAGCAAGCACGCCGTGCCATGGAGCGCGGTGTCAACATTCTTGCTGACACAGTAAAGGTAACTCTGGGACCTAAGGGTCGCAACGTTGTTATCGGTAAGTCATTTGGTGCACCAATCATCACTAATGATGGTGTGACAATTGCAAAGGAAATTGAACTTTCAGATCCTGCTGAAAACATGGGAGCTCAGTTAGTTAAAGAAGTTGCGACAAAGACAAACGATGTCGCAGGTGACGGAACTACAACAGCAACTGTTCTAGCTCAAGCAATGGTTAAAGAAGGACTTCGTAACCTTGCAGCTGGAGCGCAGCCAATGGACATTAAGCAAGGTATTGAAGCGGCCGTAGCAGCGGTTTCAGAGAAGTTGCGCTCGCAGGCTACTCCAGTTAACGGAAAGCCACAGATTGCAGATGTTGCAACAATTTCTGCGCAAGATCGCGCGATTGGCGAACTTATCGCTGAAGCAATGGACCGTGTTGGTAAAGATGGAGTTATTACAGTTGAGGAAGCGTCAACAACTGGACTAGATCTTGAATTCACTGAAGGAATGCAGTTCGACAAGGGCTACATTTCACCGTATTTCGTAACCAACCAAGATCGTATGGAAGCAATCCTTGAGGATGCCTACGTATTGATCTCAGCAAACAAGGTTTCTGCTCTGTCAGATCTTTTGCCATTGCTAGAAAAGGTTGCACAAGCTTCAAAGCCACTATTGATTATTGCTGAAGACATTGAAGGCGAAGCACTTTCAACGCTTGTGGTTAACCGCATGCGTGGAGTCTTTGCATCAGTTGCTGTTAAGGCACCTGGCTTTGGTGATCGTCGTAAGGCAACACTGCAGGACATCGCAGTGCTAACAGGCGGACAAGTTATTTCTTCAGAACTTGGCATGAAGCTTGAGAGCGTAACCCTTGAAGATCTTGGTAAGGCTCGTCGCATCGTCGTAACTAAAGATGCAACAACAATTGTTGATGGCGCTGGCGATAAGGCAGCAGTTGCTGCTCGTGTTTCTGAACTTCGCAAGGAGATCGAAAACAGCGACTCTTCATGGGATAAGGAAAAGCTACAGGAGCGTCTAGCAAAGCTTGCCGGAGGCGTATGCGTAATCAAGGTTGGCGCACACACCGAAGTTGAACTCAATGAAAAGAAGCACCGTCTTGAGGATGCAATCTCTGCAACTCGCGCCGCTGTTGAAGAAGGAATCGTTGTTGGTGGAGGCGCGGCACTTGTGCATGCAGCCGATGCCCTTGAAGGCGATCTTGGATTCACAGGCGATAAGGCTGTTGGCGTTCGTTTAGTTCGCAAGGCTTGCGATGAACCACTTCGTTGGATTGCAGAAAATGCAGGACTTGAAGGCTACGTAGTAGTTGCAAAGGTTCGCGCAATGAAGCACAACGAAGGTTTCAACGCTGCAACAGATGTGTACGGCGATCTAGCTGCAGATGGTGTTATCGATCCAGTAAAGGTAACTCGTTCAGCACTAGCTAACGCTGCATCAATTGCTGCAATGTTTATTACAACTGAAGCAGTTGTATATGAGAAGCCAGCAGAACAAGCTGCAGCTGATGCTGCAGGAGGACACGGACATTCACATGGCCCAGGTGGACACTCTCACTAATTAAAAAGAAATAAGCCCCGCGGATTTTATCTGCGGGGCTTTTTCTCTTCTTAGGAGGTAAGAAAGATTATGACGCGTGTGAAATATCTGGCTTAATGTCTTTTCCGATGATTGCGAGGCGATCATCCTCTGATAGACCTCCCCAAATTCCGTATGGCTCTTGGACAGCAAGTGCGTGGGCACGGCATGCTGCAATTACTGGACATGCTGCACAGATTGCCTTTGCTGTGTTCTCGCGATTGCGGCGACGAGGACCACGTTCTCCATCTGGATGGAAAAACATCTCAGACGGAAGCTCGCGGCAAGAACCTTGGTACTGCCATTCCCATTCATCGGCAACGGGACGGGGTAAACGTGAAATTTCAGCCATGGCCATACAGTACAACCGCGCCATAGGTTGTTCAAGTATTTCCGCTCCAAAAGTTGTTCAAAGGGCGTTTTCAGGTGGTGAGTTAGGCCACTTCACGCCACGATTACCCCATGGACCAGGAGTTATTGACCGTTGCTGCGGTGGCCCGGCGCATAGGTGTAGCTCCGGCCACCTTGCGCACCTGGGACCGTCGATATGGCCTGGGGCCATCTAGCCACGAGGCCGGCGAGCATCGTCGTTACTGTCCAAATGATCTCGCCCAACTAACTTTGATGCGCCGGTTAATCATCAGCGGTGTTGCACCAGCTGAAGCAGCGGTTAGGGCCAAGGCTCATACCGGTTCGGTATTGGTAGAAAATATAATTCAAGATTTTGAAGTTCGAGAAGATGTCGTTGATTCATTACATCGAGCTGCTAAATCCTTAGACAAGAATTTTGTCGAAACGTTGCTGCGAAAAGATATTGCAGACTACGGCGTAATTGCCACATGGACTGAAGTCCTTGTCCCGCTTTTGTTTTTGGTAGGTGATGAGTGGGAAGCTGATGGTTCCGGCATAGAAGTTGAACATATGCTGACCGAAATCATAAAAAGAATTCTTCGCGAAGGCGTGATTGAAATCAAAAAGCCAGTTAATGCTCATCCAGTTTTGCTGGCCGCTGTGGGAGAAGAAATGCATAGTTTGGCTTTGCATGCTTTGGCTGCAGCACTTGCTGAAAAGAAGATTGAAACCTTTTTCCTAGGAGCACGAACTCCGATAGAAGCTATTTCAGGGATGGTTAAAAGATCAGCTCCTCCGGCAGTATTTCTATGGTCCCAGTTAAGTAAAAACTGTGATTCAAAGTTTTTAACGCAGATACCAGCAATCCGCCCGGCACCACGTGTAATCGTTGGAGGTCCGGGATGGGATCCTGAAATCTGCACTGATGTCGTTATTGCGCAGGACTTAACCCACGCCTGCGCTGAGATTGAGCGTGCAGTAGGGCTCTAAAGCCCCGATAGACTTTGCCCTTCGAGAAACTCAAGGGGGCAGCGTGAGCGATACAGATAAGGTCGCAATGCTTGGCCTGACCTATGACGATGTTCTTTTGCTTCCAGATGCTTCAGATGTAGTTCCTTCTGAAGTCAGCACCGTCACTCAATTAACGCGAAATATTTCAATTGCTGTTCCGCTTGTTTCTTCAGCGATGGACACCGTCACAGAATCTGAGATGGCTATTGCAATGGCCAAGGCCGGCGGCATTGGAATTATTCACCGCAACCTTCCGATTGATGCGCAAGTGACTCACGTTAAATTAGTGAAAAATGTTGGACTTGCAGGAGCTGCAGTCGGTGTTGGCGATGATGGGTTTGCTCGCGCGCAAGCATTGATCGAAGCAGGTGTGGATGTAGTTGTAGTTGACACGGCACATGGCCACCACCGCGCGGTATTAGATGCAATTGCACGGATTAAGAAGTTTTCTTCATCCACCGAGATCATTGGTGGAAATGTTGCAACACGTGCAGGTGCACAGGCACTTATTAATGCTGGAGCAGATGCTGTAAAAGTTGGCGTTGGCCCCGGATCGATTTGCACAACCCGAGTTGTTGCAGGTGTTGGAGTTCCACAGGTAACTGCAATTCTTGAAGCCTCAAAGGCATGTAACAAGGCAGGCATTCCATTAATCGCAGATGGTGGATTGCAGTACTCAGGTGACATTGTTAAAGCACTTGTCGCTGGTGCTAATTCAGTAATGCTTGGTTCACTTCTTGCAGGATGTGAAGAGTCTCCTGGCGAGTTAATTGAAATCAACGGAATAAAGTACAAGGCTTATCGCGGAATGGGTTCACTGGGTGCGATGCAATCTCGCGGTGAACAGAAGTCTTACTCAAAGGATCGATATATGCAGGACGATGTTTTGTCTGAAGACAAGCTTGTTCCTGAAGGCATTGAAGGCAAGGTTGCATTCCGTGGGTCAGTTGCCGAAGTTGTTCATCAACTAGTGGGCGGACTGCGATCAGGCATGGGATATGCAGGCGCACCAGATATCCAAACTTTGCGCCGTGAAGGACGTTTAATCCAAATTACAGCAGCAGGGTTGCAGGAAAGCCACCCACACGATGTGGCCCACGTTGCTGATGCTCCCAATTACCAGAAGAAGGGCCGCTAATGAATAACATCGAAATCGCACCTGGAAAGCGTGCTCGCACGGCTTACTCTTTTGATGACATCGCAATTGTTCCAAGCCGTAGAACACGTGATCCTGAAAACGTTTCAACAACATGGCAGATCGATGCTTATAAATTTGAACTTCCGATGATGGCAGCGCCAATGGATTCTGTTGTTTCACCTGAAACAGCAATTGCCATTGGAAAGCTTGGTGGATTAGGTGTACTTAACCTTGAAGGATTGTGGACTCGTTATGAGGATCCACGCATTCCACTGGGTGAAATTGCTTCGATGCCAGATAAGCATGCAACCAAGCGCATGCAAGAAATTTACAATGCGCCAATACGTCCAGAACTTATTAAAGAGCGAATTCAGCAGATTCGTGATGCTGGCGTAACTGTTGCAGCATCTTTATCACCTGCTCGCACAGCTGAGTTTCACAAGGCAGTTATTGCAGCTGGCGTGGACATATTTGTTATCCGCGGAACAACCGTTTCAGCAGAGCACGTTGCTGCAGAAAATGAAGCGCTCAATCTCAAGAAGTTTATTTATGAACTAGATGTGCCCGTCATTGTTGGAGGAGTTGCGACATCTACTGCAGCACTTCACTTAATGCGCGCAGGTGCTGCAGGTGTATTAGTTGGCTTTGGCGGAGGCGCAACACACACAACTCGTAAGGTCTTGGGTGTTGAAGTGCCTATGGCATCTGCAGTTGCTGAAGTCGCATCTGCTCGACGTGAATACCTTGATGAATCTGGTGGACGCTATGTTCATGTGATTGCTGATGGCGCAGTTGGTCGAAGTGGTGACATTGCAAAGGCAATTGCATGCGGCGCAGATGCGGTCATGATGGGATCTCCGCTTGCAAAGGCGATTGAAGCACCAGGTCTTGGTTGGCACTGGGGATCTGAGGCACACCACCCAGTTCTTCCACGTGGTGAGCGCGTCAATGTTGGAACTGTTGGAACTCTGGAAGAAATCTTGCTTGGACCATCACACACTTCTGATGGATCAATGAACTTGTTTGGTGCGCTACGTCGGGCGATGGCAACTTGTGGTTATTCAGATGTGAAGGAGTTCCAGCGCGTAGAGGTCCTTATTCATCGTGGCTGAAACGCGTGGAGTCCTAGTAGTTGATTTTGGTGCTCAATACGCGCAGTTAATTGCACGACGAGTTCGAGAAGCTAATGTCTTTTCCGAGATTGTTCCATCATCAATTACAGCTGCCGAAGTTACAGCCAAAAATCCAAGTGCAATTATTTTGTCTGGCGGACCATCAAGTGTGTATGCAGAAAATGCACCCAAAGTTGATGAGGCAATCTTTTCACTAGGGATTCCAGTTTTTGGAATTTGTTATGGTTTCCAAGCCATGGCTGCAGCTCTCGGCGGCGTTGTAAGCCAAACTGGTAAATCTGAGTTTGGTCGCACAGAAACTACTGTTCAGCCAAGTTCAAAATTATTTACTGGCTTGCCTGCCCAACAAAAAGTCTGGATGTCACACGGGGATGCGGTAACAACAGCGCCTAAGGGATTTACAGTAAGTGCGGTAACAGAAGATACGCCAATAGCTGCTTTTGAAGATGCAACTGGAAAACTAGCCGGTGTTCAGTTTCACCCAGAGGTTTTACATAGCGAGCACGGCCAGACAATCTTGCGTAATTGGTTAGTCAATATTGCCAAGTGCGATGCAACGTGGACTACGGCAAATATTGCAGAAACTGAGATTGAAAAAGCTAAGCAAATTATTGGTAACAAGCGAGTCATCTGTGGGCTTTCAGGTGGCGTTGATTCAGCAGTTGCCGCAGCAATTATTCAAAAAGCTGTTGGCAATCAACTGACCTGTGTTTTTGTTGATCATGGACTATTGCGTAAGGGCGAAGCTGAACAAGTAGAGCGCGATTTTGTTGCCTCAACTGGCGTGCAGTTAGTTGTTATTGACGCCAAGGATCAATTCTTAAATGCTCTGAAAGATGTGACAGATCCTGAAGAAAAACGAAAGATTATTGGGCGAGAATTTATTAGATCATTCGAAGCAGCAGCTCGGGATATTGCCGCTGGGGGAGATGTCGAGTTTTTAGTTCAAGGCACTTTGTATCCAGATGTCGTTGAATCAGGCGGTGGCACTGGTACTGCAAACATAAAGTCACACCATAATGTTGGTGGGCTGCCAGATGATCTACAGTTCACTTTAGTTGAACCACTTCGCACACTATTTAAAGATGAAGTCCGCCACGTTGGATTAGAACTTGGATTGCCAGAAGCGATTGTGTGGCGCCAACCTTTTCCTGGCCCAGGTCTTGGAATAAGAATTGTTGGATCAGTAACTCAAGAGCGTTTAGATCTCTTGCGTGAAGCAGATGCAATTGCAAGAGAAGAGTTAAAGGCTGCTGGATTAGATCGTGACATTTGGCAGTGTCCAGTAGTCCTGCTGGCAGATGTCCGAAGCGTTGGCGTTCAGGGAGATGGGCGGACGTATGGTCACCCAATTGTTCTGCGCCCAGTCTCATCTGAAGATGCCATGACTGCAGATTGGTCAAGAGTTCCCTATGAAATTCTTGAGAAAATTTCTACCCGGATAACCAATGAGGTCCGTGAGGTCAATCGCGTGGTCCTGGATGTAACAAGCAAGCCACCTGGCACCATTGAATGGGAATAAATTAAGGGTTTTCACAGGATTTAGATTTATCATTTAGCCATGTCAAGGAGAGTTCAGATGAAGCGTTTACTAGTTGCAGTTATTGCAATCTCAATGCTCGTTTCTCCGACTGCTATTGCTGATACGAAGAGTGCAGCAGCAAAGAATGCAAAAGTTGCCGCACTTAAGTGTGCACCGACCAAAGCATCTGGGCATACTCCTAAGGATGTTGCTCCAGCACAGAAACTTCCTAAAAAACTACCTCGTACATTCACTTTTCAAACCAATTGCGGAAACATAGTCGTCACAACTGTTGGGGCAAAAGCACCAATTACGATCACACAGCTTTCTACTTTGGCTAGGGGCGGATACTTCGATAACTCTTTGTGTCACCGTTTAACAACACAGGGTCTTTATGTTTTGCAATGCGGAGATCCAACTGCAACAGGTACCGGTGGACCTAATTTCACTTATGGTGATGAGAATTTGCCAACAGCAACAGTTAATAACTATCCAGCTGGAACAGTTGCAATGGCTAACTCTGGTGCGGGTACAAATGGAAGCCAGTTCTTCTTGGTCTTTGCAGACACAACCCTTGGTGCTAACTACACAATCTGGGGCACTATTACACAAGGTTTAGATATTGTGAAAGCAATTGCAAAGGCTGGAGTCAAGGGTGGTGGCGCTGATGGCGCACCTAACCAAACTGTTGCAATTAACCGCGTGGTTGTTAGTAACTAATTCTTAAGTAGAGACCAACTCGGCGCGATCTAATCGCTCAAGCAACTTTAATGAGTCCTCATTATTGCGCGCATAAATTGTGGCAATCCTAATTTGCAGTGTGTGGTTGACCGTCAGAGCTGTCGCGTCAAGGAGCCGTTTGACAAAGAGATCAGCATTTCCAGGCCCATCACGAACGATTATGACAACCTCATTTATCCCTAGCCTGCCAATGCACTCCTCTTGTCTGGTTAATTGCGTAAGTTCATAGGAAAAATGCAAGATGTCTTGTGCCCGAACTTGATCAGATTCGGGATTATCGAAGAGGATTTTTATCAGGGCAATCGGTTTATCGGTGCGGGTTGCTAATGAAATTTCACGGCGCAATTGGTCATAAAAGTATGTTGGCGACGCCAAATGAGTTTGAGAATCATGAATCCCATCATGTGAAAAGAGCATTGCTTCCTCTCATGAGTTAATCTCTCCCGTATGAATCAAGATCCTGCCAAAGCTGCCAAGGCTCGCGCACTAGTGGCATCCCTACTCTTTGTTGAGGCAGGGGTCGTCACATCACTTGCCCTATGGCTTGTTGTTCTTACATTTACATCTGATTCTTTTGAACTTCTTCCGTTTCTAGGTGTGCTGCTTTTTGCATTGCTAGGCGCTGCTGGATTAGCAGCTTCTGCCTTTGGATATCGCCGTGGAAAGTACTTTGGCCGATCACCGGCAGTACTTGCTAATTTGATTGCACTCGGTGTTGTTTCTTATCAAGTTGAAGCACATCTTTGGTTTGTGGCTATTCCTTTAACAGCGCTAGCTGGAACTACATTAATTGCAGCGTTGCGAGCCATTCCAACTAATCGCTAAAGCTAACTACCACTCAACAATCTGATTGTCTTCCCACAAAACTCCTGTGGTATCGCCAGCATTAAACTCTCGTGTTGCTAGCCACAGCGCGCATGCTGCACCTTCTTCAGCACTTCGTGGTGCATCTGCTCCGCCCATATCAGTGCGTGAATGATTAGGACACACTGCATCAACTAAAACCCCACGGGATCCAAGTCCTGTTTCATGGGCCAGGTTTCGAACCAGCGCGTTTACTCCAGCTTTGCTAATTCGGTATGGCGCAAGTCCACCGGCATTGCCAGGCCCTGACATACGACCAAGGCATGCTGAATAAATAATGATGCGACCACTTCGTGCTTCAACCATGGCCGGAGCTAATCCATTAACTAGCGTGAAAACAGAATCTAAGTTAATTGCCATAACTCGGCGCCATTCTGCATCATTTGTTTTCAAAGTCTTAGACATCTTGTCGCTCATAACACCGTGAGCTAAAATCAAGATGTCTGCTGCACCATGGTCTTGCGAAATCTTTGCAACAGCACTGCGAGTGGCTTGTATGTCTTCAAGATCGACTGCATAAGTGGTGAAGTGTTGATTAGGGTAATTTTGTTGTAAAGATTCCTGAGCCTGAGATAACCGGCTCACGTCTTTTGCAATCATCACAATGTCATAGCCATGGGCGGCAAGAGACTTGGCATTTTCAAACCCCAAGCCCCTGCTTGCTCCGGTAACCACTGCCAACGCCATAAGCAAAGCCTGCCCCAGATAGGCTCGAAATGGCGACTGAAATCAATGTGGCCAATCTCGCCCTATGAGCGTCAAATCGTGCTTATGGGGGCCAGTTCCTGCCGATAGGCTTAGCCTGTAATCAATGCAGAAGGAGTTTGCCAGTGTCGGCACAGGATTTTGGCGCAAATGATTGGCTCGTCGATGAGATGTACGAGCAGTATTTAGCGAATCCTACTTCCGTTGACCCAGCATGGGTTGAGTACTTTAAAAATAATAAGCCAGGTGCACCAGCAACATCTGCAGCACCAAATAAAGGTGTACCGCCAGTACCAAAAGCGCAACAAAAAGCGGCACAACCTGCACCTGTTGCACCAGTTGTTGCACCAGTTGTTCCGGCCCCAACTCCACAACAACCAGTTCTTCGAGAGACATCAGCAGCACAACCAACTCCTGCAGATCCAATCGTTAAGCCAGTTCCAGTTTTGATTACTCCAGCTGCATCTTCACTTGAACCAATTCGCGGAGTTTCAGCGCGCGTAGTTCAATCTATGGAAGCTTCTCTTTCAGTTCCAACAGCAACCTCAGTTCGCGCAATACCTGCCAAACTCATGATTGATAATCGCATCGTGATTAATAATCACTTGAAGCGCAGTCGTGGTGGAAAAGTTTCATTTACTCACATCATCGCTTTTGCAATGATTAAAGCAGTTCGCGCAATGCCAGAGATGAACGCTTTCTTCGGTGAACTAGATGGCAAGCCAGCAATTGGAAAGCCAGAACACATCAACTTAGGTGTTGCCATAGATTTAGCTAAAGCCGATGGATCTCGTCAGTTATTAGTACCATCAATTAAGGGTTGTGAAGAATTAGATTTCGGTCAGTTCTGGAGCGCATACGAGGCGGTAATTAAGAAAGCTCGTAGCGGTTCACTAACTGTTGAAGATTTTGCGGGCACCACAATGTCCATCACTAATCCAGGAACTATTGGAACTGTTCACTCCGTTCCTCGCTTAGTGCAAGGCCAGGGTCTAATTCTTGGTGTTGGCGCAATGGATTATCCAGCGGAGTTCCAGGGTGCTAGCGAGCAAACCCTGATAGAGATGGCTGTGAGCAAGGTAATTACCCTTACGAGCACTTATGACCACCGCATTATTCAAGGCGCTCAATCTGGAGATTTCTTGCGACGCATGCACGAGTACTTGCTAGGTGCAGAAAACTTCTATGACGAGATCTTTAGCGCACTTCGTATTCCTTACGAGCCAATTCGTTGGGCTACGGATTTTGCTTTCTCCCGCGACGAAGAAATTAGTAAGACTGCTCGCGTTCAGCAACTAATTCAGGCTTACCGAACATTTGGCCACTTGATGGCAGATGTTGACCCACTTGAATATGTTCAGCGTTCACATCCAGATTTAGATGTTGTTACACATGGATTAACACTGTGGGATCTTGATCGCGAGTTTGCGACTGGTGGTTTCGGTGGCGAACGCTTCATGACTCTTCGCAAAATTCTTGGCATCTTGCGTGATGCATACTGCCGCTCAGTTGGTGTTGAATTTATGTATATTCAAAACCGCGTCGAGCGCGAGTGGATTCAAAACCGTGTTGAAGTTGGCTATGCCAAGCTTCCACGTGAGGAGCAATTACACGTTTTACGTAAACTAAATAGCGCCGAATCATTTGAATCATTCCTACATACCAAGTTTGTTGGACAAAAGCGCTTCTCGCTCGAGGGTGGAGAATCTGTGATTCCACTTCTTGATGCTGTGATCTCATCTGCTGCAGAGCATGGACTCGATGAAGTGTGCATCGGTATGCCACACCGCGGTCG
>Ga0209191_1001365_pt1 | contig 16155 bp, 32 predicted proteins | sample S_130626_EF_Meta_FD_187320 | JGI IMG/M metagenome (GOLD analysis project Ga0209191, IMG submission 187320) | Freshwater microbial communities from Lake Simoncouche, Canada to study carbon cycling - S_130626_EF_MetaG (SPAdes) (version 2) | ecosystem: Environmental > Aquatic > Freshwater > Lake ...
GTAATATATTTTATTTACGATTTACTACACATTGTGTGGAGTTATGCAAATGAAATATATTTGTTGATTACACTTTTTGGTACGAATAAATGTAATTGGTAACACTTTTACGTAGGAATAAATGTAAATGTCCGTTATTACGGACATTATTGTTGTTTTTGTTTAGAATAACAGACATTTAATCCATATCATTAGTTAAATAAACGTATTCAGGTTCTATACGAACTCTATTTGTAAACCACCATTTAATTAACCTATCTATTTCTTTACCATCAAATGAAAACACTTTTAAGGGTGAAATGACATCTTCTAAAACATATAAAATACCTTTTATTTCTTGATACTCCATAATCAGTTCACCATTCTCATCAAAAAAACTTACCTGATGGTTACTAAATACAGAATCTTTACCTTTATTTAAATCAGTATCTTCACGAGTCAATCCATCCAAAATATCATCTAATATCTTGTAGGCTAATTGGTATCTTTTATTTTCTGTTATTAATATCTTCATAACTCATTATCTATCCACAGCTCAGAATTTCTAACTATTTTATCCGTCAATTCCTCAAAACATATCCCTATCATTTCCTCAAATTCTTCTTTAGATGAAACAAACATTCTTAAACTCATAAAGTAATCAGGATATATAATTAATTTATTATCCATTGGTCTATAAACTAATCCTTTTTCATTATCATCACCAATTACCTCATCAAAGTAAACGTAAGTAAGATTTCCTGCGTGTCCGGTTCTTGTCGGTGTTAACTTATTAAACAGGTTTTTAAACTCTGCTTTAAATAACATATCTCTTTTATTTTCTGTGATTACTATTCTCATTCTGTTGAAGTATATATTTTATAATCAATTCCCCAATGTGAACCTGGTTGCTCAATACCTAAACCAAACATACGATTAACATCTCTTGCAATATCTCTCATAGTCCAACTTGGGCTGTGTGTCATCTGACCACTAATAAGTCCAATTACTATTATGTCTCTTGTAATTATCTTTCTTTCATTTTTATCCCCACTAGCCAAATAAACATCCTTTGTTGTGAATGTTACATTTTTAACTACATCATAACCATCAAGAATATATTTCTCAATTAAATTATTATACTTACTTTCATTTATTAATACTTTCATTATATGTAATCTGTTGTAAATTGAGTAACTTCTAATCCGGTATTATCTTCAAACCATTTTTTGAATATTGGTTTCCATATGTCACCAAAAGTAGAATCTAATCTTTGAGCTACAACAGGATAAACAGATAGTAAAGGACATTTATAATTATGTAGATGACCATAACCAGCAAAAAATTCATCTTCCGGACCAGCGTTTGCATTACACCCATAATAAATATAAGATTCTTGGTCATCCACAAAGAAAACAATATCACCCCACTTATCAACCTCATCTTGATAACCAATATCCGACCTACTATTACCTTTCCACCCATAATCAGGATAAAATAAATCATCCAAATAATCGGTAACAACTTTCTCTAATCTATTTTCTGTTATAACTACTTTCATTCTTTATTAGTTTCCAATATTATTTAATCGTGAGTTATAAACACTTCTGTAGGTACTTTTTAACTTATCACTTGGAAATCCTTCTATTTCATTTCTTCTATATGCCGTTTCCTTATCTAAATAATCAATCATTTTTTCTCTACTTATATTATCAACATCAATCATCTGATAACATTTACGAGGACTGTCTGTTTCAATTGTCTCATCAATCTCAAACTCAGGATGACCGGTTTCTTGACCAAATTTACTAGCGTACTTCTCATCATACCATTCAGTAATTACATTTAACACATATGATTTTCTAACCTGTAGTGCTCTTGATAAGAAATTAATCTCATCTTCATCAACAAATAAACTACCTGAATTGAATTTTTCTTCCTCATCACTATCTTCACTAAACATATAATATCTAACCTCTATAACAGCCACGCCACCTTTACACCATTCTTCACCATAGTTTCCGTAATTATCTTCAGGTGGTGGAATGATTTGTGTTGTCTCAGAAATTAACTCCTCCATATGTTTAATAATAACACGTTCAATATTCTGATTCGACTTAACAAATCTTTTCTGAACTTCCTCTCGTAATATTTTTTTTATTAACTCTTTCATTATTTACCGCTCTTAATAATTAACTCACCTAAAACTTCAATTAACCCAACCAATTTTTGGAACTGTTCTTGTCCCATATTGACATCTTTGGACAAACCACATAGTTTATCAAGGTGTTCTTTAAATTCGACTTTAGATTCTTTGATATCGAACTTTCCTTCGGAAGCTTTCTTATAGTAAGGTAATTTTACAACAAAATGGTAATAGGTTAACATTGATGCACCACCTTTTTCTTTTGCATTCTCAGTTATTTTTGTCGCACCTTCCAATCTTTTTTGAGCAAATTCCTCAAATTTACTTTGTTTTTCTTCTTGCTCCCTTAACACTTTTTTTATTAACTCTTTCATATTAATTTAATAATCCTTTAACTGTATGGTGAATTATACCAACCGGTAATCCAAATTTTTCAGAAAACCATTCGCCAACAACATTTTTGAGTTGTTTTGGCGTATAACTAAAATATATAATTGGTTTTATCACGTCATCACAAATATATAAAACATCCGCACCTTCATTATAAATCATAATAACCCCGTCACCATTACGATAACTTATTGTTTTTTTTTCACCCATAGAATCAGTCACATAATTAACATCCTCATACATACCGGAGAACTCTTTATCTAATTCTTCTTTGGCAATTCTATCTCTACTATCTTCCCTAATTAAAATCTTCATAACAATAAATATCTGGTAAAATAAAAACCCCCAATCAACGTGGGGGTTTATTCAATTAATCATAATCGTATTCACTTTTTTTAATCGAAACAGGTTTCTCATACTCACCAATCGTTTCTAATTTACTTTTTAACACGTCAATATCCCCCTGAGTATACATTGGAGCAAAGGTTGGTCTTGAATAAAACGGGATATTCTCTCTGTCATTCCATTTTTTTAACCCATCCTCATAATCTTTTATATCAGACATTAATGATTTAGCATCTTTCCACTTACGATAATCCTCCTCAGATTTGATATAATTAACCTCACCATAGTTACTAATTTTAGCATCCGGATTGGTTGTGTAAACATCCACGATACCATCGTAACCATCATACTCAATACACAAATCATTAACCGCAAGTTCATTGGTTAATACATTCTTCCATCTATTACCATACGACCTAATCTGACAGATATATATAAATCCATCAGTCATATTGTGTAAGTAACTACCAATTCTGTTTTGAAGTTCTCTTAATTCTTCTACCGAGTATTTTGTAAAGTCCATTTCCATTTGGCAAATGTAAGCATAAAAAAAGGAACTAACAAATAGTTCCTAATTTTTTATTACTTTTTATTGAAGTCATCATCAGTTTTATACTTTATGTTCCGTATCTCACCGTAATTCCTTGCTTTAAATCTATCTGAATACACTTTAAAAATTCGTTTAATAATATCATCTTTGATTAAATCATAAAACTTATGGGAACCAACATACATACTAATCAACTCATAAAACTTTTCATCATTTACCACCGCTAAATTCATATCAGGATAATATCGTGAAATAACATTTTGTCGGGTTCCGGGTGTTAAAAATTCTATATAACGTGTACTAATAGTTCTTGATTGAAAAGAATCATATTTATCAACACCAATCCCATCAAAAACAACATCTTTTAATAAATTTAATTTATCTTCACTAATCTTAATTTCCATATCTATAAATATAACAGGAAGGTAAAAATTACCCCCGTCTTTTGAACGAGGGTAATTATTTCTATTTTTTACTCTCGTTTTTATTACGAAGGTAATTTTTTTAGTTTTTTACTTTCCTTTCTTCTTAATTAGTTCTCTAACAAATTCTTGAAGTTCAAATAATTCAGGGTCTGTTTCCAAAAGATAACGAGATTTCATATCATTATAGTTCTCTCGGATATCTGATATACACCATCCGAAGAACACAAATAATAATTTAACTCTTATCTTTATCTTTTTTAAACTCATCTATTAATATTATTAACACAAATACACAAATCACACCGATTAATAACGGTAGTGGTGCGGAAGGGTCAGGAGTTATCATTACGCCTTTTGTTGGGATTATTTACAGATTAGGAAAGATTAATACATCTTCATCGGATAAATATTCATCTATTTTGTTTTGTTTCCTATTTTGATAATATTTCCCGGCTTTTCTTATATTTTCACACTCTTCTTCAGAATATTCGTGTGTTATCTTATAAATAAGTCCATCTTCTCTAAGATTTAACACAATCCCATTCTTATTTCTAACGTGGGGAACCTCATATGATACACAGTTTTTAGTGTCAACACAATGTGTGTTAAAAAATTCACTAACAACCCCTTTATTTATCCCACCATATTTGGTAAAATGGATATACTTATCTCCTTCTTTAAACATCTTTTTTTTCTTTTAATCGTCTAACAATATTTCTAAATAACTCAAACATTATGAATAACCAAGAACCTAACCCTATAATTACAAATATTGATAATATAATATACTTCCACATACTAATTGGATGGTTTACAAATATATCCCCATAAATAATCACTAAATTCCACAATTAAAGCCAATTTTCCGGGATTATTTTTACTTGCAGAAAGATAAATGTTACAGGTCTTTCCACTGTCATCAGAACAATACCATTTACTTATACCATCCTCTTTACCACTAAATGATATTACGTGGTATATTTGTCTAGTACTTGAATAAATCACAGCCTCTTTTTCTTCTAATTTGATTAGAATGTCACAAGTTTTAATAGTTGATACATCCCATACAATATTACCGGATGAGTCCTTAGAACCCAACTCAAATGTATCTGCTCTCATATAATATGGTTTGTCCTGAGCAAATGAGAATAATGTTGTTAAGGTAAATGCGAGGATTAAAAATAGTTTTTTCATTTTATATTGAATAAATTATGTGACAAATAATTGCCGTTAATACACTACCAACAAGTAATCCTTTGATAAACAAATATTGATTTACCGGTTCCGGAATAACTACCTCAACAGGTGTTGGTTTGGTATACTTCTTTCTGTAGTATGGTTTTTTCTTCTTAACCGGTGGTGGGACACTACCAAATGTATATTCTTTATCCATTTTAGGTTCAACTGAACCCAATACAGATTCTTTTACAATTTTAGGGGTTGTTTTGATAACTTTTTTAGGGTCAACACTTGGTATAACTCTTTTTTCTTTGTTGAATAATTCTTCTTCAACGTGTTCGCTTAATTTTTTTGAACTCATTTCTTTTGTTTTTTTGATTAATGTTAATGGTGGTAAAGGGATGAACTTACTTCCACCTTTGGATGGTTTTAAGAAACTCCAATAATTCTTTCGGAAGTTAACTAATTGTTCCCGGTATTCATCCATAGACTGACCGGGATATGGGACAGGTAATAATTTTCCCATTATAATTCTGATTTACTCACACCAACAAAAATAAACCACATTGCCGGAATAGCAAATACCACACTAACAGAGAACATTAAAATTATACAACTTATACATAAAAAGTCGTATTTGTTCTTGACTATAAAGTTTTTTAAATTATCCATAGCACAAATATAAATAAAAAACCCCAAGAATTCAACTCTTAGGGTTATTTTTTTTAACATTTACAAATTCCGTCACCACCTTTGGATGGATTACAGACACATTCCTTCTTGAATATACCTGTAATTAGGGTATAGTCAGGGAATAAAGTCATCAATGATTTAATCTCATCAACTCTTCCAGCACTATCAGTTATTGTGATAGTTTTATTTTCGGTATTTATCTTATATTCCATTTTATTTTTTGTGAAACTCTATTATTTTCCACGTTCCTTTTTTTGTTTCCACTAATGAGGTACAGTTTTCACACCAATCCCCGCTATTCATATAATTGTCTTTTAACTCCGGTTGATGAATGTGTCCACATACGGCAACATCACATCCTTTTTTGTAAGCCAATAGTATTGCGTTATGTTCAAAATCATTTATGAAATTAACGGCTTTCTTAACCCCACTTTTAATATCTTTGGAGATGGAATAATAAGGTAACCCTCTCATCTCACGATATTTGTTGTAAACTCTATTCATCCATAATGCTATATCATAACCTATTGAACCGATGTGAGCTAAAAATTTTGCTTTGGTAATGAATACATCCAATACATCTCCGTGAAACACATACATCTTACGACCATCTATGGATGTGAAGGTATAATCCTCCGTGATTGTTAGATTGGATAAATGAAATGGAATGAAATCTTTTAGGAACTCATCGTGATTTCCTCTAAGCCAAATAACATTCACACCTTTCTCACTCATCTTCATTATCTTTCTCAATACTTTGGTATGACTTTCGGTCCATTTACCACCTCTTTTGAGTGCCCAACCATCAACGATATCCCCATTTAATATTAAGGTCTCTGTGGTGTTGTTTTCAAGGAATTCTATAACATCGTTGGCTCTACTTGATTTGGAACCCAAGTGAATGTCTGATAGAATTATTGTTTTGTATTTCATACTAATCTTTCCTATATTGATTAAAGAATAATTTATTTAATGGTAAATCATACCATTTACGAACCCCATTTGGAGCTTCCGCATCATAATGTTTCCCGTTATAATATATCCAAGTATGGTTTAATTCATCATCAACATCCTCAAGATTAACATTTGGTGGATACCCCCATTTTTTTAATAAATTAACCCCCCAAACACCATAATCTGTTTCAAGTGTGTCCGACCAATTCTCTAACGCAAATTCCGGGTCTCTCATATTAAAAAACATATCACCGGCAACCTCAAATAAATTATCATTATAACCACCCATTTTTTCAATAACGTCTTGAGCAAAATCCTCACATAACCCATTATTAATATCCCAAGTCGACGTTTGATATTCTTCTTCGTATTCTTTTGAAATCAGTTGTATTATGTGTGATATATTTTTGTCTGATGACTCACTAACAACCCCCATCATCTGTTTAATTCTTTGTATGTTTTCTTGTAATTCCATATTATGTCCAGTAATTATGTTCCTTTGTGAAGAACTCATCGTTATTTCTATTAAACCAAGATTTAATCATCATCTTAACCATATAGAATAAACCTTTGTTCTTGAATCTTCTTGATGTGGTATAAACAATTTTGTTTGCCACATAAAACTTATTTGGTTTTATTTTTGAACTTAAATGATAATCCTCAGCAAACTTGTCATCCGGATTAAATCCTCCTAATGAATTGAATTCCTCTAAATTAAATAACATAAATCCTCCAACCGCAAATGGTGTAGAGAATTTGGTTAAGTATTGGATAACATCAAATGATTTGTACACATAATTGTAATCACCATCGTCAGTTCTCATTTTAGTTGTTGACAAATGATAATCATTTTCTTTCATAACTTCAACCATACAATTTAATAAACAATATTGGTTGATGAATATGTCGGCATCCAAAAATAAAACATAAGGAGTTTTTATCTTTTTGACACCATTGTTTCTGGCTTCAGCCGGAAATCCCCCTTTAACTATTTTTACATTGATGTTGGTATGGTATGAACCAAGAATACATTTCTGTGTGAATCCATCGTCCGTTGAAGAATCGGCAACCATTACATTTACACCTTTAATATTATTTTGCAAGTTTAACAATCCTAAAGTTTTCTTTATGATTAATCCCTCATTTTTGCAGGGGATTACAATTGTTAAATCCTTACTTAAACTCATATACTTATATCATCTAATCTATAATTAACATTTTCATTTACAACACTATCATCAGGTGATGGATACCATCTATCATCGGGGTCAAAGTCAGGTTTGTCAATATGACCTATATATATTAATTCTCTAAGAATACCATCTAAATCATACTGTCCATTTCTTTCCATAAAATTTTCAAATAACTCATCAATTTCTTGGTCATCAATATCAACCAAGTCATCTAAATCAACTTGGATTTTAGCTCCGGTATCATTAAATTCATATACATTACCGTAGAACTCTAACGCAGATTCTATTTGTTTTTGCAAATAGTCAACATAATCATTTGCGTCAGCATCATTTATTGCACCACCAATAGCATTTCTTATTTCCCAATCATCATCCACTTGTTTAATAGAATCTTCTAAATCTAAATCCTCATCTAATTCAACACCATCTCTTTCTGCCATTTTTCTAACAATATCCCACAATCTTTCTTCGGTTGGTTTGTCTACTGTATATTGGAAGTAACTACCAAAATCTTCGTAACCGTCTTGATTCCACAAATCCCAAGCATCACCAGCCATTATTTCAACAAAAATACTTGTTCTTGTTTGTTTTCCGGTTGTTCTATTGGTATATGTATTATAAGTTCCACCATCAATATAATCATCAAAATCCTCAGGTTTAATTTCTAATGAGAATCCTGTTGGTAATGGTTCCATTTCAATAATACCCATCTTATCTAACAATCGTTGCATAGGTCTTGACGAGAACAACTCCGGTCTATTTTGGTATAATTCTTTAATTGTTTGTTCCGGTAAGTCAGACAATTTAAAATCCTGTTCTGATGCGTATTCCGCTCCAAATCCTTGAATTAAATAATCATCTTCTACTCCGGGACCACCTAACACATAGAATAACGGTTGAATGTATTGATGGTATTCATCTTTTGGTTTAGAGTTCTTAACACCCTTCAACTGATACATAATACCATCCTCACCAATTGCTGCAGTTAGAACCGATTTGTTTAATTTATATTTGTTATTAATTGGAATAACTTGTCTTAATGAATAAAGATATCCATAACTACTTCTTCCACAATGACCCATCCTATTACATTCTTCATCCGAATTCTTCGTATTTAAATCAGCCCAATAAAACCCATTTCCGTTCTCATCTGTAAAATCTAATATCGTTGGGTTTTGTTCTTTATAATTAATATCACCCTGACCTACTTCTAAACTATCGTGCCATTCTTTTGATTGTAAAACCAAGTCAATAAAAGGTAAATCTTTATATTCACCCAAATTACCGTTTAAACCAACCCGGACCCAATCCATAATAGATTGGATTTTACTACGAGCCGTTCTTAATATCCCATTACTATTCATTTGGTCTATTAATTCTTGACCTTGTTTTGGTGGGTGATTCCAACTAGCATTATTGTTTTGTTGAACTTCCATCATTTTTTTTGCCATCCAAACAGATAGAGGACCACATAATTGGTCTAATAATTCAGCATTATCCTCATTAAAACCAATCTTATCCATTAAGATTTTTTTCTTTGAAGCCTCCGTTATGATTTGTTTAATACTTTCTAATAATTTCATACCTCTATAAATATAACAAAAACAAAAAACCCTCCGATGTGGAGGGTTTTGTTTTAATTAAATCGTTGTGCTAAGTTCTCCTTTTTCAACGTTGTGTCCTATCTTAATGTGTAGTGCAGCAACCCACTGCAGTTCTCTCATCACCTGACCCCAACATACGTCAATCAACGATTATTTGTTAATATTATTTTCTTCTTTATCAAAAAAAACACCTTTCATATTCTTCAAGAACATAGTGATATTATCACCAAAATAGAATATTGGACCTACTGTTATTAACGACAACAATAAAAACCCACCATAGAAAATATAGGTGCCAGACAAATCCATAAGGTAAAACGATAAGTTAATCAATTCAACCCAAACAAAGAATACTACTATTACCCCCAAAAACTTTAATAAACTTTTCATATTTTTAATTATTAAATAAACTATTTAAATAAATAAACATATCCCCATATTTAATACTTGTTCCTTGTCCCACACCCAACTGACGGATGAACTCGGGGTTCTCTTTTTTATACATCTCAAACATACGAGATTTAGTCATCTTACCATACTGAACGTTCGCTATTCTATCACATAGTTTCACAAACACAGCTCCCGGAGTGTTTCTAATACCTTCGTAGTAATTATCTCCCGCTCTCTCTTTACGATTCTTACCTTTGTCGTTGGTGACCGCATAAACGATATCTGCAACTTCTTCACCTAATTGGTTTTTCACATCATTATATGAGACACGACAATCTTCGCAGACATCGTGAGCCCAAACTGCTTTACTACAGTAATCATTTAATTCTTCATCTAATAGGTAACGAAAATCCTCATATACATTATTCACCATTCTTAGGTGAAATTCATACGGAAGATATTCTGAGTAAAAATGATTTGTTTTACGGTGTTGTTCAATACACCAATCTACATAGTTCATAACTTATAATTTTATTTAACAAAGATAATAAATTATTTAAAAAAAAACGTATCTTTTACTTTTTTTATAAACTCCCCAATATTTTTTTTCACATAATACACAACACAAATTAAAGATGTAATAAGAATCAATACACCCAATCCGTTTTGCCACATAACTTTTTGATTCAAAAGATTACCCCCTATTATTGTTGAGATTAACCAAAAAGTAAAAATTGTTACTTTTAATACTAATGATAAAAACTCCTTCATATTATTTCTGAATTAACATATTTGTATTTGCTATTGGCACTCTTAACACTGGAACTTTTTGTTCTCCTTGTATTTGCATTACTTCGTAATACCCGTCCATAATTTTTACTGTTGGGACATCTTCAAAATTTTCTAATAGTTTTGAATCTCCTCTTGAACCTGACAACAATTGTACTTTCTTTGTTGTGCTGTTAAATGTTAATGTTTGCATATTCATAATTTTAATTTTTTTAATAATTTATTTAATTTACTTACCCATTCTTTTGATACCATATGAGGCAAATATAGACATTTTTTTTTAATCTGTCATATTTATAATAAAAAAGTTTTATGAGCGCAAGTATATTCGAATCTATCCCCGACAAAACCTTATTCAGATTTATTAAAATGGTGATGGAAAATACAGATTTTGAAACTTTGATATCATCTCAAGATAATGAATTAGTGGATGGTATTGCAGAAGCGGAATCTACACTTGGAGTTAGAGGTAATGATATTGCGATTGATTGTGATTACATTTATAATGTTTGGCAATCGAATTCGGATTTATTTGAAGAAGACAGGTTAATCAAAAATCTCGATAGACCCACATTAAAAAAAGTAGAATTTGATTGGTATGCGTGGGAAACTCAGTGGGTTAAACTAACTTATAGACATCAAGTTGAAACTTATGGAACAGACAAAGGTGATATATATAACTATATTTACGGATTGTCTTCTGAAGGTGATATGTCATATTATGATGGTACGTTAATAGATACTGACAATTATGATTCAGAAACAACTGATGAGTCTATTGACAGCAACTTCACAATCCTTTAAGGTTTGTAGTGTTTTTGAAATGATTTGAATCTTTGATGACTATACTCATCAGTGTCTATAGTATAGAAATATCTCTCAACATCCGGATTGTTAATCATTTTAAGAAAATCCCCATAAATTTGATTTCTAGCAACCGATAATCTTTTCTTTCCGGCATATCGTTTAATAGATAATTCTTTTAACATCTTCTTATACAACCAATAAGGTATTTTGATATATTCAAAACCTTCTTTACCTTCCACCGTACCTAATATTTCTATTTGTGATTTTGGTAATTTACTGAAGAATATACGAATATTATACGATTCAGCATTATCCATAAACACTCCAGCGTTATCCAATTCTTCGTGAATGTTTAACACATCAATCATCTTACCGGTATCACCAACAATCATATAAGCACCTATAACAGATTTTTCTTCAGGAATATAAACTAGTTTATTAAAGTTTGGAGTTGTGTCAACTTCCTCTCCCTGTTCAATTAATTTTAAATGTTGGTTTTCTTTAACTATAATTCTCATATTTATAAATATATTTGTAATCTAAAATATTATGGAAAAACACAAATTACTTACATTAGTTAAAAGAACGGCCGACTACTTCGACGATTATAAAAACTCAACAGCTATTTATAACTCATTATGGAATGATGTATACCTTAAACAATTGGTTAATAAATTATCAGCCGAAGATATTGTCTTTTTTTGTTTTTTAGTTCCGGTTCATTTGAAAGGTCAAGATATTGATGAAACTTATGATAGAATTGAAACCAATATGTATTCAGTTGAATTAATTGAGATTTATGATACCGAACCTGAGGTGGATTGTCCTGATTGTCATAATGGACGCGAATCTTGTGATTATTGTGATGGAACAGGTGAAGAAGAATGTCGTCGTTGTGATGGTAATGGTGAAGAGGATTGTGATTATTGTGGTGGTTCAGGTATGGATGAAGATGCCAGTGAAGAATGTGATATGTGTCAAGGTTCCGGAAGAATGACTTGTGGTAAATGTAATGGTAGTGGTGAAGAATCTTGTAATTATTGTGGTGGTGATGGTGAGACAAATTGTTACAAGTGTGACGCAACAGGGAATATATATAGTGATGAGCAAGTTGAGGTTCAATATTTAGATTATATATCTTGGAGTGGTATTTGGAAAGGATACTTCTTTGATAAAAAAGCCGACCAACAATTAGATTCCGAAGACGCAAGAAACTTCCATAATAATTCTCAAACAATATACTTGGGAATGTATGAAGAGATTACTGAAGACTATACAGGATATGATAATGGTGATATGTTGTTATATGTCGCCAAAGACACCAAAGATTTAAATTTACAAAAACACTCAGATAGAGTCTATTCTTGATTTTCTACTTGATAACGATAATTATCCAAATGTTTTTGAATTACATAGTAAACTTTAGGTAGATAAAACCTTCTTATCCACATACTATAAGATGCAAGGTTGTCAAACTCCTCGTCCCATTCAATGAAGTTATAAAACTCATTATTATCTAAATCACCCTCACCTAATAAAATTGGATTACCCTCTGAATCTACCGCTTTGTATAATTCGGTGTCCACCGGAATACCATTAGTCCCATCCCAAAATGGTGTTGCCAGACTAGATGTTGATTCCTCATCATAATCATTATAAAAGTCACCACTCCAATCACATTCCCAATTAACCACACCACTAAAACCATCATACATTAATTGACAATTTTTGTATTTTAAAGGAAATAGTTTTTCTCTAAATAAATAACTAAGAACATCACCCGCCATAGTTAAATCTATTCGACAATCACTTTTTCGAATTAATTCCATAGTTGTCAATCCTAACGATTTTTTAGTCTCATCAAACCCATCCTCGTCAATTAATTTTTGTAATGCAATTTCTAACTTTGTCATATTATTTATTCACTATTTATATAAATATACATATTTATTGTTATGAACATAAATCAATTACTAAAATTATTTTTTAAATTTATAAAACCACCCGTTAATATTAATGGGTTAATTTTAACACCTCACTTTGATGGCGAATTAATTAAATGGGATATAGAAAACCCTGATAATCTTTCATATTCAACTGAAGTTGTTGAAGGTTATATTCAGGAATCATTATATCAGTTTCAAATTACTACAGGAACAAAGCATTTATCTGAATGGAAAAATTGTTGGAATAAGTATTGTAAGGTAAATGACTCGGATGTTTATATCAATAAACAATTAAGTAATAAAATTAACCAACAATGTGATAGGTTAAACTCTATTAAACTTATTGATGATGGTAAAATACTTACCGCTGATTGTTATGTTAGAGATTGGTCAATTGAATATCCTGATACCGAAACATTATATGTTCACGTAGACTTAGAATTAAGTAATCCCCAAATTGAAGATATTGGTGAAATTGATAATGATACTTTATCAGAATTTCTTGAGGGATTCCGTTATAATGATTCATCACAAGAACAAGAAACAGATTTACTTTGGGAAATTATAAAACCAATTATGGATGACCCAAATATGTTTGATAGAGAATATATGTTTAGTGTTGGACTTATAAAATTTTACGATAACTTTGGAGATAACTTAGGATAACTAAAATCAACATCCACACAAACATTTGAGAAGTAACGTTCAATATCATCAAGAATTGAATCTTTAATATCATCCTCAACCCAACTTGGTAAATCTGAAACATATCTCAGATAATCCCAATCACCTTCAAAACCAACTTTTATTTCAATTGGTTCAAGATATATGGTCCCACTATATTTACAATCTTGATATTTTTCGGTCTCCCAAAGTTTAATTCTATCAATCTTATAAATTATAGACCATTCCGCGTAATCGTCATCGGCAGTCGAATAAGGCATACTATATTGACCTTCCTTACTCATAACATCATCAAACAATCTAAGGATGTTATTCTTTACCGCATTTATTCTTTTATCTTCCATTATATATAATCGGGGAATAAATCATTTATGTGTTCTTTGGTTATAGTCCAATCAGCGTAATCAGGTATTCTAAAATTCAACCATTCTTCCTCACCATTATCCATTAAAGTATCCATTAATTTTAACCAAGTCCCTAAATAATCAATATTATATGCGTAATACCCCCAATTATTTCTGTCAGCAACATATTTTTTAATCGAGTTAACTACTTCATTTGGTTTAAATTTAATCTCATAAAATTCCCGAAGTTTTTCCGGATTAACAGAACTTGGTACAGTTATCCATTTTGATGTTGTTACATCAAAAAATGTTTCCAATTCACTCATTACATCATCGTAAATTTCTGATTCATATGCTTGGTTGTAGGCATTATAATGGATACTATGTAAGTCACCAGTTACATCAGGTAAATAATCATTATCAAGTAAATACATAAATGATTCTTTATCACCTATAACTTCACCAACATTTTCCGGTGTTATATAAAAAACCCCTTCATCATCATCATAGTTATGGAATAAATCAGGGCTTTCATCATCAACCTCAATTTTCCAATTGGTTAAGGTATCCAAAATATGTGTTTTAAGTAATTCAATATTCCCGGGAGTTAAAACTTCAATAACATCTCTATAGATATCATCTGTTGTATCACTAAAATGTTCCCAATTATCATCATTAAACAACGCTTTAACAACATCTCTTGGTGAAGTGTCTCTACTATAATCTTTAAACAAACCATCCAAATCACTTTTATCTGATAGTTGGAGATAATAACCATCATCTTTGACTTCAACATCAGATAATTGAGATACAATATATTTCATCATTAATTTATCATCCAAATTATTTAGTAAATAATTTAATATCTCTGTTTGATAATTTTCAAGTTCACTATCAAAAGGGTCAATTAAATGTAACACTTTTCTTTTTTTGAAAAATGTTAAAATATTTTCCATACTTCCAAACATAGATAGTAAACTTTCAAATTCACCACTATTAAATTCGTCTATATATTCTTGTACTAATTCGTCCATATTATTTACTTGTCCATTCAGGTCTAAAGAATATTACTTTAATCCCGGTTTTTGATGTAACAACTTCTTTGAAGTAATCATTGATTCCCCAATTAACCTCATCTTCTATTTCCCACCCGTAATCCTCATTACTCAATGCGTCTTCTAATGTTTTATAATCACCATTCATTAACGAAACATTTCCGGCTAAATCATCAACTTTAACTTTAACCGTCACAAATGGTTTATCATCATCAACACCCCACTTTTTAATATCTATTACCTCAAAGAAAAAATCATATCCCCCAAAATCATCTATGTGATGTGGATTCTGAAGTAATATGGTATTTGCAAGGTTTTTAGATTCTTCAATACCTCTCCACTCAATAAGATACTTGTAAGCTTCGTCATAAGTTAAAATTGGATTATTACTATCCAATCTAAACATATCTATAAATTGACTATCAATTTCACCACCAAACTTAGTAAAAAATTTGAATATGGTGTTCTTATAAAGTGATTCCGCAATGATTAATTTCATTTATTATTTAGTTTCTTAAATTATAATTATAAATAGTTAAAACTACAGAAATGGCACACCCGCTTTTACATTCAAAATCATCCGCCAAAAAATTTGGTGGTATTCCGGAGGATTATATCCATTTACATAATTGGTTGGACGAAACTAAAGGATGGTATGGACATTCATTACATAGAATGTTTA
>Ga0209191_1001366_pt1 | contig 16152 bp, 9 predicted proteins | sample S_130626_EF_Meta_FD_187320 | JGI IMG/M metagenome (GOLD analysis project Ga0209191, IMG submission 187320) | Freshwater microbial communities from Lake Simoncouche, Canada to study carbon cycling - S_130626_EF_MetaG (SPAdes) (version 2) | ecosystem: Environmental > Aquatic > Freshwater > Lake ...
GATCTCGTTTGGCACAACCGGCCAGTCATAACCGGCATCGCGCACATCGCCAGCGGTGCCGCGCAGCAGGACGTTGTATGCCACGGCAATAAAGATTATGTAGGTGGTGCTCGAGACACGGGCGATGGTCACCTTGCGTGACTCGGGGGTGCCCGTCCATGAGAGCCAACCGGTGTATGCGAGCATCGCAGCGGCAATGACAACACCCTGAATACTGAAGTAAGAGAAGTACTCGGCTGGTCTAAACAGGTTGTTCGCTATGCGGTCGGTCACCTGCCAAGCTACGGCTGAAAAGACGGTGACGGCGGCTAGCCATCTCAAAACGGCGACAATGCGGTTTGCTTTCATTGGCTAAATCTAGTGGTTTGATGTCAAATTTCTTGGCGCAAACGCGCAGTCATGGGTTCGATTTTGCGAACATATCTGAGGCTGTCCAAATGGCTATTTCTAGGCTTAATCTTCGGGGTTGCTCTAGCTATAGGGAAGTTTTGACAAATCATTTTCAGTCTCTCGTGGCTGGTCAGCGCAGGCTGGTCAGTGCGATTGTCGTTGTCTTTCTAACTCTCGCACTCTCGCTAGCCGGCGCATTCGAAAACCCTGTTGTACCAGCGCCACCAGCCCAAGCGGCAGGACAGGTTTGCGCAGATGGGTGGACACTGGTCACTGCGGCTGGCACCTATAAGAACTATTGCTACAACCAGATCACCGCTACAGCGTCAGACACGCTAACCGTACCTTCTGGAATAAACACGCTCGTCGTGAATGCATATGGCGGTGGCGGTGGAAACGGCGGCGCCGCATACGACGGATGTTGCGGGCACGACGCTGGTGGTGGAGCTGGCGGTGCCGGAGCAAAACTGGTTGGCAATCTCTCGGTAACGACTGGGCAAGTAATTGGTTTCTATCCGGGTGCAAAAGGTGCGACAGGCGCAACAAACTCAAATCAAACGAGCCTCGCGGGTGCCAGCACCTTCAGTACTTCTTATAACGGCGGCACTGGCGGTGCTGGATCAGGAAACCTTTGGGGTTCGGGCGGCGCTGGTGGCGCGGCAACAATCATCACAGTAGATAGTGCAATCGTTTCTGTTCTTGCCGGTGGCGGTGGCGGTGGTGGAGCAGGCTATTGCCAAGCTGGTGGTGGAGCAGCAACAACGCACGTAGCGAACGCTAGCGCGACTACAAATGGCGCAAACGGAATCAGCGGTGGTGGCGGTGGAAGTGGTGCCGGTGGCGCGGGAGTTGTTGGCGGCAAAGCAGGGCTTCAAGCTTCTGGTGGCGGAAGTTGCGGAACCCGAATTCGTGGTTTGGGTGGCGCTTCTGGCACATCTTCGACAACTTTCGGAGCTATAACAACTCACACCGCGAGCATCGCTGGTTATGTAGATGCCTATTACGCACCGACCCCGGTTGCGACCATAACTCTCAATGCCGAGACTCAGCCACCAACACTGAACTCTTGGACATACACGGTTGCCTTCTTGCCAGACACAACGGGCGTTGAGGCCAGTGATTTCACAATGCTTGAGAACGGCCAGGCAGCAACAGGCTGGACGATTGGTACGCCAACCGGAGGCCCAGGTAACTTCACGGTCACGGTGACCAAGTCGGGGTTGGCCGATCAGACACCAATCGCACTGCGAGTCGATCAAACTCAGGTGCAGAACCTGGCCTTTGGCGCAGCTGGTTTTGGCACTGAGCAATCTTCGAACTTCTTAGTTGACTCGGTTGCGCCCACAGTCACATCCATTGACGTGACTCCCGACCTAGTTACCGCAAACAAGATTTCTGTGACCATGAACTTCACAGAGCCGATCTATCAAATCGACCTCGCCAGAATTTTGCTCGCCGGAACCTCAACTACCTGGACGCCCACCAAGCCTGCCGTTGCTACCTATCCGATAAGTAGCTACACGTTCACGGTTGTTAGTTCTGCGCTTGTTGACGGCACACTTCTTATTACGGGCGCTTCGAACGTCATCACGGATGCCGCTGGCAATAAGAACACTGTCGACGGTGCGCTATCCGAGGTTGTAAACACGACAACAAAACCAAGCGTGACGATGTTTGCCCCACGGTCAGCGCGATTCGGTGGCACGAGTCAAACTTGGGACTTGGTCTTCAATCGAGCGGTATTTGGTTTGACCAGCGCGGACATTGCCGTTGTGACGAACGCAGGATGCACCATCGCTGCGCCTGTAGGTTCCGGATTCGCATACACGATAACTCTTTCGAGCTGCTCAACCGGCAACGACATCAAGTTGCGTTTGAGCTCTAACGCAGTGAAAGACAAAGTTGCTATAGCCGGTCCAATTACCACCGTAGATTCCGAAATTTCAACTCGCGACAACGTTGGCCCAACTGTCGCAGCGATTACCGAAATCGTTCGCGGGGCGACAATCGATTACACCTATACATTTAGCGAAGCTGTGACTGGTTTCACCTCCGCCGATCTGAGTAGCTACGTAGGAACTACAACATCAGGTTGGACATTCACCGAACCAGTGCGTGTGGGCACATCGAATTCTTACACCTTTACTGCTAGTAACTCATCGACTGTCACCGGAGTTCTCAAGGTAACTATTGCGACTGGCAGCATTTCAGATGAGTTTGGCAACGTGAATCTGGCATTAACAGCTCAAAACCACGCCGACTCGACGGCGAACTTATGGTTCTTACCGACCTTCACCACCGGCACCCTGGCCACAATCTCGAGCCAAGACACCGCTCTCGCGCCCTCGTTCACATTGGATGCCAAGGGTGGGACGATAGCTGGAATTCGGGTCACTATCACCAACGCCAAACTCGGTGATCAACTGAGTGCCGCCGCCTTTACGGGAGTCACATTTACGATAACGAACGGCTCAACCCTGGTCGCTACATCTACATATCAGTCAGCGGCTAACTGGCAGTTGTTTGTTCAGAGCATCAAGATCAAGACAACGAGCACCGACACAAGTGCTCGCTCAATCGAATTTCATTTAAAGCCATTTGCTGGATACTCATATGAGTCTGGCAAGGTATACGAGCAATTTTCAAGTGGGTTCGCCACATGGGACGCCATGAAGCTTGCAGTGAATGCGAAGAACCTAGGTTCTAATTACGGCTATCTAGCAATCATTAACGATGTCGCTGAAAGAGACTTTGTTGCGAACTTCACCACGCAGACGACCGTCACCGGTATGAAAAAGACCGTCGGCACGAACACCACAAACGTCGCGAACGAGGTGGTAAAAGCGTTCGACGGCCCCGACCTTTTGGCTGTGATCACTCCACAGAATTGGTATTCACTTCAACCGTCTGATGGAACATTTATGTGCATCAATTTCTACTCTTATGGACAAGCAGTGAATTTGGGCAAGTGGGCCGATGCGAACTGTTCAAGCCTCGGCACTTCCATGGCTCTTGTCGAGTATGGCGGAATGCCTGGTGGCTCGAGCTTTGTTTCTTCGCAGACCGTAACCGCCAGCGTAGATGTTGGTGTGCCTTCGGTTCTGTCGGTGGCGGGCGCGCCAACAACCGCAACTAGCGCTCTTGGTTCAACGGCGAACCCGCTAGTTCTAACAGTGAACTTCAGCAAAGCTTTTAGAAACTTGGCGACAACCGACTTCACATTCACTGGTGCCGGCATCGCTGGTTGTGTTGTTAGCGCAGTTGGTTCGACAACCGACACGGCTGCTCCGTTCCAGTCAACTGTCACCGCGACGGGTTGCACCTCTGCAGGGGCTTTGTCATTGGCATTAGGCGCAAACTCAATCAATGACATGGTTGGTAGCACAGGAAACGCTGGTCCGGCAGCAGCAACCGCGTTGGCCAGCTTCATCCGAGACATCACAGCCCCAACCATTACCGCCATTTCAAAGAGCGTGTCTGGTACCACAATTACCTACACCTACACGTTCAGTGAGCCAGTCTTTGGTTTCACCCCGTCAAACATCACTCCAAGTCACAGCCTTGCCGGCGGTGCAACCGGATGGACATTCACAACCCCAGGTCAGATAGCTTCAACCAACGCTTACATCTTTACAGCTAGCAACTCGGCTGCGCTCACCGGCAACCTAACTCTCGCTCTCACGAATGCAAACATCACTGATGAAGCGGGCAATGCCCTGAGTGCGACGGGTGGAACCCTAACTGTTTCGAGCGTCGATCAGTCACGAGCAACGATTGCCCTTTTGCCGACATTCTCAATCGGCACACTGAACCCTGCATCGCTCGTCACTCCGACTGCCCTTGCTCCAAGCATTACGCTCGACGGCCGCGGAACAACAATTGTGGGTTTCAGAATTACGAATAAGAACTTTGTTGCTGGAGATGTGTTTGCATTGCCAGCTGGTTCATACGGAGACATCACAGTTCAGAGCAACACTGCTGGTGTCATTACCCTGCAGTCGAACACCGCAACAATCGCTCAATGGCAAAGCGCTCTTCGTGCTCTTACCTTGCAGCTGGGTGCTGGAGGCGCTTCAACGCGTGCATTCGATTTTCACATGCAGCCTTCGAAAAACTATTGGCTCGATAATGGACACTTCTATGAAATCGTGAACAACGGAACTGCAATCACCCTGACAGCCGCAGACGGTCTGGCTAGTTCTAGAAACATGTTTGGAGCGGCAGGATATCTGGCCGTGCCAGGCAATTCTCAAGAAAACTCCTTCATTGCGGGGCTATCGGGAATGCCTGCAAACTCTTACATCGGCTTGGCAAAAACCACTTCGGGTTCAACTTCAGTCAAAGTTTCAGCGACTGGAGCGCCAAATCTAGGCACTACGTCTCCCTACACAAACTGGGCCGCGGGGGAGCCAAATACCGCGTCTGCTCTCGGGCTTTCGATTTTCGCAAATGGAACTTGGAATGATGCAGATTTCACGGCTTTTGCTTACTACTCGACCTACATAGTGGAGTACGGTGGTACCGGCCTTGTGGCACCCGAATTACTTCAGGCCGGCAGCATCGCTGTCGACAATGCTCGCCCAACTGTTACCGCCTTCACAGCACCATCGACCCCAGCACCGAACCCGGCCTTATATTCGATCGTGTTTTCAGAAGCCATTAGTGGCTTAACGGCGACCGACTTCGACTTCACCGGTTCAACTGCTACCGGATGTGTTGCCACACCTTCTTCTAGCTCGGGTACCGCCATCAACGTTTCGGTTTCTTGCTCAGGTGATGGCGACATAGTTATCGTGCTGCGAACCAATGCGGTGCAGGATGTCATAGGCAACCAGGGTCCAGAGTTTTTGCCGATGTATGCAAACAGTGTTCGAATCGATACCGCTGGGCCGACAGTAACATCGCTAACTGTCTCGACTGCTGCCGATCAGGCAACGCAAACTTTCACGGTAACTTTTTCTGAAGCGATCACGGGGTTCACTTCTTCAGACATAAACGTTGCTGGCTCGGCCGGTTCGGTTGGCAACTGGACGGTTTTCAATCCGACGCTCGTCACAGGCAATACCTATCGCTTCTCAGTTAGCAACTCAAATTTCATCGCTGGCAACCTCAGCGTGAACATAAAGGCAGCATCTGTTGCAGATAACGCGGGTAACCCAAACACGATCTCTGCGGTGACGACAAAAGCACTAACCCCGCAGCCAAACTTCACACTTGGTTCTTTGACCCCATCTAATGGCACAGGCGGACCAATCGCCGAGTCGCTCACGATTGTAGATCGCGGCACAGGGTTGCAGAACGCATCCGTGGTCATTTCGAACGCTTTGTTTGGTGACTCACTCGCTTTCGTGAATAACAACGCAAGTGCATTCGGCACAATCAGTGCGAGTTACTCGAATGGAACTCTTGACCTGACATATTCGGGAGCGCAACCAACACCTAGTCAGTGGCAGAACGCGCTTCGAGCAGTAACATTCAGTTCAAGCTCGGCTGACAACACGGCCCGTTCAGTTTCGGTTTTGATTGACGCTTTCGGTTCGAACAACCCTGACAACCTAAGCCCTCTTGTGGCAACGGCAAACATGAGCTTCGATGGGCTCGGCCCAGCTCTAACGCTGGCAGCGGTTTCGGCCAACCAAACCGGCCCGGCAATTCGATTCACGCTATCGGGCAATGAACCGATTAATTGTGCGACCCTGACTTCTGCCGACTTGACACTTACCGGTCTTTCAAGTCCGCTGATTTCTCAGCAGAGCCCAACGGTCTGTTCGATTAGCGCTACTGCCACAGCGGCGCAGGGAACCACAAGCCCTGCCACACTTGCGGTGTCTGGCTCATTCTCGGTTGAAGACTTGGCTCACAATGCCTCGCCGACGACCGTTGGCGCTTCGTCGGTGACTGTCTCGGTCACTATGCTCGACACAACTCCACCTCAGGTCGTGTCTTTCATTGCAGAGTCGGCGACCTCAACGACACGAACCATCACTTTCATCTTGACGGCCGATGAAGATGTGAATTGTTCGACACTCGGCGCATCTGACTTCAGCTTCACTTCAGCACGTTTTGTCGGGGCAATAGCAGACCCGGACAATGACAATGTCTGCCGAATAATTGCGGTTTCGATCGTGCCACCGGGAGCACCAGCAAATAGCTCCGCTACCTTGTCGGGAGTTTTTGCTTTTGCAGACGTTCTTGGTAACTCGAGCACCGCCGGGGCTTCTTCGGCTGCCGTGGTAACAACATCTGTGAACATTGCACTAACCAGCGGATCTGGTTCGATCATCGCGAATATTTTGCCAGGCACCTTGCCGAGCACAATCGTTGCTAATGCGCCCACGCCAATGGCCGGTGTTCCAGCTGCTTCTCAAGCTGCAATGTTGAACGCAAAGATTCTTGCGCCGGCTGCCGGTGCTCCAACCGCAGTCGTTGAATCAGACATTTCATACCTGAGTGCGGCTGACCCGATTGCTCTGCAAAAAGTTACAACTGTCGATGCCGGAAGCCAAGTTAAGTTCCAAATCAAGGTAGCGCCAGAATTAAGCGCAACACACGACGTGGTTGGCTACCTAAGCGTGGGCGCTAACTGGGTTTACATGGGCCGTCAGGCGTTCAGTGCTGATCTAGTTGTGACTTCACCGATGACCTTTGCCGAAGTCGGCACCTATGTCATGAAGTATTTTGTCGTGCCCAAGTCGGCGGTGGTAATAACTTCTGCTTTGAAGTTCAAGCCCGAGGTTGCGCCAATCGTGCTGAACTTCTCACGCGCAGCAATTTCAACATCAGACCTAAACGCGATCAGCGATAAGACACTCGAAGTCACAATCAACGTGGTGACCGGCAGCGTTGTGCCAACAATTGTTCAGCCTGCACCTCCCGTTGTTACACCGGTTGTTACACCAACTCCGACACCAACTCCGACTCCCACGGCGTCGCCAACTCCGACCCCGACACGTTCGGCATCGGCAACTCCGACACCTTCGCGTTCACCATCGGCGACGCCAACTGCTTCGCCTTCGCCTTCTCGCACTCCGAGCCCGTCGGCCAGCGCTTCACCTTCGGCGACTCCGACCTCAACAACGTCTGCGACGGCAAAGCCAACGCCGAGTGCTAGCGCAGCACCAACACCTTCTGCAACCGCAATTGCCGCAGCGCCACTTGTTACCGCAGTGCCAGAGCCGGCAGCCCTGGTTGGTGAACTGGCAACCATTCAGTTGCCAACCATTGATCCGGGAGCGCCAGTTGCCAACCCGGCCATCGGTGCGACCGGTGACGACAGTGCGCCACCTCAGCCGTTTGACCCGCTGGCTTCGCCAGAGGGAATTGTGGCTGTGACTGAAACAGCAACTCAAGCCGTAGCCATCGTTGCCTCGGTTGCTGCTGCCGCCGGAGCGGCTGCCGCGGCTGCAGGTGCTGCAGCTGGTGCTGCTGCCGGAGCGGGTGCCTCGGCAGCTTCGGGTGGTGCCACCGGCGGGTCTGCATCGAGTTCTAACTCTTCTGGTTCATCGAGCAATACGAACAACGGCGAATCTTCTGGAGACCTGACCGAACTCGAAGTCGCCCAAGACAACCTCACGCTCGAAGACGAGAATTGGGGTGATCGCCTAGCGATGTTTAGCTTCGCCTGGCTAACCTTCTTCGACAGGCGATCGCATCGCTGGGCTGAGCGCACCGCAAAGGTCTCTCCACTAATCGCGAAGCTAATCAACGATGGCGCTTATGTGCGAGCCATCTTCGGTTCGCTCTCATTGCTGACGCCAGCTGTTGCAGTTGCTGTTGCGATCGCGTCTGTCACTGCAATCTCGGGAAGCATCACGACACCGCCTTGGCAGTTGCTTCTCATACTCGCGGTGCTCGGAATGTTTGATGCGTTCGCAGGTTTCGCAGCTGCAATAGTTTTCGTGTTCGGTGCAGTTCTTGCGGCGGGCAGTATGCCAGACATCGCCGAGTCACGATTGTTGATGGGTGTTGTCGTTGTTGCAATCGGACCAGCACTGCTCTCGACAGCATTCCGCGCAATTAGAAAAGCTGCCGCCATCAGCACAAACGCATGGTGGGAGCGACTCACCGACCTAGCGGTAATTCCTTTCATGGCTGGCTGGTCAGCATCGGCGATGATTTCGACTTTGCCTGCGCTTGCCGGTTCAACTCTTGCGGTTGCGAACCACGTCAACGACTTTGCGCTAGCGATTGCGGCAGCAGCATTTATTCGTGTGTTCATAGAAGAGGCAGCGGCACGTTTCTACCCTGCGCGACTGAACACAATTAACCCAGATGAAATTCCAGACCCACCGATGATTCAAAAGGTCATCGCGTTAGCTATCAAGTATGCGATCTGGGTTTTCGTTTCAACTGCGCTCATGGGTGCTAGTTGGCAGATCTGGGTTGGTTCAGCCCTATTCCTGTTGCCTGCCGTTGTGTCTTGGTTCGCAGACAGTTTTCCAAACAGCCCAACCCTTTGGCGCTTCTTGCCGCAAGGCATTCCCGGATTGGCCCTGAGTCTCTTGGTTGCGACGCTGACCACCTCGATTGTGGGCGCTTGGCTCGGCGCAACACCGGAGCTAGCCCAGTGGGCATTCGTGATTTTGCCGATGCCGCTACTGGTGCTCAGCACCCTCGGGCTATTTGGCCGTCACGGCGGCGACCGCTATGACGACCGGCCTGTGAAGCAGTCGGTCTGGGTTTACCGAATCGGTGGCGTCATCATGCTGCTCGTAACCTTCAAGCTGGCCGGCATCATCTAGTGGAATAAACCCCCAAGAACGGGGTTTACTACAACGATGACAACACAAATCAGCTTCGGCCTAGACACCTTCGGCGACAGTTCGGTTGACGAACAGGGCAACCCAAACAGCGATGCACAGACCATCCGTGATTTGGTCGATCAGGCGATTCTCGCCGACCAGCTCGGCCTAGACCACTTCAATGTTGGCGAACATCACCGCGATGACTTTGCGGTTAGCGCGCCAGACACCGTTCTTGCCGGCATCGCAACAGTCACCAAAAACATAAAGCTCGGCAGCGGTGTCACCGTTCTTTCGAGCGAAGACCCGGTGCGCGTTTACCAGCGCTTCGCAACTCTCGACGCGCTTTCAAATGGACGCGCAGAAATTACCGCGGGTCGCGGTTCATTCACGGAGAGCTTTCCGCTTTTCGGTTACGCACTCAGCGACTATCACGTTCTCTTCGAAGAGAAGCTCGATCTTCTTATGCAACTGCTAAAAGAAAAGCCGGTCACCTGGAGCGGCAAAACTCGCGCCGGTCTTACGAACCAGCAGGTCTACCCGAAGACTGAACACGGATTATCAATTCGCGTCGGAGTCGGCGGCAGCCCCGAGTCTGTCGTGCGCGCGGCAAACCACGGAATTCCGATGGCGCTCGCGATTATCGGTGGCGACCCGGCACGTTTCGAACCATTTGCGCGTCTATATCGCACACGACTTCAAGAGCTGGGCAAAGAGCAGCTGCCAGTTTCGATTCACTCACCCGGTTATCTCGCACCCACCGATGAGGAAGCCGTCGAAGAGTTCTGGCCTTACTATCAAGCATCGTTCGGTCGCATCGGTCGTGAACGCGGCTGGGGCGAGGCGAGTCACGGTCAATTCATGAGCGAGGTGCTGCACGGCTCTATGTATGTCGGCTCACCAGAAACCGTCGCCAAGAAGATTGCCTATGCCATCGAGTCGGTAGGCGCTCAGCGCTTCGATCTCAAGTATTCGAATGGCCCAATGCCGCAGAGTCGCTTGCTGCGCAACATCGAGCTCTACGCAAACGAGGTCGTTCCGCGAGTAAAGGCGCTGCTCGCCAAGTAGTGGCTACAACCGGCCAAACCTGTTTCCCAGCAAATATGTGGCGCTGAGGCCCTGAATTCCTTTATTTGTCCGGACAATCGGGCTGAAAATCAGTAATGTTCTCAAAAACGCACATGTAATGTGCGTTAATTGTGTCTAATGTTCGTTGTTTGTAATGGGAAGAATCTATGTTGATCTTGAAGAACAAATTTGGTGTGGCAATTGTCACTATTTTGGCTCTGTTTTCCGCGCTGTTTTTGGCTCAGATTCAGCCAGATGCGGCTCAAGCTTCTCACTACCGAGGCACCCTCGTCACAGTCGAGTATCACGCCGCAGCAGGTGCGCACACTGAGGAGGTGCACATAACGGCAACGGGATTAACTCGGAAGGGCACGGGTGGCGGGTTTTACAATGTGCAGGTCTATAGAACTATCGCCGGAGTGCCAACTCTAGTAAACGGATGCAATGGAACATCTAATCCATCAAATACGAAAGATACAAGTAACCCACTCTTTGATATCGACGTAGACGTCTTCACAGTGTCAGGATGTTTCTCGACCCCGGGTGACTACACATTCACTTCTGACACGTGTTGCCGAATTGGCGGAATCATCAACACCACGAACGACAGCATTCAGTTTGCCTCAAAAATTCGGATAGACGGAGTCAACGACTCTGAAGCGCCAATTTACAACTCGGGGTACATGTATAACATCGCATACGATTCGAACCTTAGTTATTCCACCAATCTGGGAGGCTTAGGTCAGGGCAACACTGCCGTTACCTATGAGCTAATTACCACTGATTCATACGACCTTGATGGTTATGGCGCAAGCCGAGTGCCGTGTTCAGATCTAAATGCAAACACTGGTGCTTATCGAATTAACTCAACTTTTTGCACCGGTGCTGAAACAATCAGTGCTGCTTTTGGCGGAGGACAAAAGTATTATGCCCTCAAGGTTCGAGCAACTGATGCGAATGGTCAGTTTTCGACCCGTGACGTATTGCTAAACTTTGCTACCACCACTAACAGAGCACCTGCTTTCACTTCAGAGCCAGCCTCAGGTGCATTCACCGTGGTCCCGGGTTCATCAAGCACAGTTCAGTTCTGCGCCCAAGACCCAGACGTCGCAGACGTTCTCGGCTTCACATTTTCGCCAACTCGCAGCTGGATCACCGCAAGCGCTGTTACAACTGTGAGCCCAGCAACAACCCCAAATACTTATTGCATTACTTTCACGCTGGCTCCGCCGGTTGGAACAACCGAGGCATTCAACTTTGAAGTTTCGGTCTTTGACAACTACAACGCTTTCGTTCGGTCGTCATCGAATCTCTATAGTTTTCAGGCGGGCGCCGTTTTGCCAAACAGCACCCCGGCACCTTATGTGTTTGTTGCAACGGGGCCTCAAGTGACCTCAATTTCGCCAAACAAAATCTTGGTTTCAACGACTAAAGAGGTAAAGATCACGGGAGAACGTTTGAGCGGGGTCACGAAGTTTGTTGTTCGTGGTATTCCGATAACAGTCAAGTCAAACACTGCCTTTGAGATCGTCTTTGAAATGCCGGCGCAACTAACCGAGGGCTACGCCGACCTTTCTTTCGAAACGCCCGTAGGAAAACTTATTTGGTCAAACGCCTTGCGGTTCTTGGCTGTAAAGAACACCCAAGTTGAAGGTTCTGCGGTGGGTTCGTATTCTGTTTCGGGCTTCCTACCCGGATCACCTGCTTTGACGCCCCAGATAAAGGCAAAGCTAAACGCTATTGTGATTCAAATCGAGGGTGCAAAAACCACATCGTGCACTGGCTTCACAATGGGCCCTTCAGTGTTGCCAAGAGATGCTGCCTTGGGTCTTGCCAGAGCGCAGGCAGTTTGTGCCTATCTGAACAAGTCATTGCCATCAAGACCCTCAATTGCAATTTCTAAATTGCAAGACCCGAGACTTGGCGCAGACATTCGCAGGGTAGAGATCAAGATCTCTAAGTAGTTTTAAGGTTGCCAAGGTTGGCCAATTGGCCAACCTTGGAATAGCCAAGACCGGGTCGGGGTTAGAAACCCTATGCCGAACAACAAAGTCCAGAGCTTTCTCGCGCGAAAGTTCGTGCGATTGCTTTCGGGCTCAGACACGGGCAAACCCCCTTGGCTCAAGCAGGTTGCCGACGGCGATGAGGTCGGGCTCTACTTGCCTAACCAAGCCCCATGGATAGTGCACGCCGACTTTGCCACTCTGGTCGGTGGCATTCGTGCCTTGCTCATGCAGGCGCTGCACCCCGGCTCACTCACCGGAGTTCGCCAGCACTCGCGATATAAAGATGACCCGCTTGGTCGTCTCGCCGGAACCATTCGTTGGCTCACGGTCACAACCTTCGGCCCGATTGCCTCGAACCAGAAAGAAGCAGATCGCGTCAATCGTCTACACACCCGAGTCAAGGGCGAATACCAAACTTCAACCGGCGAGAGCCGCCAATATCAGGCTGCTGACAAAGACCTCTTGCTCTGGGTTCACGTTGCCTTCATGGACAGCTTCTTGCGCACCCACCAGAATTATTCGAAGCGACCGATTCCGGGTGGGGCCGACGACTACGTGCGACTCTGGGCTGCTTCGGTAAAGCCTCTCGGTCTCGAGGTCGCTCCGCAGAACGAAGCAGAGTTACTCGAGACTCTGCGCGGCTTCGACAAAGACCTGGTGGTTACCGACGAAACCCGTGACGTAATCAAGTGGATCAAGAACCCGCCGCTGCCTCTTCTAGCTAAACCGTTCTACCGCCTCTTCTTTTACGCGGCCCTAGCCTCTATGCCACAGAGCTACCAAGCACTGATCGGTGAGCGTGCTCTGCCGCTCTGGTTCGTTAAGTCGCAAACCACAAATATATTGCGCGCCATGCGCATCGCCATCGGCCACGAGTCGCCAATCGAAGAAGCCTCAATCGAGCGACTGCGCAGGGTTGGTGTTTGGCAATAACCTAAGAGCATGAAAACAGTTTTGCTCACCGGTTTTGAACCATTTGCTGGGGCCAGCCTCAACCCATCGGAGCAGATTGTTAAAGCATTGTCGGGGCGAAAAATTGAAGGCGTTGAACTTCACACAGCGGTTCTGCCAGTGGTCTTTACCGAGTCGAGCGAGTTACTTCGACACCTAATCAAACTTCACAAACCAAACGTTGTGATTTGCCTCGGTCAGGCAGAGGGCAGAAGCGAAATCAGTTTCGAGCGCGTTGCCATAAACCTCGATGACGCTCGCTTGGCTGACAATGCCGGAAGAACAAATATCGACCAGGCTATTGTCGCCGGTGGGCCAGACGCAAGGTTCACATCCCTGCCGGTGAAAGCTATGGTTACTGCCGTTCGAGCAGAAGGTATCGCTGCTGGGTTATCGACCACGGCAGGCACATTTGTCTGCAATCACATCTTTTATGCAATGCAGCACGAACTTGCCGAGACCCCGGTGAAGAGCGGCTTTATACATGTGCCACTAATACCAGAGCAGGCGAGTGAGTTCGAGGGTCTGCCAACAATGCCCCTAGACCAGCAGGTTCGAGCGATCGAAATAGCAATTCGGGTCGCAGCCGAGGCCTAGTCGGCGTAGATTTGTCTCGTGATTGAGCGAAAAATTTGGCGCAGCTTTGCCAGCGATAACTATGCAGGGGTTCATCCCGAGATTCTCGAGGCCATTGGCTCGGTAAACGAGGGGCACGAGCGCGCTTATGGCGCTGATGCCGTAACCGAAGAGCTGCTTCGAGTTGTGAAGAAAGAGTTTGGCAGAAAGGCCACTGTTTATCCGGTCTTCAACGGCACGGGTGCAAATGTGATTGCCCTTTCGGCGGCGACCCGTCGCTGGGAGGCCGTGATCTGCGCATACACAGCACACATCAACACCGACGAGGGTGGCGCACCCGAGAAGATGGCCGGGCTCAAGCTGTGGACAATTCAAACACCAAACGGCAAACTCACCCCAGAACTCATCGAGACCCAGTGCTTCGACTTCGACTTTGTTCACCGAGCCCAGCAGGCCGTTGTTTCGATCACTCAGACCACCGAGATGGGAACGCTCTATAGCGTCGACGAGATTCGTGCAATTGCCAAGGCCGCTCACAAGCACGGGCTCTTCTTGCACATGGATGGCGCTCGGCTTTCGAACGCCGCCGCGGCCCTCGGTGTCTCGTTCAAGGCGTTCACAACTGATGTGGGCGTGGACCTAGTTTCTTTCGGCGGCACCAAGATTGGCGCGCTCGCGGCTGAGGCAGTAATTGTGCTCAACCCAGAACTCGACGACCAGATGCCTTACCTGCGCAAGACTTCGATGCAGTTGCCGAGCAAAATGCGTTTTGTTAGCGCGCAAATAATTGCACTACTGCGCAACGGCTCGAAGCTTGCGCTCGCGAACGGCAACCATGCAAACGGCATGGCTCGTCGTCTAGATGCTGGCATTCGTGCACTTGGTCTCGCTCTTCCAAACCCAACCGAGGCCAACGCGGTGTTTCCGATTCTGCCTGTGGGCGTCTACGAAAAACTTCAAAAAGAGTTTCCGTTTTACGTTTGGGATCACACCATCAATCAAGTTCGTTTGATGTGCTCGTGGGACACCACCGAAGCAGACGTCGACGCGCTGCTTGCCGCGATAAAGAAAGAGATTTCCTAATGGCAGACGACAAAGTCAAAGGTCCGAAGAGCTACTTTCCTTCGATTGAGAAGACCTACGGCAAGCCAATTTCACACTGGATGACCATTTTGAAGAAGCACAAGTCGAAGACTCACATGGAAATGGTTGCGGTGCTAAAGACCGATCACGCAATGGGTCACGGTCACGCGAACGCGGTAGTTCACGTTTTCAGAAGCGAGAACGGTCTTTAAAAAGGCAGCCTCTAAAAAAGTCTCTAGAGAGATGCTTCGATGGCCGAAACGATCTTCGGGTCATCAGGCTTCATGGTTGGGCGAAAGCGCTGGATTTTTCCGTCTTTCCCAACTAAGAACTTCTCGAAGTTCCACATGATTGGCCCGGCAAGACCCATGCCGTCTTTGGTCTTCACCAATTCTTTGTAGAGCGGGTGACGGTTGCGACCGTTCACCATAATCTTCTCGGTCATCGGAAAAGTCACGCCCCAGGTGGTTGAGCAATACTCGGCAACGGCTTCGTTGCTGCCTAGCTCTTGCTTGAACTGGTCGGTCGGCAGACCCACCACGGTGAACCCCTTGGCTGCATACTTCTTCTGCAGCGCTTCGAGTGCTTCATACTGAGGGGTCAGGCCGCAGCGCGAGGCCACGTTAACAACCAAAACCGGGCCACCGGCAATCTTCCCAAAGGTGGTCTTGGTGCCATCAATAAGTGTCAGTTCAACTTCGCGAATGCTCATGGTGTCTTTAACCCTTGGTTTCGGCGGGAATTCCCGATTTCTTCGGTTTTATGCGTAGCCAAATTCTCTCGTGAAAGTAATACAAAATGGCCTCGCCAAGGGTCTGCAGCAGCGCAATCGTCAAGCCGAGCTCCCAACTGCCGGTCAACAGGTAGGTGATTGAGAACATCATGACGTTGTGAAAGATGTACCAACTGACGGTTTTGCCTAGGGTGCGACGCTTTGAGTCCATTGGCTACTCGCTTGCCGGCTTGGGCACGAACCCGATCAGTTTGGCTAGATCGAATCGGGCGGCCCTGCGCCAAGATTCATCGACAAACTTGGCATAGCGAGCCTTGTTGAGCAGCTGGTCTTCTCTTGATTCGAGCAGGTGCCAGGTTGCGCCCTCTAGATAGCGAAGCTTCACGTGAAGTTCGATTAACTGAACATCTCGCTCGGTAATCTTGCCGATCTCAAAGTATTCGTTCAGATAGGCGACAATTAGGTCTTTCTGCACTGCCTTCTTCTCATATAGCATTGCGTGAATTGCCACACCGAGTTCGAAATACTTCGACGCCCAGCCGGCTTCGGCCCAATCGATTAGCACCGCGCGCTCTTGCTGAAAGACCACGTTCGACAGGTGGCT
>Ga0209191_1001368_pt1 | contig 16141 bp, 9 predicted proteins | sample S_130626_EF_Meta_FD_187320 | JGI IMG/M metagenome (GOLD analysis project Ga0209191, IMG submission 187320) | Freshwater microbial communities from Lake Simoncouche, Canada to study carbon cycling - S_130626_EF_MetaG (SPAdes) (version 2) | ecosystem: Environmental > Aquatic > Freshwater > Lake ...
CTTAATTCCTTTAGTTTCTGCCTTTATTTTTTTAACCGAATAAACTATTTTATACGTTGATCCTACTTTTGGAACAAACGTATTATCCGAAGTAATAAATGGAGCGTCCCCGCTTCGGACGGCATTATAAATGGGGCCGTAATCATACATCTCCTTTGATCTAAAAACGACTTTATTGGTCAAAGTGTCTCTATAAACGGTATAATTAGGAGCAACATACCCCGCTGGGGCACCCATAGGAATAGGAAATGGGGACAAATTGGTAACAGAGGTGATTACATTAGCAAGAGCACCATCCCAATGCCCGTATGGATATGGTGGGCCGATAAGATACCATCCAGTTAATGCGCTCTGATCGACTGCATTTACTGGAGTTCCGGATATAAGACCACTAGACGATAGGGTCAATCCACTAGGCAAGGTAGACCCTAGGGCCAAGGAATACGTCAAAGGATCATTATTTCGGTCACTGGCGGAACATTGTATTCCATTTCCATTATTAATTGGTTGATTTGCTATAAATTCTCCAATTTTTCCAGCGGCTGGGCTTATCCATTCTGGTGCATACTGTATAGAAACTGTTCCACTAAACGGTCTTTCTGCTGAAACTCCATTATTAGTTGCACGCATAGTAAAAGAATAGGATGATGTCGCATTAGTAAGAGTGCCAGAAATTACACCAGTAGCAGAATTTAAGTTAGTTCCTGCCGGTATACTACCCAAAACTATTGAATATATAGTCGATCCAACCGGATTGGCAACCGATACGATTGGTATAAAACTATAAGCCGTTCCGCCCTTAGATGCCGGAAGAGCGCCTGCGGTTGGGCTATTCCAAGTTACTACTGTCGCTGCGCCAATTACTCCAGAAAAGGATCGATCTGCTGAAATTCCATTATTGATAGCACGGATTTTGAAATTATAGCTCGATGATACATTTGGCACAGTTCCGGTAATAACGCCTGTATTTGGATTTAAAGCAGTTCCTGCGGGCAAAGTACCACTTTGTAAAGAATACACGGTTGTTCCAACTGGATTTTTAACAGATACATTCGAAATTAACAGATATGTTGAGTTGCCTAAAATGGGACTTTGGGCACCTTCTGGGGGACTGACCCAAGTAACAGTAGTAGCTCCTTTTATTTTAATAGAAAATGATCTAGGAACTAATGGAAAAATATTATCTGTAACATTTAATGTGAACTTATAAGTAACATCAGTTTCAAAATATTTAACATCTTGATTAAGTATTTTGAAAACAGCATTCGAATACGGATATGTGCCAAAATTATCATCAGGATAACTTCGATTAATTCTTATTCTACCCCTAGCATATACATATTGTATACTAGGAGTCCATGTTACCGAAATATCATATGGTTGCCCTATTACCCAATTAGTTGTATCTATCATATCTATAGTTGAATTATACCCATATCCGGTTTTTGTTCCTTGAGCCGATGCTAAAAGACCATTGGGGTCTTCGGCATCAAATGCTGGGCGGATGTAGGAAGTAATTCCGTTAGTTTCTTTAACTGTTTTTATAATTTTATATGTAACCGTGTATGGTATACCGATGGTTGGCATGAACGTACTATTTGTGGCGATAAACGGAGAATCGTATGGCTTTGTTTGAACAATCTCATAACCATTTTCCTGTATAGTATAACCATTATCCTTGGCCGAGGCAGTTACTCGTATATCTCTTCCATCATAATGCCCATTACCTAAAGGTATTCCCACGATAATCCAAGATAAATTACTTTGATTCGTCTGATTTACTATATTGATCGGAGTTCCACTTAATATACCGGTATTAGAATTTAATGTTAATCCATTTGGCAACGGCAAACTGTCTGGAGCGAGCGAATAAGTTAAGTTATCATTATTTCTATCAGTTGCAACAAACCTAAATGTTAATGGTTGGCCTTCTGGATAATCACCGATACTACTATTCGCAACAGTTTGCCATACCGGAGGATATTGCGCAACAACTGTTCCATTAAATATTCGGTCAGCGGCTAGTTCATTATTGGTTGCGCGAATGGTGAACAATACATTTGTAGTTTCTGGTGGAGTAGTAAGGGATGGACTAGTTGTTGCTGGATTATTTAAAGTTCCTCCAATAATACCAGTATTTGTATTTAAACTAATTCCTGTTCCATTTGGCAATGCACCATTTGCTAGTGAAAATATAGTAGGACCGGATGGATTACTAACATATACATTTGATATTAATGAAAATGATGATCCACCTTTTAACTGCCCAAGATCACTTGCGGGACTTATCCAAGAAATTGCTGTACTACGAGTAACTGTTCCAGAAAATGTGCAATCGGCACTTATGCCATTATTAGTAGCACGCATTGTAAAGTTATAACTATATACAGAATTATTCAACGTTCCAATAATTTGTCCAGTGTATTCATTAAATGATGTTCCTAGCGGAACAGCACCAGATATAATAGAATATCTGGTTGGTCCGACTGCGTTTTCAATTAACAAATCCGGATTATCCATTGGATTATATCTATAAAGAGTTCCACCAACCCATGGCGCAATCTGGATGGTCGGGCTGATCCATTTAACAGTCGTAATTCCTAAAACCGATCCAGTAAATGTTCGATCCGCCGATATTCCGGAATTTGTGGCACGTATTGTAAAAGTATAGTTTGATGATGCATTAGTTAATTTTCCCGTAATAGTTCCTGCGGTAGAATTCAGACTTGTTCCAGCGGGCAATGATCCATCAATTAATGAATAAGTAGTTTGCCCAGAAAGTCTGGAAGTTCGGACTATAGCAGTAAAATCATAATCCGTTCCACCGATCTGTTGACCACGATTTTCATCTGGACTAAACCAATATATACGATACAAAGTAATACTGAATAAATGGTCAGCATGAGATACGCCATCATCTGCTCGAATAGTAAATATATATTTTGTATTAATTGGAACAACATCAGAAGTTCCATAAATTAAACCAGCATTTAACCCAGAAGGCGATAAAGTTATTCCATTTGGAAGTGTTCCATTAGCTATTGAATATGTTAATGGGTATCCCTCCAATTGAATTGCATTGGCCGTATAATTTATTGGTTCTCCCGCAGGATATACTAAATCGAATGTGTTTGTTCCCCATATTGGAGCAATATTTAATGAAGTTGTCGTAAAATTAAAAGCTTGTGTGCTCATTATAATACCATCATCGGCATTTAGCGTAAAATAATAATGTTGGCTCGTACCTCTTGGAATTTTTGCCAATTTTCCTGATATAATTCCGTCATCAGATAAAGAAAGTCCGAGAGGAATATCCCCAGTAACAAGAGAAAACGTTAACGGAGCACATTGATAATATATTGCATTTAATTTTATAGTTATATCAGTATTTGAAGCATATTCACCAAGTATGTTGATATTTTCATCAACTAATTCTATAACTTCCGATGAATTTACAACCGCATTTACCCAAAGAGGTGGAACGTTTACATGCTTTACTACAATAGTAAAATCTTGATCTGAATAATCTAAGTTATTTGTTGCTCGAATAGTAAATGTCCAAGAATAATCATGGCAATATGTTGTTGTATTAGCAACATCTCGCAGTTTTAAAATTCCAGAGATATTGCCGGATAGTGGATCAAGTATAGCCCCATATGGCAAAGTTCCAGAAATTAAAGAATATTCAATACATTCGCCTTGCGGATCATTGGCCGATATATTTGCAAAAAAGTTATCACCGTCATACGTGACCCCTGCTGGAACATTAGGGAAGCGACTAGGTAATTCATTTAATATAGTGTATATCATTGGTAATCCTTATCGAGGTCTTGTATATATATCATCATCTAAATACCCATCATCTAATCCTGGAGCGACAGGAGGTTGATTAACGTATGTAGGAGGATTCCAAATTGGAGGTAGATTCATATTCGGTAGCGGTCTGGGCAAAGTAATAGGTTTTGGTTTTGGGCGAAGTCTATCATCAAAGCCAACTAAACTATCTTTCAAATTATCCCACATCCAGTTTGGCGGTAGTGACCTTGGATCATGTGGACGTAAAAGCATCCAGTCTTGATGTTTGGCTCCGGCATAATCATTTTTTTCTAAGATTATTTGAATTGCTGTTCCAGATAATGTTCCAGCATTAGATTGATTGAATGTGTCTTGTAAGAATGCATTCGCTCCTCCGATTAATAAACCATTCGGCATTATTGGAGCAAACCATGGCACATCTTCGATTGCCGGATTAAGCAAGTATTGTGAAATAGCTTTTGCGGACATCGTTTTGTTTGAATTAAGAAGAACCGTATTCATTCCGGATAACCAGTAATAATAATATGTAATTATTTGGCCAGAAATAGGGTCATGTTCTTCGAATGAAGCATATGATGGATTAGATGCGTTATAAACTTTGCCAGTATAAGTACCGGTGGTATCATTTTCTGAATATATTTGATATGTAATAGGGTCGATTGTACTTCGTACCCATTGATATATATCTATAGAACATGAGGGGGCAATACTTCCCCAATTTTTTGTTCTATATTTAACTTCAGCATTATATTTTTCAGTTGATACCATATCAATGGCAACATTGTCGGTTTCAGTTTCTAAGAAACGGACTTTTGATAAATCCCACCAAAGCTTACCAACCGATTCTGAACCCCATCCATTTACATCCCCATATCCACCAGTTGCATTTGCAATATTGGCGTTCATATATATCTCTTGAAGAGAGCTATCTAATTTATATAATACGTCGGAAGGCGGAGAATACGGATACTGCGCTGGATCATAGTCAGTTATATAGTCTAATTGATTGATAGCGATCCCAGGAAGAATTCCGCATAATGGAGAAATCACAGTCATATGATCTAACGAAAATGGCTGTGCTTGTAAATCGGTGGTTGTAATTTTAGATTCCAAAGAATACAGTAAAATAGATGATACTTTGGTAGCATCTATTCTTTTTGGTTGATCTCTATAGCAATCCCAAGCAATGTAGGTTACCTCTACAGAAGTATCTTCAAAGTCTGATTGATTCTCTGTATATTCAAATGCCTTGTATACAGTCCACGGTTCATTCTTTGCGCCATCTACGTAGGCCAAATCGCCAGCTTTTATGCCGCGTCTGGAATTTCGCATGACATTGAACTCAGTATCATTATTGAAATGAATTGAACGCAATATTCTTACGGCGGGCATAGAAACACTTTGGTTTGCGCTGAAATCAAATCCTAGCATAGATGATGCTTTTACTTCAAAAAAAGTTGGGCCGACAGCACTAATGATATGAACGCCTTTTATATCTTCATTACTATAAGTTGCGCCATCAATTACTACAAAATTATTAATATCCGTAGCCGATAATCCATGTGGATTCATCGTATAGACACGAATAGAATTGACGGACAAGTTAACATCTTCTTTATTAGTAACGATGTTAGATACATAATTTTCAGAGCCATCTTCGCTCATATTATATATTTTAAGCGCATCCCAATCAATCAATTTTTGTTGAGATATTATGTTTTGCCCTAATACATCGAATATAGCATCCGAATAACTCGACATAATAGAATCGGTTACTCCATTCCAATTTAAACGCAATCTACTATGAACTGCATTAAATGTTGGTGTATCTGGGCAAGTCCATGTAACCGTTATATTATAATAGGTATCTATAGCCCAATTAGTCGTATCAATGGCATCCAAAACCGGATCATATCCATTTCCAGTAGTAGTTGCGGAAAGCTGGATGAATGTATTATAATTATTAAACCCATCAAATGCTGGAATCAAATATGCAGGAATCCCATTAGTTTCCTTAACTGATTTTTTAACAGTAAATGTCATAGTATATGTTTGACCCGCTACTGGAATAAAATCCAAGGAATTCGTTATATATGGCGAATCATTGCTTTTAGATTTAAATACGGTGTTTCCAGAAGAGTCGGTAAACAAGTAACTAGATTTAATTACGGCTGTATCAACCGTTCCATCCCAATACCCAAGAGTGTTTTTATTTATAATTGAATCTGGATTTTGTATAAAATTGCCGATTACATACCAAGTGTTGCTAGGATTGCCAATATTTACAGTTTTAATATTTTCATGAATCCACACAACTTCACCGGCATACATGCGATGATTAATTGCTGCATTATATATTGTTGGTAAATCTGATCCGTAAAAAACAGAATAATCAATTTCATCTAATCTAACATAACCAGAAATTGGAAAATTATGTTCTTGTTTTTTCAAATCCATACGTTGTGGAAAAGTGTTTAATGGATTTTGAGGACGTTCTATCCAATTTCCATCTATCCCGTCTGATACGGAATCATTTATTTGCATCCAATCCATATTATCATAATTAGTGGTTATTGCATTTTGCGTAACATTAAATTGTACATACTGCGGGTCGCGCAAAATATTAGAACGCTTTATTTGAAAAGAAACTCGTTCTTTAGATGATAATGCACCATATTCATCAAGCCTAAGCGCCCATTCTTCAAAGAAGTTTAATTGGCGATTTTGATCGATATAATCAGAACGAAGCAATTTATCGAATGCTCCAGGGGCACCTTTTTGGTGAATCAATCCTTGATAATACTCGAATTGTTGTGTTGGCGAAATAACTAAACTTTCTAAATAATCTCTATTATCATATCCAATAATAGAACGGGCATGATCTCTCAATATAGCATTGTCGGATTTTTCAATATCCCACATGGTGAGCAAGTCATTTGCAGATTTATCAAAGTTTGATTTTATTTGACCGTTGATAAGTATATATCCAGGTGCATCAAGAATACCAGTCCAATTTATTGACTTATTTCCAATAACTAACAAACGAGGCTGGCGAAGATTGAATAAAGGATCATATATTAAATCACCAAATATAGTCGTATTATCAAAAATCAAAATATGTTCTATTTGTCCAACATTTACACGAACACCGTAGAGATCATTATTTTTAGAATATATTTCTGCTGTATTATCGATTCTATTCACTATGACATCGTTTCGGTCAATAGGAGCACCGGTTCTATTAATTACACCGTAAGCTCCGGTAATTGACTGCAATATATCAAATATATATCCTTGTTTTGCATCAAATGATATCCCACTGGCTGCGGGAGAAAGAGTAATAAAATTACCAACAGTCCAGTTAACTTGAGACCATGCTAAAAATTCTTCAACTGAGGATGACCAATCAATAGTATTTTGCGACATGGTATCGGTATTGATGAATGACCATCCCTTAGAAACCAAATACCGCTCATGTCCTAATACGAAATCCGCGATGTCTTGATAACTGTTGAAAACTGTACCATATGGAACAGTCACTTCTTCGTCTGTGCCATATAAATATGTCACAACTCTGGGAGATGGCGGGGCTGCAATTCCACTATTTTTCCAATAAGTATTGTCGAAAACATTTCCGCCCATATGTGCCTTGGTAGCCGCGTACACGGTATTTTGGTATTGAACGAAGGTGTTTATAGAATAATACGTATTAGTCTTCCATTGCGCTACAACAGGTTCTTGAGAGGTAGATAGACTTATAATCCCAGTAGGACCATTTTTCATAGGTGGAATGATCGTAAATCTTGGATTTCGTATGTCATATCCAACGACTTTCCATCCATTGCTTACTTTTTCTATTAGCACGCCGCTATAAAATGATTCTCTAATAGAAGGCGAGGTGTATAAATTTATACTTATGTTTTCGGCAGGTATTTTTCCAAAATTATCAGCAATAATATTTAAATTATCAGTTGTGGTAAAACCAGCCAACTTATGAACTAGTCTCGTGTCCAATCCTCTAATATGATTTCCAAATATTTCTGGACTTTGGCCTGTAGATTTTATGTAATCGCTTATCCATTGTTGGACGCCAATGTTTTTTACATACGAATTATTGACTATCTCGCCATGAATATATAATTGGTGATTTTCTGGACGGTTTCCAGTTGAGTTATAAATCCATTGCCCTGTACTATCCTGAACATTATTTATAGTATCCCAACCTTGTTCTATAAATCGAGATGGTTTTGCCAAGAAGGTCACGATTGCTAATGAGAATTGAAAAGATGGCGATCTTCTCCATATACTTTCAATCGGTGATCCATCACCAAACTTCCATGGTGCGGATGCATCATTATATGTTGGGATATTATCTACTATATTTGCTGAACGAGGATTTAGTAGATTTCCTTCATCATCAACTGGTAAAAACTTATATAATGTTTTGCGAGAATATCTTAAATCTATACCAGATCGAACTCCACTACGAATACGACCATCTCTTAAGTCATCCCATAGCTTTTTATTGCCTCTCGTATACGGGGCTGGGCCATATTCTGTGTCCCACCATGTTGGCTTATCAACAAACCCTAGCATTTCCCAAGGAGACAAATGCGGGCGATCTGTATCATAATAATAGTAATATATTCCTTTCCAAAACCCTGGTAAAGAATTTCCATTAACATCGCGTGTTCCAGAATAATTCCAAGAAAATGGATCATCTTCAATGTACATTTCATTTGTATGATAATCTAGTTTATTTAATTGCACCCATTTTTCAAAATATGGGGAGAGCATTTCATTTATTTCGGACTGTGTATAATATAATTCTCCCCCATTATAAAAAGCAGAATTGGTTCGAGCTTGCAAATCAACAAGCGGTCTAGCTTCGGTTTTGAATCGAGGAGATATGCTGTCATATATTTTTTGTTCAAATGCTACTATTTTTGAATCTCTCCAATCGCCAAATGCGGGAGATAAACTTCCATCATGTCCTTTAAGCATGAGGACGGGAGAAGAAAATGAAAAATCATAAACTAATCCTGGTTTTGCTACCCTTGCTAATCCCATATATGCGGGAGTTGGTGGAATAAAATATTTGGAACCACATACGTCGCTTCCGTAAAAAGCAAAATCGGAGGTTTTGTTAAGTTTTAATTGATCAAGGGCAGTTTTTACCCAAAGAGAATCTGGATCGCTATCAAGAAGAGTCCCATTTCGTCTTATAGTAATAAGGGCTTGGATGAACTTATTTTTATAACGAGTATATTCTTGGTCTGCGTATCGTATGGCAGCAGGAACATCATATGTTGATATAGCAGAAACTAGCATCGTTTTTAATAAAGGAGAACGATGTTGTAGAATTTTTGTACCAACACTTAAGTTTTTATGAGTGTCTCGCCAATTATTACTCGTATAAGGTTGACCAGTAAAGTTTTTTTGCAGGGTCATTATTTCACTAAAATGATCAAACCATTGACTTTTTGAAATTGTTTTAACTTGCAAGTTATTAGGGTTAGCTTGTAAGTTTAGTGGAATTGTATATACACCATTTTCTAATGATTGTGAACTTGGTGTGGAATGCGCGAACCAATTATTAGAATATTTTTCAACAAACGTAGATACTCCATTGGTAATTTCAGTTGAAATTATTTTATGATAATAATATCCTTCGATATTACCCCCATTATATTTGGCAATTTCTATATCAGAATCTACATTAAAGATGGGATTGGCATAAGAATCATAATTTAATGGAAAGCCCAAAACGGCATCGTTTTCGCCTGTTCCGACTTGATAACTGAAAAGTTTATTTCCAAGAAAGCTTGACCCAGGATATGTGAGTTGATCATCCAATCGGTTTTTCATAGAATCGTATAGCGCAAATAATGGCGTAGAAGATGCGCTTTGTGCTATTACCCATTCGACCCCATTGTACCAATACTCGGTATAAGAAGAAAAAGCATTTCGAGTAGAAACAGTTTTAGCACCATTTCCAGGAATATGTCTAAAAATATCACCACGTTTTGGTGTCCTCGTCAATGTAAGCTCAATTACATCGGCAGTAACTCCATATGCCAGTGGAGTATCTGCTTGAGAAATGACTTTATAAATCATATTATTTAACTGCGGTTCTAATGAATCGTGTTGATGAACGAACAAATAATCATTTGGTTGCAAAACATATCCATCATCAACTGATATTCCGCTATTCAATTGATTGGATTGTCTACCAAATAATTGCCCATTAATTCTAGATAATACAATTTGTTCATTATCCCATACATTGCTATCATATGGCTGAGAATCCCACGCATCATATATAACCACTGATGCATTGCTCATTATAGCTTGAACATCGGGTAAACGGTTCCAGCCATAATTAAATAATTGAATATTCGGCAAAAACTCAATTATTGGTCTATGTGCTTTTCTATCAGATTGAGAATAATCTATTCCATTCCACATCAAAGAGTCAACATGCACCCACATATTTCTGATAGACCATGGGCTTTTTTCATTCGAGCGGCGATCTATGATAGTATATAATGGAGAGCGACCGTTATGGTCAGAGGTATGATCTTCGTTAAGAACTATAGATGTTCCCACCCCATCAACAAAAAAATGTCTAATTCCTATTCCATCAATGAGTTTAAGTCTTGTTCCAGTGGTAACGGTGCTTGCATTTGTAGAAATTGCCCATTTAGAACTATCACGAGAAAATGCAGTATCCGCTACGTGAGCGACTATACATCTATATGACGCCGCATAATCAGGAGTATAAATTAGCTCACCCACTCTGTATTTTTTAGAAACTGATATAATAGGAGATGCAGAATTTAGAGTAATTTTTATATCACCCGATGATACGACCATTACTGATTCGGTAGCAACATTTATAGAAAATTTATTTGAGGACACAGAAGATAGAATGTATAAACTGTTTGTATTAGAGTTTACATCCGCAATTACATCATTCATTGTTTGGGTAATAGTATTATTAAAGTTAATTTTCCTAGATAATGCTTCGCCATTTACAAAAAATTGAACATTTCCAGTCGTTCCGGTCATAGTATATTCATTTTTAAATCCAGAAGTAGTAGACTGCCATGATATAAAATTTGTGTAGTCAAATGCAGATTTTTCGGAAATAATTTTTGAGAGATCGCCGTATCTTATAGTAGTAATAATATCCCTAACATTTATATATCCAGTGCCAATAATCGCATTACCATTATTATCAAATTGCGCATCAATCCGCTTACCATTAATTAAAACAACGGGATATTCATCATTTTTAGAAATTGAACTTATTACTGGCGGCAATGGATATATCGTTTGAACACCATCATATGCATAGTTTATTTCTGGTGGCCGTAAAACAATTTGTGTTTTAGAATGCTCGGATTCTGTTAACGACCCTAGCCATAAATAATGATTATAATTATTCAGCTTATCTATATCTACTGGCGGAACCCAAGAATAATAATCGCCTTCAAATAATCTACTGTGATTATTTGTTAATCCACCTTGTGATTTAATATAATGCAATAAGTCATCATATGATAAACTAGCAGAAACAGTATTAGTATTATCAATTGAAACCATTCCTGGTTCTAATTGATACTCTTGCCTCTCATCTGTAGGTTCAGAGATATAAAAATCCTTTATAGGATTATAATATACAGGCTTCTGGCCTATATACCCACTAATCTTTTCGGACGAACCCGGTTGAACTAATTGATCTAGGGTTGCTGCAAAAAAGTTTTTTAAAGTATCTGTCTGGAATACAGCAGGTAACTGATTAATAAGTCTACGTTTATCTTTCATAAGTTTATTTAGGCATCATTAAACACAGTATTTAATAACAGTGGTGTTCTCTTGACAAAAAAAAATTATGAGCAATAATAGCAATATGGCTTGAAAAAATACGGTGGTCAAAAAATGTTGGGATAAAAAATGGTATATCATATAGTTTGCCAAAATACGCGAAAAGTTACCATGAAATTACCTCCTGTAATAGATAATGATGATGCGCGGCCAGCCTTCTTGGCGCGGCTGAAGATGATTGGAACTTTTAATAAATGGAGGGATTCCGATCTTCCGCATATCATTGATTTTGGGTTGGTTAGTCCGGATTTTCCAGATGAAGAAATAGAAGATTGGATTATCGAAAATCTTACTGGGAGGTGGAGTGCCGATCATTTACCTAGTGGAAAATACTTTTTTGAAAACTCATTTGATGCTATAGCATTCAAGATGCATTGGGGATAGTTGAATGCGGCGGTTTGATTTTGGGTCAGGACAAATTACATTAGAACAATTAATATCGATAAAGATACAAGAAAGGTTATTTCTTTCTTAGCGGCTGATATAGAATTATTTCTTCCTTATAAAATATCAGTTTGCTTTGGAGACTTTATTGGTATTGGAAATTTTAATGAAAAATTACAAGAACGGATTAATTACATTGTTGCCGAACTTCGCGGTAGATGGCATGGGTATCATTCTGTTACCGTAAATGGGTATATTATTCATTTTGAATTGGAAGAAGATGCAATCATGTTTAAATTGAGGTGGTAGAATATGAACTATAACCTATTTGATATTATTGCTATAATACGATCATGGTTTCATAATCCAGATAAAGACGAACGCTATGAAATATTGAGCCTTTGTATGCGAGCTTTAGATCGTTTGCACTATGACGAGCATATAGATAGGCTTATTAAAAGACGGCGGCTTCCAACAGATTTTTCAGGAGAGTTGGAATGGAAATATCGGTCGGCGCAGTCATTCTTGCGAACATTTTCTAGTTATGTCACGAGAATGAATATAGCCGAAGAAAAAGTAGAGAAACTTGAAAAAGAAAATATTGAACATGCAAATGTTATAAAGAAAATAGTTTCTTTTTCGCCTAATATAATTGAGATAGCGCATACTCCAGAAATAGAAGAGTGGTGTGAAATCAATATCCCAGGAAAGTGGAAATACTTTAGTAAATCGGATATTTTTGTATTTAATGATACAAATGCCGCAACATTGTTTAAGCTTTATTGGGGATGATGGAGAATAATATGAGAAAGTTGCAGGTTGATTCTAATCGTAGGGCAAAAAATATCACGGTTTGGGATAATTATTTGCCATATGCATTCGAAATGTTTACAGATAATCCTGCTGGTATGAATGAATGGATTATTGCTAATTTGCAAGATAGTTGGTATTCTTGGTCTTTAAAAACGGTTGAAAGAGATTATACTATTTTAAAATATAAGTTCTTTCCATCATTTTCATCTAAAGATGATGCAGCGTTGTTTACTTTGTTTTGGAACCCAAGTGTACGAAAGGACGAATATGCGCAATTTGACACAATATCCAATCACGGATGACGAAGTTTTGAATTTTCTTGATCATCTTTCGGATGAATATGGTTTTGAAAAAACTCGATTGATTGGTGATATTCGTCCCGCAATCATTGATCATATTATACAAATGGTTAAAATGCCTAGAATTATTAGATTAGTTGAAAGCGAAAATGAAAAAGTTTCTAAGTCTTGATCTTGAATTAAACAATGGTGGAGCAGAAACGCCTCGGCCAAAAATTATTCAAGTTGGTATTTGCATTGCAGATATTACTACACCCTCATCTGAATGGTTAACAAAGAAGTGGTACATTGACCCACAAGAGCCTATTTTTGATTTCATAGTCGGTTTGACTGGAATCACAGATCAGGATATTTCGGATCATGCGGTAAGCCATGATCAAATGGCTGTTGAACTAAGCGCCTTGATTGTAGAACATGATACTTTCATGAACCCCATTGTTTGGGGCGGCGGAGATTCGTCTGAACTTCTGGAAGAAATCCGAGATCGAAATATACCTTTCCCGCATTTTGGGAGGAGATGGATTGATGTGAAAACCATCCATACATTTTTGAATATCGCTAAGGGAAAAAATCCAAGCGGTGGTCTTAGTTCTGTAATGGGTCAAAATAAAATTAGCTTTGATGGCAAAGCACATCGAGCCGATGTTGATGCCTTTAATACTATGAAACTATTTGCTCATTTTGTTAAGAGACAAAATAACATCAATAGTATGATCGATGTAGCTAGAAGTTTGGTTTGATCAGATTCTAGCGAATTTTTCGATTATTCTTTTTTGAAGACATTTCTTTGTTTGTTTCATAAAATTCTGGGTCTTTTTTAGAAACCCATGTTGCGAACTTTTGAATTTCTTCATGTTCTAAAAGTTTTTCAATTGTATTATATTTTTTTGCCAATTCAGATTCCGTGAATACTGAATGTATCTTTGTATGACATACGGTATGTAAAACCACCGTTGGTCCTTTTCGGCCACCTTTTAGCTTTGGGATAAGATGATGCACATCTATGCTGGGGCCTTCCACTAGCGTTCTCTGGCAGATTTTACAAGTATCAGTCATCAGGATCATCCCTGTCTTTTTCTTCTATTACAATTTCTTCGAAGTGAATACTAACACGCACGACGCCGCAGGATTCCCAGCATCTTTTGTGTTTTTGCAGATCGATCAAAGACGGGTAGATAACATTTCCACCAGAAGCATTACCAAGTTCATATTCGAAATCGGTTTTACACATATAACCTTCAGAATGATCAGTCATTTATTCCTCACACATATAATGTTAACAGAGTTATATCGATCATAAATTGATTGAAATCTCCAATAAATTCCAACTCACGAGTGTTGCTTTTCACATATTGTATATCATGCCGTTCATTTTTTACAAATCCAAAAATATTTTCAGTTTTTTCTTCTTCCAAATTGGGTATACCGAAATAGTATGAACATAAAGTTAATTTAAACTTCCAATCATCGGAAGATATAAAATAGTGATAAAATTCTAGATCATTATAGGTTGCCATACTATTTCGTTTACCGACGAAAGAGTCTACTCTTATTTTTTTGTTTATGTAATCACAATCATCACCAAAATTATGTAATAGAACTTCTCTACCATCTTCCTCAATACTCAGGCCCCTAATATTCAATTTTGTATAGGAATAATAAGTTGGGCCTTTTTCTGTTTTTATTTTTTCAATTATAGAATTAAAAAAATGAATGAAATCTACTAGGTTCAAAACAAAATATCCCCGATTTTATTAAACAACTTATATTCGAAATGATGTGCCGCCCAGACCTCATAGGATACGCGACAGCCACGTTTATGAACCAAGATGAGACATAGTGTCTTTTTATGTGATCGCCCGCACAGCCTCTTCCTAGAGGCATAGTGCTACCGTGGGTCTTTCGACTCTGCTCGCAACTTACCTTCGGCCCAACCCATCCAGTAAGGTAGCAGCCTGCTATCTAAACATGTGTCTAGATAGTCGTGACATGAATACACATGTTTCCAACGGCATATTATTTCTACCAATTATAAAACGCATGTCAACATTTTTTCGTTCAAATGTTTTTTTACATTATCTAATTCTAAGGTTCGACGGTGTATTTGCCTTGATAATTACAACATCAGAAACTTGTGCGGTAGATATAAAAATCTGATCTGGTTTACAAGTAATTTCAAAACCATCCCCAAAGTTTGAATTAGAGAACGTAGGAACAAACACGATGCTAGAAATAACATTTGATAATTGTTGGTGAATAAATGCAGCTAATTCAGTAAAGTAAAAAGTTTCTCCAAAATCCCAATATGTTGCATTAAAATACGTATTAATCGCTCGTATAACTTCAGAAGAAACTTCGCCGTCACTTAACGTTGCATTTGGCAATAATATTACTTTAAATTGGCCTCTAACTTGATCGGCGGCTCCTACACCAAATAAGAATTTATAACTGGCTGGACGCCAAACAATTTGATCACTGAACATACGATAATCTTCAAATTTCTCAAATGCTAATCTTAATTCAAGTTCAGTTGGTGGCGTTGGAATTGTATTTGGATCAGAACCATTAGCAATCCATAATCTAACAAGATAATCATATCCAGAAGTTAATATGAATATATCATTTATATTCGTTCTAGCTGGATCGATTCGTTGATCATTTGATGCATAATGTTTCCATTGAAATGATACTGGCTTACGAGGTGATATAGTTATCCCAGCATGATTATGCGCAAACCATTTTTTTGCTACATTTGGGCCGCGACCGATACCAAAACTATATGTACCGAGTCTTTGTGGTCCTGACCAATTACTACCGGAATATACCCAAAACGTATTTTTCAATAAAGGATTTGGGCAATTGATTTGAAATCCAATAGTTCCTCTTTCTGGAGTAGACGATTGCAAATCTTCTGATCTTTCATACAAATATACCGAATT
>Ga0209191_1001369_pt1 | contig 16138 bp, 11 predicted proteins | sample S_130626_EF_Meta_FD_187320 | JGI IMG/M metagenome (GOLD analysis project Ga0209191, IMG submission 187320) | Freshwater microbial communities from Lake Simoncouche, Canada to study carbon cycling - S_130626_EF_MetaG (SPAdes) (version 2) | ecosystem: Environmental > Aquatic > Freshwater > Lake ...
CATCAAAGTTGACATAGGGTTGAATACGATAACCGATATTACCCGTAATGCTTACTAATTTACCATCGGCGTAGTAGCCCCCTTTTCTTGCTGATAGGTAATAAGTTAATGTATGTTGAGGTGCTGAGATCCAATCAAAACCTACCGAAGTCCATTGGTGTTTTGTATTGGCAGCCAAGGTTTGCTTACCAATTCTAGTGGGATCAAAGGCTGCCAGTAATACTACATAGTCATTTTGAATGACAGAGGCGATAGTGCTCTTGTCTCTAAATGTAATTAGGTAATTAAATAATTTTGTGTTGTCTGTTACATTAAATTTTGAATTATAATAATAAGTGGTGGTGAACTGAGGACCATGGCTTAAGACAGCACCGCTTTTAGGAAAATACAAGCGTGTAATACTTGGCATAACCTTAATATAATTATTTCTTGGAATATAGCCTACCTCTGCATTGTAATTATTGCCTACCACTTCGTGCTGCCAAGAAATAATCCAGTTTCTACTACTGTATTGTAAATTACCTGCGTTTAAGAAATCATTGCCTATTTTATTAGGTGTAAAAGATTTTATTAAAATAGTTTTTCCTGACCAAGTATTATTTTTTGGAGCAAGGTTAAATTCAAAACCAAAGTTTCTATTATAGGGGTTGCCTACTAATTTAGAAGAAGCGTTTTGTGTTGGATAATCAAAGGCAGTCTTGTCAATATAAAATAATTCAATATTAGATTTTTTAAATAATTTTCTTTGCAAGGCAACGACTGCAAAATTTTGTGCTAATAAATTTTTAGCCTCATCCGCGCTGGTTTTCATATCCATTACACCAATACGCCAATTCTTATCAATTCTACCACTCATTCTAGCACCAAAATCAATATTGGTATTTAAACCAATTCTTCTAGAGAAAAACGGACGTACATTTTCAAAACCTAAATTAGAAAACAAATCGGCGTTTTCTAAAAAAAATTGTCTTCTCTCTGGGAAGAATAATTCAAAACGACTTAGGTTGGTTACTTGTCTATCTACTTCTACTTGAGAGAAGTCGGGGTTCACTGTTAAGTCTAAATTTAAAGAAGAAGACAAACTTATTTTTGCATCTAAGCCGTAAGCATTTCCATTGACTGAAGCCTGATTAATTTTTGTACCATCATTCGTAGCAAATTCTTTTGAAACACTAGATTTAAAATAAGGAATAAGTGAAAAATTATTTTTTTGTGCTGGAAGTGGCGCATCCCAAACGAGTGATCCAGTATAAGATAATGCGGCAGTGGGGAATTGCCTTGGTACTGGCGCCCAGCTAGACTTCTCTGTTGTTTTTAAATCGTTTCTACTAAAGTTTACTCCCCATTCTTGCCCACCTGATTTATACCTAATGGATTTAAAAGGAATGGCTGCTTCCCAAACATATTTTGTAGCGTCGTTGTAAATAGCAGAGGTCCATTTATTATCCCAGTTTAAATCTACAGAACCTCCATCAAACATAGTACCATCCCATTGAGCACCCACTGCACTGGCGCCAAAGGCAAAACCATTGGTTAAATCACCATAGGTGTCCATGAATAAAATAAAATTATCATTTTTTCCAAAGTTCCAATCTCTTTTCAAAGACTCTACCATATCCACACCATCACCGACCTTAGTACAAATGGCAATGATGTATAAATTATTTTCATCGTAAGTCATTCTTACTTCGGTAGGTACTTTAGAAACACTTGTGTCCATAGGCAGCACCATTGGAAATTTATCTACAGCCTGCGCCTTTAACCAGGATTGCTCATTCATCAGCCCATCTAACTTTATTGCATCCGTTGCTTTGTGAATATAATATTTAACATTGGCGTTCTTTTTTTGTGCGATGGATTGTTGAAAGGCAAATAATAAAAAAAGAAAACAAGAAAGGCGAAATAGTTTCAATGTAAGCTGGTTTATAGTTTGAATGGTTAAGGTTTGGCCTTATGATGGGCTGCTAAATTTAAAGTTTTAATTTATTAAAATGTAATATCTTTAATACCACTTATGTAAAACATTTTAAATTGTATCCTATGTCAGTTAATAGAAGAAAATTTTTAACAGTATCGGCACTTACAGCCGGCGGTTTAGGTTTGAGCAGTTCTATATTTGGAAGACAGCATGATGAAACAGAGAATGCATTAGACTTGCCCGAAGCTATTCGTAGCCTAAGTCCTCAAATGGCTGGCATAGTGCCTATTTCAGTTGGGGAAAGAAAAGCAAGAATTGCTAAAGCACAGGAATTGATGTCCCAAAATAAAATGGATGCTATTTTTTTAGAGGGCACCCCTTCTTGTTTTTATTTTACAGGCATGCGTTGGGGCCAAAGTGAAAGAACTTTTGGTGTGCTCATTCCTGCAAAAGGAGCACTGGTTTATGTTTGTCCAAAATTTGAAGAAGATAGAGCGAGAGAATTAATACTACCTGCTTTTGGAGAAGAAGTTCGTTGTTGGGAAGAACACGAAAGCCCTTATGCGGTGATTGTAGGTATTGTAAAAGACAGAGGGGTTCAATATCATAGCATTGGAATGGAAGAAAGGGTAAGATTCTTTATTGCCAATGGCGTAAAAAAAGAAGCTGCTGGATTTGAAGTAGTAGATGCAACGCCTATAACTGCTGGATGTAGAATGATAAAATCATCTGCTGAAATTGCACTGATGCAAAAAGCAAGTGATATTACCATTGAAGCCTATAAAGCTGCTTTTGCAACCATTGTTCCAGGCATGTCACAAACATTGTTAAGTAATAATATTTCAGCTGCCTTTAGAAAATTAGGATTTAGTGGAGGCGCTTCTGTACAAGTAGGAAAATATTCGGCCCTACCTCATGGAAGTATAACTCCTCAAACAATTAAAGAAGGAGATATTGTAATGATAGATGGAGGTACTAGTTGTGAAGGCTATGCTTCTGATATTACAAGAACTATTGTGGCAGGTAAGCCTACACAAAGACAAATTGATGTTTGGAACTTAGAAAAGCAAGCGCAGGACGCCGCTTTTGCTGCTATAAAAATTGGAGCCCCTTGTGAACAAGTAGATGCTGCAGCAAGAGCAGTGATTGAAAAAGGAGGCTTTAGCACCAATTATAAATTACCAGGGCTACCGCATAGAACCGGCCATGGTATTGGATTAGAAGGACACGAGTGGACTAATTTTGTGAAAGGAAATAAAACGCCCATGGCTGTTGGTATGTGTTTTAGTGATGAACCTACCATTTCAATTCCAGGAGAATTTGGCATTAGATTAGAAGACTGTCTTTATATCGCAGCAGAGGGTCCAAAGTTTTTCTCTAAACAAAGTATTTCAATTGAAAAGCCTTTTGGATAATTTTTGTGGTTAATTATTAATTTAGTTTTTGTAAAATGATATAAGCGCTTGGCGTAGCAGGCCGCGAGGGACTTGCTTGCGTAGTGGTACCAGTTAGGATGCTATTTGTATTTTTAACACTAAAATATAGTTCTATATAATCGTTGTCGCCAAGATCCACCAAATAATTTCCTGTAAGTAAATTCTTTATTCCGCTTCCTGAAATAGTAAAATTAGTATTGGTATTTAAATAAGCCGATCCATTTCTTCTTATCCAAACACTTGCCTCATCTACCCCTATATCTGATTTTATCATTTGAATAGCATAGTAAACCTTATAAACGCCTGCATGCAGTACTGTAATTTTACTGGCTTGCCCACTTGTATTGGGTTGAACAGCAATATTATTCAATAATCCATTATAGGAAAATTTAATAGCAGTGGCAGTAGCTACAGCGCTAGCCGCTTGTTTAGCAGTGTCGAAAAAATAGCCATAATCATACACTACAGACAAAGAAGCAATATTATTTATTCTATTAGATAGACTCATAGTGTCTTTGCCACTTAATTTTAAATTGATGCGGTTGCTTAAAGAAAGCGTATCTGCTTTTTTTAATTTATCATTTATAGCAGTTAAGGCAAGACTACTTATAGGCTTACTAGAATCGGGGGTATTATTTATTTTATCAATATTGTATAAGACTTTTATATCTTTTAAATTATCGAGGCCCGTACCTCCTTGTGCAATACCAATAATACCATTGATATTTTGCGCACGCACATTGTCGGCATAAAAAGAGTAGGGCACATAATTTATTTTTTGTATTCCCATATAGATAAAAGATAAATCACCTACTGTATCAATTTCAATTTGCAAATATTTTTCTGCTATTGACCAGTTTATATTTTCAAATGGCCCCGCTGCTACTATTTTATTAGTTTCATAAGCCCCCACCATGATGGTAAATAAACCGAGTACACTAGTGGTAATGGGTGTAATTTCCTGGTATTCAATTTTACTGGAAAGGGTATCGGCTTTAATAGATATTCTAATATTAATGGATTTATTAGCAAGTATATAGCCATTATTATCTCTAGCGATGCCTTGAAAGTTAATGCCCTTATTGGTCTGAGTGGTTTGAGTGAATCCTTGATTTGTAATAATACCTTGCCAAAAGCAGCTTATAAAAATAAATAAATGAGGCAATTTCATTTTACAGTTTTATAATTTTTAAAATTTTCACTTGCGTAAATTTATTAGCCACAATATAGTGGATGGTTATAAAGTAAATACCCGTATTTGCCGAAGCAAATGATATACGTTTTGAAAAGTCTACACCTGAATAAGGGCCTTCTATTTTTTGTATTTTGTTTCCATCACTATCTACTATATTAATACGTATAATATCAATACCAGCTTGCTTACAAGAAAGCAGTAAATAATTAGATACAGGATTAGGTCCCCATTTTAATTTAAAATCAAAGGCCCCAGGCCTTATTAGCTCAGGATTAAGCATTAAGCCAGGCTGTAAAAATCCGATAGAAAAAACAATTTTATTTTTTGAACACCATGTTTGAATAGCAAAGGGTTCACCCAAACTCCAATCAAGCATCCAATTAATATTTACTTGATTTGTTCTTGAGGCTATATTTATATTTCCACCTGCAGTATTTATTACAGATGGATCTAAGACTTGAGCTTTTATTAAAAAGGGTACAAAAAGAAGACAGCAAAGAAAATATATTTTTAACATTTAATTTTAAATTGCCCTTGATTGGAAGACCTTCCAAAAATATTTGAATAAAAAGGCAAAATCCTATTTTGCCTAATTGAAAACAACCTCAATTTTCAGCGCAAATAAGCATCAAGCAAGCATCCAATATTCTAAGGCTAATTAATAAATAAAATATTGTAAATCAATGCTTTAGATTTTAAAGTGTCGCAAGTATTCAAGCGCCATAAAAAATCTTTTCCTTCACCCGCCTTTTTTTGTAACTTAAATACAAATTATTAATATGAAGAAAAATTTATTTTCAGTTAAAACGTTTTTTGTACTTGCAATTGCATTGTTATGTTCAATGCAAATAATGGCACAAAAAAAGTATTCAGAAAAAGACTTGGCTGCCATGAAGCAAAAATTGTATACAAGTGTTGCGAGTCATGCAAAGGATGTACAAGTGATGGTAGATAAAGTTTTTAGTTTTGGCGAATTAGGATTTCAAGAATTTGAAACCTCTGCCTACCTTACGAGTGTACTTGAAAAAAATGGATTTAAAGTTGAAAAAAATATTTCCAATGTACCTACTGCCTGGATGGCTAAATGGGGTAATGGCTCTCCAGTTATTGCACTCGGTAGTGATATAGATTGTATTCCAAAAGCTTCACAAAAACCTGGCGTTGCTTATCAAGATCCTATCGTAGAAGGCGCACCAGGACATGGGGAAGGACATAATTCAGGACAAGCAGTTATTATATATGCTGCCATTGCGATGAAAGAAATGATGGAGAAAGAAAATATGCCTGGCACTATTGTTATTTGGCCTGGTGTTGCTGAAGAGTTAGTCGCTACCAAGGCTTGGTATGTAAGAGACGGTTATTTTAAAAATATTGACGCTTGTATTTTTACGCACGTGAGCGGAAGTTTTGGTTCTAACTATGGAGACAATGGTGGTAACGGACTTGTGAGTGTACGTTTTGATTTTAATGGAGATGCAGCGCACGCAGCGGGTGCGCCATGGCGCGGCAAAAGTGCCTTAGATGGTGTGGAATTAATGGACATTGGTTGGAACTTTAAAAGAGAACATTTAAAACCAACAAACCGTTCTCATTATGTAGTAGTAGATGGAGGAGACCAACCCAATGTAGTTCCAAGTAAAGCAAGTGTTTGGTATTATTTTAGAGAACGTACTTATGAAGATATTAAAGCCAACTATGAAACAGGCATTAAAATTTCTGAAGGTGCTGCTATGATGTCTGGCACTACAGTAAGCCATCAAATTTTAGGAACTGCATGGCCAGGACATTTTAATAAACCATTAGCGGAAGCTATGTATGCCAATATTAAAAAAGTAGGTATGCCTGTTTGGGATGAGAAAGACATAGCAATGGCAAGGGCTGTACAAACTTTAGTAGAAGCCCCTAAAAAAGATATGGAAGGCAAACCTATTGATGGTTTAAAAACGACTATTGATACGCTTAGAGGTTCTGTTCCTTTTTCATGGGGTGGAGGATCGGATGATATTGCAGATATTTCTTGGAACATTCCCACTATTGTATTGGGTTTCCCTGCTAATATTCCAGGAACGAAGGGACATCATTGGGCTGACGCCATTGCGATGGCAACCCCTATAGCACATAAAGGTGCTTTAGCGGGAGCCGAAGCTGCAGCAATGACTTTATTAGATTGTTTTACCAATCCTAAATTAATTCAAGATGCGAAAACTTATTTTACGGATGTACAAAACAAAGACGTAAAGTATATTCCTTTTATTAGCGCTACCGACCCCCCTGCTATTCATTTAAATAAAGAAATTATGCAGAAATATAGAGAGCAAATGAGACCTTTCTATTATAATGATGCGAAGTATGGTACTTATTTAGAGCAATTAGGGGTGACTTACCCAACGGTTAAAAAACCATAAGGCTAAGGACTTGCTAAGTGCTACTACTTAGTTTCTAAAAAGTATTAAATTAAAAAGTCCCTTCCGATAAATCGGAAGGGACTTTTTTTAGGCGTGTATTTTTTAAACTTAACTATGCTTTTTTAGCAATTTTTTCAATAGCATATACCAACTTATCTAAATCTTGCAGGCGTGTATACACATGTGGTGTTATGCGCACACAACTAATATTTTCCCATACAATACCTACGGTATGAATTTTATATTCATTGAATAAAGCATTGTCTAATGCGCCAGGCGTCATACCGTCAATACTTACACCACAAATAGCACAAGCGTAAGCGTCTTTTAAAGAAGTATTAATTCTTACTTTAGGAATATTTTGAACGCGCGTGGCCCAATAATTTTTTAAATAACGAATACGCTCTTCTTTTCTTTTGCTACCAATAGCGGTGTGAAAATTAATTGCTTCGCCAATACCTTGTTCAATAGGAAAGCTTCTAGTACCAAGGGTTTCAAACTTTCTAATATCGGGTCCTTTAGGGTTATCATTACAAACGAGTGGCCAAATTTTTTCAATCTTTTCTTTTTTAATCCATAACATGCCAGATCCAATAGGGGCCGATAAAAATTTATGAAGTGAGGCGCCGAAATAATCACAACCTAAATCGGGAATCGCAAAATCCATCAAACCAAAACTATGTGCTCCATCTACAATGGTTTCAATATTATGTTTTTTCGCTAAATCACATAATTTTTTAACAGGCATAATTTGTCCTACCCAATTCACCATATGTGTGATATGAAATATTTTTGTTTTAGGGGTAATGGCTTTTTCAAAAGCGTTTACAATCTCTTCCTCATTTTCAATGGGGTATTTAAAACTAAGTTGTGTATATACAATACCTTCTCTAGAAGCTCTCTGTCTCCAAGCGTTAATCATATTGGGATAGTCTTGCTTGGTACCAATGACTTCATCACCTGCTTTTAAATTCAATCCGAAAATAACGGTATTCAAAGCTTCTGTTGAATTTCTATTAATGGCAATTTCTTCCGGATCGCAACCTGCTAGTTGTGCTAGTTTATACCTCAATGGTTCTCTTCCTTGATCTAATATGCGCCACATAAAATAAGATGGACCCTCGTTCGTCATTTTATTAAATGATTCAACCGCTTCTTGCACGATTCTTGGACTTGGACTTACGCCCCCATTGTTTAAATTAATAAGAGAAGGACTTACCGTATAGCCTTGTTGAATCACCGACCAATAGTCTTCATCCATGGCTATCTCCTTGGGACTGAGCATTTTCTTTTGCAAATTCATATGCGCAAATTCAGCAGCATGCGCTTGATTGAATAAACTGTTGGCTGAAAAGGCACCGGCCATCAGGCCTAAGTGTTGAATAAAATTGCGTCTGTTTGCCATAGGTGTATATTGAATAACTAAGTTAACTAATTAATAGTATATTTAAAGTATAAATTTTTATTATATGAAAAGGATAATTTTTACTTACTGCTTGACAGTCATTTTACTTATTTCAAGTGTACCATTGTTTGCACAAACCAAGTTAGACAAACGTTTTGTAGGCATTGAGGCTGAAATAAATAAGATATTAAAAGACAACCACGCTGCAGGGGTAGCAGTGGCCGTAGTGGAGAAAAACAAAGTCATTTTTGCCAAAGGATTTGGTTACCGTGATGTAGAAAATAAATTACCTGTAACTGCGAATACACAATTTGCGATTGGTTCTTGTACCAAGGCATTTACCGCTTCAGTATTAGGAATTTTACAAAAAGAAAAATCGATTGATTTTGATAAGCCTGTTACTACCTACTTACCCGATTTAAAATTTTATACAAGTGATTTAACCAATCATATTACCCTTCGTGATATGATGAGTCACCGAACAGGACTTCCTAGACATGATCTGTCTTGGTATATAGCACCTGATACAAGAGATAATCTAGTAAAGCGTATCCAATATATGGAACCCTCTGCTGAACTAAGACAAACATGGCAGTATAATAATTTTATGTATTTATTACAAGGCGTGGTGGGTGAAAAATTAACAGGAAAATCTTGGGAGTCAAATGTGGAGTCTAAAATATTTTCAAAAATTGGTATGAGCAATTCTAATTTCTCCGTAAAAGATTTGGCGAACTATAAAGAACCTGCTTTAGGCTATAATGTGATTAAGGATTCCGTGATACATAAAACACCTTATTATGATATTGCAGGCATGGGCCCTGCAGGAAGTATTAATAGTACGGTGATGGACATGTCGCAGTGGTTAAAAGTTTGGATCAATGGAGGTAAATTAGATACCGTGGAAATTATTCCAGCTTCTTATATTACAGAAGCTATAAGCTCACAAATGATTATGGCCCCAGGTACCCCTACTACAGAGAAACCCGATATTCAATTTAGCAATTATGGTTTTGCTTGGATGATGGCTTCTTATAAAGGACATTATAGAGTAGAGCACGGTGGAAATATTGATGGCTTTAGTGCTAGCACTAGTTTTTTCCCATCAGATAGTATTGGTATTGTGGTGTTAGTGAATCAAAATGGATCTAGTGTTCCTTCTATTGTAAGAAACACCATTACAGATAGAGTTCTAGGACTTAAATACTTTGACTGGAACGCCGATATGTTAAAAGCCAAAGCAAAGGCAAAAGAAAAAGCCAAAGAAGCAGAGAAAGCAACTACGAGCAATCAAGTAAATAATACCAAGCCTTCACATGCATTCACTGAATATGTTGGTGTGTATAGCAATGATGCTTATGGAAAATTTGAAATTATTCAAAAAGGAGATTCTTTGTTTGCAAAATTAAAAAATCAAAATTGGTGGATGGAGCAATTTCATTATGATATATTCAGACCTTATGATACCGAAGAAGGTATTGACACCGCCGATAAAAGTCCTATTCGTTTTCAATTTAATACAGGCTTGAAAGGAGATATCGAATCGGCTTCTTTATTTAATTTTGAACCGGCTATTCCTGCGCCTATTAAATTCAAAAGATCCAATGCAGCGAAGGAAATTACTACAACCGATTTAAAAAAGTATGTAGGTAGTTTTAGTTTAGCGGGGGCGGACATCAAAACTTATTTAAAAGAAAGTATTTTATATGTTGCTGTGCCAGGCCAACCTGAATACGAGTTAGTGCCTGTGGGTAATCATAAATTCGATTTCAAAAAAGTCGCAGGCTATGCGGTTAACTTTGAACTGAATGATAAAGAGGAAATATTATCTTTAACCTTTGTGCAACCTAATGGTAATTTTAAGGCCGCTAAAAAATAACTAGCATCTAGAAATTAATTATAGATATAAAAAAAGGTCCCTCCATTTCGAGGGACCTTTTTTGTAGAAAGCTAAATGCTATTCAATTTATATCTATACAATGTATAATGAATACCATTTATTTTAAATTTTAGGAAGGCTGTATCCGTTATGATAAGCCTTTGTAAAATATTCTTTATTGATGGCATCATCGGTAAATAAATTTTTACTTTCATCCCAGTTCACTTTTTGTCCCGAACGATACGCAATATTGCCCATTTGCGCAATGGTGGCAATATGCGCTCCCTCTTCAATAGGACAATGTAAACTGCCTGGGGTATTATTTCTTATCGCATTGGTAAAATTTAACCAATGTAAGTTCACGCCATTGTCCTCGCTTTTATGAAGTGCAATAGCTACTTTATTTTTTGATTGTCTTTCTTCAATCACCTCCCATCCACCTCTATCTAAAATAAGGGTTCCGTTATTTCCTATAAAAGCAATACCATGATCACGACCATAAGAACCATTGTCAATTCCCATTGCAGAATCCCAGACTAAATTAAATTTATCAAATTCATATAGCGTAGTTAACGTATCGGGTGTTTCTTCGGCTAGTTCTGGATAAGCAAATTTTCCTCCTAAGGCACTTACACTTTTTGGATTGCCTGCCTTCATACCTTGAATAGCATAGTCTAATAAATGCACACCCCAGTCGGTCATGAGTCCGCCTGCATAATCCCAGAACCATCTAAAATGAAAGTGGAATCTACTTGCATTAAAATCACGCATAGGAGCTGGGCCTATCCAAGTTTTATAATCAACACCTGCAGGGACGGCACTGTTTGGTACAATAGGTTGAGGACGCATCCATCCTTGATAACACCACACCTTAGTAGTACGAATATTACCTAGTTGTCCTGAATGCACAATGTCTAATGCATCTTTAAAATGTTTTTGACTTCTTTGCCATTGACCTACTTGCACCATACGGTTGTATCTATTTTTAGCAGCAATCATGGTGTTACATTCTCCAATAGAATTACCTGCTGGTTTTTCTACATATACATGTTTACCTGCAGCGCAAGCGTCAATCATTTGTAGTGCATGCCAATGATCGGGTGTGCCTACAATAACTATATCAATATCTTTTCTTTCCAACATTTTTCTATAATCGCTATAGGTATCAATTTTTTGAACACCCGGCTGCTTAATTAATAATTCAGCCTTTCTTTTATTTAAAACCGATTCATCAATATCACATAAGGCTACCACTTCTACATTTTTAACAGAAAGGGCACCAAGTGTATTAGCCCATCCCATTCCATTCACGCCAATGGTGGCAACTCTTAAGGTATCGGTATTAAATATACTGCTGCTCGCAAATAAATTGGAACTCATCAAGGCTCCAGAAGTTAATGCTGCATTTTTTAAAAAAATACGTCGGCTGTTCATATGTAAATCGTTTAAGGTTTAAAAAATAAGGGCTATGTTAAATATAATTATTTTTCTTCTTTTGTTATTTTATATTTATATCTCAAAACGAAGGCTATTATTAATAGAATGGCACAGGCTTCTACTAATAATTTCTCAGGATCAATAAAATCAATGGGTCTATCTTTTAATAAAGGGTCCATCACTAGTCCATGCACAATAAATAGAAGGCCTGTGGCATAAGAAATGACATGTATATTTCTCCAAGTGGTGGTACCTAATTTTTTTTTAATGACTTTTTGAGTTGTAATGATTACTATTAGCAAGGCAAGAAATGAAATCGCCCCTAATAAAACAAATACGGGTTGATGCGGTGCTGTTAATGGATAGAGTAAATGAGTAAAGCTAAATTTTGAACTAGGATCTAATGGAATAATAATAAAATGTAAAAACACAAGAACTAAAGCAAAATAAGCTGTGTAATTATGCATGTCAACTATTCTTAGGTCTTTAACGGAACCTGGTAATTTTTTCCAATAGTCTGATTGTTTGTAAGCGGTGCTTAACATAATACCCAATAGGATATTTAAGGTTAAAAATACCAGGGCTGTTAGGCCTAAGATGCCTGAAATTTCAATAGTTTCCATGATAATCAATTTGCTTTGAAGTTATTTTTTTTAAAATTCAAGGCTACGTTAAATATAATTATTTTTTCATTCCTTACTTATATAAAGCCTTTAAACTAGCCAATCACAATAGCCAATCAGTATAAATAGCTATTATAAATACTAAAGTCTATAAAAATAGTAGACTTATTATAATTTTATGTATATTTGCCCATAGTCATGTGGCCGAGTGGCGAGGCAAGGGTCAGCAAAACCCTTAACGATGGTTCGATCCCATCTATGACGACTTCCTGGTTTTATAGCAAGCAATCGTTAAATCCGGGCGGTGTGTCTACACTGCCCTTTTTTTATTAAATTTAACCATTACAATTAAAAAGTAATGAAAATTAAAATACTATGAGAAAAATAATACGAATAGCTAGCCTTAGTTTTTTATTAAGCACAGTGCTCGTGTTTCCCGCCACGGCGCAAAATACAAGTCTTCGAAATATTGGACCTAATGATATTTATAGAATGTCTACTATTTCCAATCCAAAGATTTCTCCGGAAGGTAATTGGGTTTTATACAGTGTATCCAAAATTGATTCTGCCAAGGATAAATTTTCAAGCAAGCTGTATATGGTAAGTGCAGATGGCAAAGAAACTGTTGCACTTACAGAACAAACCAAGGGCGCTTCTAATTATAATTGGAGCCCTGATGGAAAATATATTTCTTTTTTAGCTGCAGGCAAAGAAGAGGAAGAGGGCACTCAACTATATTTAATGGACCGACGTGGAGGAGAGCCTATTCAAGTAACGCATATTAAGGGAGAATTAGAAGCTTATGATTGGTTTAAAGATGGCAAGCATTTAATTTTTACCATTAAAGATTTTAATTATGCAGATACAGCCAAATCTAAAAATAGAAAACCTTATGAAATAGATAGGTACCGCTTTAAGGCCGACTATGAAGGTTATTTAGATAATAGAAAAACACATTTATATAGTTTTGAACTTGCCACCAAAAAATTAGACACGCTTACTAGAGGTAATTATAATGAGTCTGATGTGAATATTAGTAGCGATGGTAAAATGATTGCCTATGCAAGTAATGTAACTGCAAGCCCCGATCAAAATGACAATACAAGTATTTTTTTATTAGCGCTAGGTGCTGCGCAAAATCCTATCAAGCTTACTACTTATAAAGGAACGAACCGCTCTGCTAAATTTAGTCCCGATAATTTGTCGCTTGCTTATTTGCAAGCAAGTTCAGAAGATGCCTATGATATGTATGACTTGCAACAATTAGCTATAATAGATTTAAAAACAAAGGTTATTAAGCTACTCACTAAAAATTATGATCGCTCCATTGCTAATATAGTATGGGCCAATGATAGCAAATCGGTGTTTGCCTTGGTAGAAGATGATAGAGCTCAAAATATCATGCAAATAAATGCTAGTAGCGGTGAAGTCAAAGCCTTTACGAGTGAAATGGCTGTATATAATACCTTAGATATAAATGAGAACGGAACCATGGTAACCTTGTATGGTAATACAGGAACGCCCAATGAAATTTATATTGCGAGTAATAATAATAATTTTCAAAAAATTACCTCTTTGCAAGATGCATTTTTAGCACCTCTAAAAAAAGTGGTGGTGAGGGGTATTTCAGCCATAGCATCTGATAAAAATAAAGTGAACGGTATTTTATATTTACCCGATTCTAATGCAAAAAAACTACCCCTTATTTTATTTATTCATGGAGGTCCGGTAGCACAGGATGAATATTCATTTGACATGACACGTCAAATTTATGCAGCGGCAGGTTATGCAGTGGCGGCTGTGAATTATAGAGGAAGTAGCGGACGTGGTGCCAATTATACTAAAAGCATTTATGCCGATTGGGGTAATAAAGAAGTAAAAGATATTATAGGCATCACGAATGAGTTAATTAAACAAGGGATAGCAGACTCAAGTAAATTAGCCATTGCAGGTTGGAGTTATGGAGGTATTTTAACTAATTATACCATTGCTACAGATACTAGGTTTAAAGCAGCGGTGAGTGGTGCAGGTAGTTCTTTAATGCTTTCTTTTTACGGAACCGATCAATACATTACACAGTACGAACCTGAATTAGGCAAGCCTTGGAATAATTTAAAAAAATGGTTAGATGTATCTTATCCTTTCTTTAAAGTAAAAGAAATAAAAACACCAACATTATTCATGGCAAGCCAGGCCGACTTCAATGTACCTGTGGTTGGTGCAGAACAAATGTATCAAGCCTTTAAGTCGGAAGGTATTCCAACACAGTTAATTATTTATCCGAATCAAAATCATGGCATACGTGTACCTTCTTATTTAGTACATAGATATAATAGTCATTTGAACTGGTTTAAAACTTATCTTAAATAAGAAATGAATAGTAATGGCTATTAATTTAGTGTAAATTGTAAGTATGAAAACAATTCGTTGGGGTATGATTGGTTGCGGTTCTGTTACAGAAGTGAAAAGCGGACCTGCTTTTAACAAAGTACCCCAGTCGAAATTAATAGCCGTGATGCGCAGAGATGCTGAAAAAGTAAAACAGTATGCCGAAAGGCATCAGGTCCCTTATTTTTTTACCGATGCGAATGAACTTATTCATCATCCTGAAGTGGATGCAATATATATAGCCACGCCTCCTAAATTTCACGAAGCCTATGCCATAGCGGCTATGCAAGCAGGCAAACCTGTTTATGTTGAAAAGCCCATGGGGCTTGATGTAGCAGCCTGTGAACGTATGGGCGCCTATTCAAAACAAACAGGTGTACCCCTAGTGATTGCACATTATAGAAGAGCACTTCCTTTATTTGTTGAAGTAAAACGATTAGTAGACGCTAAAACAATTGGAGATATTACTGCTGTTCGTATTGAGATGTTAAAATATGATAGCGGGCTTTTAGATCCTGTTGAAAATTGGAGAATAGATCCTAGTTTATCAGGAGGTGGTTATTTTTATGATTTAGCCCCGCATCAATTAGACCTTGTATTTTATTTTTTTGGCAAAGCAAAATCCTATAAAGGACAATCATTTAATAAAGCCAATTTATATAAAGCAGAAGATACAGTTACTGGCGAAATAGAATTAGAGAACGGTATTCATTTTAAAGGTAATTGGTGTTTTTGTGTAGATAAAGGAGAAGAGACAGATGTTTTTGAAATTACAGGCAGTAGGGGAAAAATTTCTTTTCCTGTTTTTGGACATACTATTACATTAACCACTGGTGACAAAGAAGAACAAATACATTTCGAAGCTCCTAAGCATAATCAACAAAATTTTATTGAAAAAATAGTGGCTTATTTTAATGGAGTAGGTGAAAACCCATGCTCTGCTGAAGATGCACTACAGTCGATGCGTGTGATGGAAGCCTTTGTGTATGGGCATAAAAAATAAGTCCTTTAAAAATTAATTAAAATTTATGACAAGATATTGTTTGGCCCTAGACTTAAAAGACGAACCAGCCTTAATAGCTGCTTACGAAGAGTATCATGCTTCTGTTTGGCCAGAAATTATTGCTTCTATTAAAGAGGCCGGCATAAAAGCCTTAGAAATTTATAGAGTATCGAATCGCTTATTTATGATTATGGAGGCCGACGATGATTTTAGCTTTGAGAAAAAAGCAGCCATGGATGCTAAAAATGAAATTGTGATTCAATGGGAGAAATTAATGTGGGAATACCAGCAAGCCTTACCTACAGCGAAGCCTGGAGAGAAATGGGTACTGATGCATAAAATATTTACTTTATCAAATTAGAAAAGAAAAACTGTTCGATGAGAATAATCAAGGACATGACTAGTACAAAATAGCCGAATCCTTTTTTAAGTTTAGCCCCCTCCATTTT
>Ga0209191_1001371_pt1 | contig 16125 bp, 28 predicted proteins | sample S_130626_EF_Meta_FD_187320 | JGI IMG/M metagenome (GOLD analysis project Ga0209191, IMG submission 187320) | Freshwater microbial communities from Lake Simoncouche, Canada to study carbon cycling - S_130626_EF_MetaG (SPAdes) (version 2) | ecosystem: Environmental > Aquatic > Freshwater > Lake ...
CGGTGTTCTGGTCAACGTGGGTCATCACTTCTCCCTTTCTACTAACCACAGGCGTATCTGCCATGTCTTTTCCTCAGCGCGTTGGGACACGACGAGGTGCGGTGGGATCAGGCCCATCTTTTGATAGCGCCTGAAGCTTCCCCGAGCGGATGCGGCTTCCGTCCGTCCTTCAACCACGAAGCTATCACCCACCTTCATGGATAGCCAAGGGTACAGGGGATCCTTGCGGCTCTTGGTGATGGGCGGCGGGATGTCGGTGTCGATGGAGATCTTGTCCATGTCAGCCCTCCTTTGGTGCAGGGCTGTCGGTGTGGTTGATGATCTCCAAGTCCGCATCAGTCTCAACCCACAACCGCGCCAAAGACGGCAGCGGCTCGTCTGGCCGGTACACAACCCTTGATGGTCCGTTGATGTTGACGCCCATGCAGAACTCCACCTTGTCACCGTCCTGAACGCGGACGGGCGGGTGCCTCGTTCCGAGGTTCTTGTTCATCTTCAACCTCTTCTGGTCCATGTGGATTATTTTCATGACTCTTCCTCCAGTGCTTTGCGGGCAAACTCTCTAATATCTTTGATAGTCTGAGTTGGATCAGATACGCTGACAGGATACCATGCATAGATATGGGCCAGCGCCGCCTCCAGCTTTTCGATGTAGTCGGCTGCTTCATGCATCGTCACATGAAAGGGCTTTTCCATGCCACGCTTGCCGGGATAACCACGCAGCCTCCTTACAAGGTCACTCATCTTTCCCCTCCAGTGCTTTGCGGGCTGTGTGACCACAATAAGCGCCGCCGTCATAGTATTCGATGCCGCAGCAATCATCAGGTTTGCAGTCGCAAGCGTAGAACCGCAGCGCCGCCTCCAGCTTTTCGATGTGGTCGGCTGCTTCTTCGATCACAGCATCGCCACACATCACGTTTTTACGCAGCCGCTTCACAAGATCAATCATCCTTCTTCTCCCTCTTGGGTGGCACGTGGCGCACGTACAGGCCCAACTGCACCAGCACTTCCAAGATGATAGGCTGGTAGAAGAGGGCGCGGGCGCGCTGCTTCTTGCCGCCGTCAGCATCCTTCTCCATCATGCGCGCAGCGGATCCCGGTCCACTGTCCGTGTCCACACGGGCGTTGTAGACCTTGAGCAACAGGCCATCGACTTCGTCCTTGGTCATCAGACAATATCCTCATCTATGTAATCGAGTGGGTTTATCAGAAAGGTGCCAACCCTATTTCTTCTTCCCCGTGCCCTTGCGACGTCCAGATTAAGGCAACCGCAAGATTTAGTATTGCCGCTTAATAGGAATCGGACGTCAACAGCCTTCTCATTCCCGCAGACACACTTGCAAAGAACACGTTTGTGGCCCCCCTTGGAGCCCGCCTCTCTTATGACGGTTAAGCGGCCATAGGTGAGGCCCATCATTGCAGATGCTCCTTCTGAGTGGCCATGAGTTTCTTGTGCTTCAACAGGAGGGCGACGGCTGTGCGCAACTGCCCTTCGAAGTGGTCCATCTGTTCTTCGATGCTCATCTGACGGATGGGCATCTGCACGATCAGCGTGGCGGCGGTGTAGGTCAAGGCCGTCATGACCACGTAGTCCACATGGCCGTGCAAGAGCTTCAGGATCTGTTGCTCGAGGTCCACGGCCTGCTTGTGGGCTTCCTTGTCGGCGAGCTTCTTGGCTGTCACGATCATGGTCAATGCTCCACGGGGTTGGTTATGGCCTTCTCGGCGGGGGCGATGATGGTCTCCGCGATGTGGAAGGCGATGTACTTGCCGGTCCACTCCTTCACGTCGTCCATGAAGACTTCGATCACCTTCAATGGGGCGATGTTGTTCGGGGCGGCGACGTTGAAGACTGACTGCCCGGCGAGGGAGGCCATCGCTGCAAGGACCACGGCGGCGTTTTCCCCATCGCAGACCTTCGAGAGCCTGAGAGCGAGGTCATAGGTGGCCTTGTGCATCTCTTCGGTGTCCATGCTCATGGTTTGCTCCTGCAATAGGGCTTCTGTTTCAGGGTGCGGCGGATGGCCATGGGTTCGAATGGTCGGTACATGGAGTCGGAGTAGCGAGCGCAGTCCAAGACGTACCCTCCACGGACCATGGCCTCGCCGAGATCCTCGCCCGCAGCCGTGTAGCAGATGGCCACCACCCGGTCGTAGGACTTCTGCCCCGTCGGCTCACAGCGAACGTAGTGGGTGCCCTTTACAAGGGCGCGCAGGGCGTCTCTGGCTCGCGGGCCATTGGGCTCGTCGAGTTCTTCAGCGTCGATTCCAAACAGGCGCACGGCCTGACCTTGGATCGTGAGGGTGTCCCCGTCATGAACTGACGGGGTGCCGATGAGGGCGGTGCAGAGACCGAGGACTGCGCAGATCATTGGGCACCCTTTCCGAGGGCTCTATCGCTCATGGGGGCCATGCCCATCTTCGCGCGCAGGGCAACGAGGCTGGCCATGTACTTCGCCCGGGCCTTGGGGGCGCGGCACCGTTGGAGCTTGTCGGACAGGTCGGCGTAGCGCACCTCCGGAGGGCGTGGTTTGGAACCGGGCTTGCGGCCAGCGCCGGGCTGCGCTCCTCCACGGGTCTCCTTCTTTGGCGGGGCGACGGTCACGCCCTTGGGGTGCTTGATCAGGTTCTTTGCGAGGAGCTTGGTGAGGGCGTCGATCCGGATGGCGATGGCGTTGAGCTTGGTGTTCTGGATGCGGGCCTGCGCTTCGCGGTCCATGGCCAACTCGGTCTTCAGGGTGTGGATGTCGGCGTTCAGTCCGTTGACCTTGTCCACCACGAGGTCGATGGCCCGTAGCACGGGGATCAGGGCGATCTCGAAGGTGGTCTGGTGGCGGCTCTCCGCAGCGGAGACCTCACGCTTCAGTTCGCGCACGGACTTGAGGAGATCGGCATCGCGTTGCAGGGATCCCTTGTTCCGCTCTTCGTGGACCACGGCCATGTCGAGGTTGGCGGCGGCGTTGGATTGAGCGATCTCCGTGAGCATCTTGACGGCGATCAACACGGACTTGTGGTCGGCGTTGACCCGCGCCAAGGCGATCTCAAGATCGGTCGGGGTGGCGTTGACGGTCGGGCGCTTCCACCCGGTGAGGCTCTTCAGGGTTTCGATGTTCATGACTTGTTGCCTTTCTTGCTGAGGTAGACTTTCTTGTCGTGGATCCCGGTCCACACGACCATGCTGGCCGTCTGCCGGAAGTCCTCCTGCTCTTCGTCCAAAAGCTGCTCTCCATACAGGACCTCGCGGACCAGATGGTCGCAGATCTCGGTGGCGAGGTCACAGGGGTGCTTGCCGTAGTAGGCCCGGGCGAGGTCCACATAGGCGTGGATGTCCGCATCCGTGGGCTCCCTGTCCTTGATGGAGCGGGAGCCGTGGAAGCTGTCCCGTGCGTCGGGGCAGGGCTGCTTATCAAGTAGGGCCTTGGCTTCACCATACGTGGCGAAGTCCCCGAGGAACTGGCGGTCGATCAGGCCCACCGTGTCGGAGACCGAGTCGAGGTACAGGATGTAGCGGTCCACCACATAGGATGGATTAGTCGCGGGGTTCGTCTTGTGGTCGATGACGAAGTGGTAGCTGATGGTCATAGGATCTCCCTCCGGTTCAAAGCGCCAGCGTAGGCGAGCAGGGCGTCCTCCCAGATGTTGGCGATATACTCTTTGGCCTCTTCGCGGGTGCGAAGTGCGGCCAGACATTCCTCGGCGTCATCTTCCCAAACGCTCCAGACAAGAAAAGATGTGGCCGCTGCGTCAGGGCAGAGTTCCCACCCATTCCCCTCCCCGTGGGGCTCATTGCAAGCTTCGATCAGGTAGCGGTGGGTCATAGGATCTCCCTCCGGTTCAAAGCGCCAGCGTAGGCGAACAGGGCGGCGGTGCGGACGGTCTTTCCGTTTTTGATGGGCTCGGGGAAGATGGCCGCGAACTGGCGACCACGCTCATAGGCCCACTGCTCGTTGGCGCAGTGCCGGTGGGCGTCATAGTCGATGGGCTTGCCTTGCAGGAAGGACCGGTGACCTTGGACAAAGGACGCCCGGCGCATGACCGTGCGCAGGGTGACCTTGTGGGTGGCGACTTGGCGGGGGGCGTGGGCCATCAGACGGACTCCACATGCGAGGAGACGGTCTTGCCATCCCATGAGAAGCGGGTGCGGGTGGCCGGGGCGAAGGTCTCCTGCGCCGTGGGCAACAGGATGGACAGGCCCTGAATGGCGGTCTCGAACCGGGCACGGATCGTGTCGGGGTATTGGGTTTCCCAGTACAAGAGGCTGGCGCAGTCGGACACCTCGGCAGCGAGGCGGCGGATTTCACGCAACACGAGCATGTCGCGGTCGGAGATGATGGGCGTCGGTTTCATGGGCTCACCTTTCTGTGTGAGGGGTCGCTGATTCGCGACTGGGGTGAGCATAGGATAGGGGTGGGAGGATGTCAACAGGGGGGAAACGGAAAAATGTGGGGGGATCGGGGTCCGTGGCCCTTTTGCTATAAAGAGGACAGGAAATCACAGGGTTGATCACAAGGTGTGTCCTTAGAGAACCGGGGGATCACAGGGATCACAGGGTTGTTTTGAAATTAGAACTTTACCGGCCGCGCGCACACATAGGTAAGTATAGTGAGTGCATACAGTATAACAATTGTCAATCAAGTCCTGCGCACACGTAACGGACCCCTAATCTGGTGACAATGCAGCCGAAAAATGGAAATATTCGAAATACCCTGTGATCCCTGTGATCCCCCGGTTCTCTAGGGGTACACCCTGTGATCACCCTGTGATTTTCTCCCCTCTTTATGCTAAAACCCTGTTTCGGACACCGATGGAGGACCGCATGGCGACCGCCAAAGCAACGCACAAGCCCAAGATGGACATCCTTGTGAACCCCAAGACCAAGGGGCTGACCGAGAAGCAGGAGAAGTTCTGCCGGATCTATGCCACCGAGGACGTCACCCGCACCGAGGCGGCGAGACAGGCCGGGTTTGCGGACAACACCGCAGCGTGGGCTGCGTCCCGGTTCCTGAATGGCCGGGACTATCCCCATGTTCTTGTCCGTATTGCCGAGATCAAGGAAGAACTCTCCCGCAAATACGAGGTGACCTTTGACAGTCATATTCGCCAGCTTGCTAAGATCCGCGACATGGCTCTGGAGAAGGGGAACTACACCGCAGCGGTCGCGGCTGAGAAGTCTCGAGGACAGGCCGGTGGTTTGTATATCTCCCGCAGCGAGATCCTTGTGGGAAAGATCGACCAGATGTCCCGCGAGGACGTCATCGCCGAGATTGCCAAGCTCCAGCAGCAATTCCCCGTCCTGATGCAGTCCACCTCCCCCACCATCGACATGGTCGCCAATGCCCGCGACGTCGATGGGATCCCCGACTTCGTCCCCGATGATGAGCGCCAGCGCATGGCCGAGGAGATCGACCAGTGAAAACCGAGGCTGAGATCTGGAAACGTCTGAAGCGAGAGACGGACAGGCTGGCCCACTGGACGCGCATCGAGGCGCGGGTAGGGGCGGGTATCCCCGACATCAATGGGGCCTATCAGTGGCCTCCTACGGGCCAGCAATCGCCTATTGAGATCTGGGTGGAGCTAAAGGTGTGTACGACAAAGACCTACAAAACAGCCGGGCTGTGGAGACCAGCGCAGATTGCGTGGCAAACCGCGAGATCTCGAGTGTCGCCATGCGTCTGGAACATGGTCAGCCATCCAGAGTCCCAGAGTCTCAGGATCTACAACGGTTCACGGATCACGGACCTTTGGGACGACGCAACAGGAAAAGCTGAACCAGATCAAACACTTAGCTATAGTGATCCATTGGCCATGTTCCTCGACATGGCGGCGGCGCGGGCCTCTGATCTAATTAGAGCCATGCACCAGACGCATAGCTCCCCTGCGCGGGCCTCTGATTCGCGGGCCTTTGATCCAATTGCAGACGCCCACACCAGAATGTGAACAGCAAAAGGCCCCGAGGGTTTCCCCCCGGGGCTCGGGCCTCGTGGTCGCGGGCCTCTGGTCTAATGTTTCACGTGTGACAGTAACCGTCGCGCTCGATACAGAGCCACATCCCCTGCCAAGGAACGACAATCGCCCCGTCACAACCGAACGTCGGCTGCACGGCCGCGCGAAAGGCGCGATAGGTGATCCCGAGATTGACGCGGGAGAAGACGCGCCCAAGGGCGCGTCGCTGGTCTTTGGTGGTGGTGATCATGGTTCTAGGCGTCCTCTGCTAGGGGTTCTATCTCAACTGCCAGTTCGTGTTCATCGCGCCATTGCTCCAGTGGAACGCTAAACGCGGCGTCATAGGCTTCTTCCTCGTTCTTCGCCTCTACAATAATTTCGAAGTGTTTGGTGGCCATCACGACAAAGCGTTTCATTTTCATGCCTCCTGAAAGCGTTTAGCGGTTACACCGTGGGCCTCAATTACGATTGACGCGCGGGCCTTGGCGCTCTGCCCCCCGCATGCCCTACAGTCAGCGCAAACGGTCCTCTGGCCCGCTTCCTTTGAAGCGGGGCATGTTACCTCGCCTTGTAGGCTCGGCGCGCCGATAGCCTTGACACGGAACGTGCGCCACCCTGCGGCGTGGGCCTCGGCGTGGTCGGCCGTGCTATCGGCACTGGCCATGCATAGCAGCTTGAACGCGGCGAAACGCTTGTCGCGCCATTGATGCGAGTAACCATTGATCGCCGCTACGTTTAAGGTGCAAGCGCGCCAAATCTGGAAAGGCGCTGCGGTCGGATCACCATAAGTCCCCATTCGGAATGCAAGCCCGGCGAATAGCTCCGGCAGGATGGCGCGGTCATAGTCGGATCCGGGCTCTGCATAACGGCCGCGCGTCAAAGCCCCATACACACTGGCCACGCTGCGGCCGACGTTGACATAGCAAGTCCCATTGTTCGCGGGCCGATGCATGCAAGCTCCGCAGACGCTGCTATCCAGTCCCTCGCGCAATGCGGTCATGGGGTCGGCGTCGGCGCGAATGATGAAGGTTTGCACCATTGCGCCCGTCTTGCTGTTAGTACTAGCGTCGGTTATGCGATTAGCGATGACGACAATGGGTGCGCCGTCTAGCATGCTCGGCCCGCGATAGAGAATGACGCCTGTAAACGTGCCTTTGCGTAATGCTTTGATCATGTCTTGCGCTGTCTTGATCATGGCCTAGGTCCTTTCTACGACCGGTTAACGATGTAAGTATAGAGAACAATAGGGAGAACGCAAGCTGTTTTCGAACTTATTTTTCCATGCGTCTGGCGCATAGCTAGTCGCGCGGGCCTCGTCTGGCGCGGGCCTAAGATGCAATTGAGATGCGCCCCGGCCCCACGCGCGCGGGCCTCGTCTGGCGCGGGCCTTTGATATAATTGTACAAGAGAACAATAAAAAATATCCCCCGGCCTTTCGACCGGGGGATGGTGGCAGGTCGGATCCGGATTAGCGGCGCGCGGTCATCGCCTTGAGTTCAGCCTTGACGCGCCGCGCCGTCTCGCCGCGCCATGTCGTGGCATTGGACATGAAATAGAGGATGACGGTCCTTGCATCGTCATAGCCGTAGGTGTCGTCTACGGTATGCAGGAACCGCATTGCGCCAAGATAGGGCACAGCGCCAAAGTAGGGCTTGGCCCAATCCTTGATGATTTCGTCAGCGATGGCGTGAATGGGTCGTGTCATGGTGCGTTCCTTTCTTAGAACAATGAGAGCGCAGCAACAGCGCCGATGAAGAGCCAAGTAGCAGTGAAGAGAATGGTTTCGATGGTTTGCATGGTGTTCCCCTTTCTGTGGAATGGGGGAGCTTGCGCTCCCCCGGTCGGTTATCGCTGGATGACGGGCAAGGCCGCTTCCATGGCCCAAATCCATTCGTTAACGTCAGCGATGGCTTGGTCATACTGGCCACGCTTGTACGTCTTGCCGGTGATCTTGCTGGCCATTGCGAACGAGCGGGTCGGAGTCGCCGTCCGCGTCAGGCGGAAACCAATCTTGCAAGCGCGCAGCGCATGTTTGACAGTCCGCGCATGACATAGCCGGGTCGCGTCGGGTCCATGGAAACCAGTGACGCCGTTCTTTTCGTCAACAGTGATATAGCTATCTGACATGGTCGCTCCCCTTACCATTGGCCGTCGCGCACAGGGCGCGCGTCGATCCCAGCCCCTAGTTCAGCGGCCCGTTGAAACGTCGTCAACTGACGGGCGCGCAGAACGTCGGTTGTGCTAGGTCCGGCGGGCGCATTGTTCATTTGGTTCACGGCTATTGCCTCAAGGGCCGCGATCCGCTCCGCAAGAGCGGCCGAGAAACCTTGAGTGTGCTGGATCTCGCGCGTTAGGGTCGCGAGCGCCGATGACAGTGCGACTAGAGCGGCCGCGACGCTTTCTGTTACAGGATGATCAGTCATGCGATGTTCCTTTCTGGGGGATGGTCAAACTGGTGATCGATCACCAGTTTGACCGGGAGTGTTAGAGGGTGACGGTGATCTCGCGGCCCGACAGAGCGGAGTCGAGAGTGTCCTCAAGGACGCGGTCTAGAACCCGCTCGACAACGGCGACGATCTGCGAGTCGAGATCGTCGCCGGTCTCAAGCCACCGCCCCGAGTCGTTTTCCAAAGTGACGACACGTTCGAGCAACCGCTCGAACTCGGGGTCGTCAAGCGTACGCTCCTCAAGGGTCTGGAGCCGGATCTCGAAATGATGGTTCACGTTGATTTGGTCGTGGGTCTCGACTCCGAGCTTGTAAACCTTGCGCTCCAGAGCGCAGATCTCGTCAATGCACACATCGACGTTTCCGCCCTTGGTCTCGGCCTTTGTCAACCGGGCCTCGAACAGGTCGAGCCGGTCGTTGAACCGGGAGATCATCTCCGAGTGACGGTCGAGCCGGTTCATGGTCTCTTCGATTGAAGAGAGCCGGTCGAGAGCAACAGAGAGGGCCTTGATTAAATCAGTCATTTTTTGTGCCTTTCTTTCTATGGCGCGGGGCATGCGTCGCCCCGCCCAATAAGTAAGCCCGATCACGGAACGAATGTCAACATAGGAAATGCCAGGGAGCAATTAGCAGTGAATAAGGGAGCATGGCCTAGGACCGCCTAGGAAGCCCGCTGGCAGGGGTCTTTATTTTAAGTAGTTTTTCCCCGCCAAATCAATGTTCTCCATTCGTTCACGTTCACCCCATTCCTATCCCATAGGAACATTGTCCGCCATCGCGCGCCGCGCCCACAAGCAAGAGTCATGCCACCACGGGACTCTTTGGCCCAAACTGGACCTAAGCAACAGACTGTCAGAGAACCGTCACCCCCCTAAAGAGGCGCGGGCTTCGCGGGCGCGCGTAAAACCCGATTTTCCTCACCAAGTTACCAATTGTAAAAATTCCCACGGACCCCGAATTGTCAACATCGCTCCAAGGTACCGGCTCCCCCCAATTGTCAATAAAAACCAACAGGATCCCCTACCCCCCACCCATATTTTGTAGTACCGTAACATCCATGAAAGCCCCATCCTCCTGCAAATACGACTACGGTCCACGGACCAAGCACCCCTCCTTCTGGTCCAAGCTCCTCGTTCTCTGGCGCAAGTTCTTTCCATGACCCCTGTTTCCCCCAAGATTGACGAGGACAACCTCAAGAAGCTGGCCAAGCTCTACGACCGGCTTGCTCAGTTGGAGTCCTCGAAGAAGGCCCACGACAACTTCTTGGAGTACGTGAAGTTCGTTTGGCCGGGGTTCATTGCCGGGCGGCACCACAAGATTGTGGCGCAGAAGCTGGAGGCCGTGGCCAACGGAACATTGAAGCGCCTGATCATCAATATGCCACCGAGGCACACGAAGTCGGAGTTCGCCAGCTACTTGTTCCCCTCGTGGTTCATTGGCCGGGTGCCGACGAAGAAGATCATGCAGGCCACCCACACGGCGGACCTCTCGATCCGCTTCGGGCGCAAGGTCAGAAACCTGATGGACGGGGAGGAATATCACAAGGTCTTCCCAGACGTGAAGCTTCGGGCCGACAGCAAGGCGGCGTACCGCTGGGAGACGGATGACGGCGGTGAGTACTACGCGGCGGGTGTGGGCGGCAGCATTGCTGGTCGCGGCGCGGACCTCTTCATTGTGGATGACCCGCACTCCGAACAGGACGCCTTGAGCCCCACTGCTTTGGACAACGCTTGGGAGTGGTACATGTCTGGCCCGCGCCAGCGTCTGCAACCCGGCGGGGCAATTGTCATCGTCATGACGCGCTGGGGTGACGCTGATCTGACGGCTCGGCTTTTGAAGCAGCAGGCCACGGACCCCAAGGCCGACCAGTGGGACGTCGTGGAGTTCCCAGCCATCTTTGATAGCGGGGAGCCCCTATGGCCAGAATACTGGAAGCTGGAGGAACTGGAGAAGATCAAGGCTTCGATCTCGTTATCGAAGTGGATGGCGCAGTATATGCAGCGTCCTACCTCCGACGCCTCGTCTCTGATCAAGAGGGACTGGTGGAAGGTCTGGGAAAAGAAGGACATCCCGAGGCTCCAGTATGTGATCCAGAGCTACGACACGGCGTTCCTCAAAACACGGACCGCTGACTATAGCGCCATCCAAACGTGGGGGGTGTTCTACCCCACCGAGGACTCGGCCCCCAACGCCATCCTCTTGGACGCCAAGAAGGGCCGGTGGGAGTTCCCCGATCTGAAACGGGTGACGCTTGAGGAGTACAAGTACTGGGAACCGGAGACGGTCTTGATCGAGGCCAAGGCTTCGGGGACGCCGCTGACGCAGGAACTGCGGGCCATGGGCATTCCTGTTGTAAACTTTACGCCTTCCCGTGGTAATGATAAACATTCGAGGGTGAACTCGATCTCCCCTCTGTTCGAGTCCGGACTGATCTGGAGGCCGGATGCCTCATGGGCGGAGGAAGTCGTGGAGGAACTGGCGTCTTTCCCCTTCGGTGAGCATGACGATCACGTCGATTGCGCCAGCCAAGCCTTGATGCGGTTCCGACAGGGTGGGTTCATCGGCCACCCCGATGATTACCAGATGGAAATGACCAAGCGTCCATCCAACAGGGTCTATTACTAATGGCAAAGTCCCGCTTCAACAACGTAGACAAGGGCCTGATGCAGGCTCCCATGGATCTTGAAGACGAGGACATGCCCGAAATGGAAGCCGAGGGCGAAGGTCCGGAGGCCGAGGACGACTTCACCATCGAAGAGGATGACGAGGGCGGCGCGCTCATCACCTATGGCTCATCGACCGAGAACAAGGACATCTCAACCCTTGGTTTCGGTGACAATTTGGCCGAGGAGATGGAGGAGAAGGTCCTCCGCGCCATGTCCAAGGAACTTTCCAACGCTGTTGAAGAGGACGACGAGAGCCGCGAAGAGTGGCGTAGGATGTACGAGGAGGGGCTCACGCTCCTTGGCCTGACCTACGACGACCGGACGGAGCCCTTTGAAGGGTCAACCGGCGTCACGCACCCCATTTTGAACGAGGCCGTCACCCAGTTTCAGGCGCAGGCCTACAAGGAAATGCTCCCTGCCGGTGGCCCGGCCCGCTCGCAGATCCTTGGAGAGGTGACCCCTGAGAAGGAGTTGCAGGCCGCGAGGGTCAAGGACTTCCTCAATTACTACATCACTGTTGAGATGGAGGAGTACGACCCTGACTATGACCAGATGCTGTACTATCTGGGCTATGGTGGGTCCACCTTCAAGAAGATCTACAGGGATGGGGAATTAGGGCGGGCTGTTTCCCCCTACGTTTTGCCCAAGGACCTCATCGTACCCTACGGTGCGCGCGATCTGGCGACCGCCGACCGCGTCACGCACGTCATCCGCATCAGCCGCAACGACCTCCGCAAGCAGCAAGTGTCCGGTTTCTACCGTGATATCGACTTGCAAGAGCCTGCGGAGATGGAGCGGGACGACATTGTCGAGAAGACCGACAAGATCACGGGCATCGAGCCTGCTTCTGACACGGACGACTACACCCTCTACGAGATCCACACATACTTAGACCTCGAAGGGTTGGAGGATGCGGCTGAAGACGGCGAGTTGACCGGCATCAAGCTGCCCTACATCGTCACGATCAACGTCGATACCGGCGATATCCTGTCGATCCGCCGGAATTACGACGAAAAGGACCCCAAGAAGCGCAAGCGCCAGTACTTCGTCCACTACAAGTTCATGCCCGGCCTTGGTTTCTACGGCTTTGGGCTAGTGCATCTGCTTGGAAACCTGTCGAGAAGCTCGACTTCGATCCTTCGGCAGCTCATCGACGCCGGGACGCTGTCGAATTTGCCTGCTGGGTTCAAGGCCAAGGGCCTGCGCATCCAAGATGAGGGCGCTTTGCTCCAGCCGGGTGAGTGGCGCGACGTTGATGCCCCCGGCGGGAGCCTGAGAGACAGCTTGCTGCCCCTTCCCTACAAGGAACCCAGCGCAGTCCTCATGCAACTGCTTGGTTTCTGCGTTTCGGCGGCGGAAAAGTTCATCGGAACGGCTGATTTGGGCATGACTGACTCCAATCAGGAGATGCCGGTCGGGACAACCATCGCTTTGCTGGAGCGTGGGAGCCGTGTGTTGAGCGCGGTCCACAAACGGCTGCACTATGCCCAGAAACAGGAGCTTAAACTCCTCACGAGGGCCATTCGGGAGAGCGTGAACGCCTACCCCTATGAGGTGAAGGGCGGTCCGCAGATCTTCGTGCAGGATTTCGACGACCGGATTGACATTATCCCGACTTCGGACCCCAATATCTTCTCGATGACCCAGCGTATCGCGCTGGCGCAGCAGCAGTTGCAGCTTGCTCAGTCTGCACCTCAGATGCACAACCAGTACGAGGCGTTCCACCGCATGTACTCGGCTCTCGGGGTGCGTGACATCGACTTGTTGCTGCCGCCCCCGCCCAAACCGCAGCCTGAAGGCCCGGCAATGGAGAACTCTCGCTCCATGATCGTGCCGAATGGCGCTCCGCAACTGCGGGCGTTCCCCGATCAGGACCATATGTCCCATATCGCGGCCCATATCGCCTTCATCAAGACTCCTTTGATCCAGACTTCCCCGCAAGTTTACGGCATCCTGCTGGCCCACATCTTCGAACACATCACCTACATGGCTATGCAGCAGGCCCAGCAACATGCACAGGAAGCCTACCAAAGCATGCAGCAGATGCCGGGCGCACCGCCGCCTCCCCCGCCCCCAGCAGCTCTTCTCCAGAAGGCTGCGGCTGCGCTGGAGAACCAGATGATCGCACAGGTTCTGGGGCAGTTGAACCCGCAGAAAACTGACGATCCGTTGATCCAACTCCAGCAGCGGGACCTCGACATCCGTGAGCAGGCGGTTAAACTGAAGTCTGAGGAAGCCGCTCTGCGCATTGACCTTGATGAGCGGAAGCTTCAGCAGCGTCAGGCCGAGGATGACAAGAAGCGAGCCTCCTTGGAAGACATCCAACAGCTCCGCGCCAACGTCTCCCTTGCCCGCGCCCGTGAATCCAAGAGGGTCTAATGGCCTCGACCAAAGAACTTTTCGCCAACATCGAGTCCAAGTACCGCCTCCCCAGCGGCTACTTGGCGCGCACCTACCAGCTTGAGAGCGGTAGCGGAAAGGACGTCTACAACAAAAGTAGCGGGGCTGAAGGTCCTTTTCAGTTCATGCCTAAGACGTCCAAAGGCATGGGGCTCACCGATCCGTATGATCTCGAAGCTTCCGCTGAGGCCACGGCGCGCTTGGCTGTTCAGAACAGGGCCATCCTCCAACGAAAAGGGATCGAAAACCCTGACGGAAAGGTGCTGTATCTGGCCCACCAACAGGGTGCTGAGGGGGCGGCAGCAATCCTGAAGGGTGGGGATGCGCCTGCGGTATCTGCTCTGGGCTCGCTAGCGGCCTACAAAGACAAGCCAAGGGTTGCGCAGCAGGCCGTCGTTGGCAATGGCGGTTCCGTGGATATGCCGTCCAGCGCCTTTGCTAACAAGGTCATGGCGAAGTACGAGGGTGATGACGCCAGCGACAAGCTACGCCCCTACAGCGCCCTTGGTGAGACGCCGCCCATCGACAAGGTGGCGCAAGACTCCCCCCTCGCCGCGCCAAACACTGCTGATGTACTGGAGGAGACGGCTGATTCCGAGGACACCGGGTCCTCAAAGAGACAGAGCTATGCACTGAACGCATTGCTCAGTGCTTCAGACTCTCTTCAGCAGCAACAGCAAACCCCCATGCTCCAGATCCCTCGTCTGTCGTACGCCGCTGGCGGGATTGTTGATCTGTTGCAGAAGGCCAAGAACCCCGCCCCGATCAATGTTCCCGAGACTACAGCGCGTGTCCTGAACGAGATAACCCTCATCTCCAAGAAAGGTAACCTTGACGCGGGCAAGATTGCTTTCCTTCTCCGCATGGCCTCCACAAACACGATCCCTCCCGAGAAGGCGGCTGAGTTTGCCGCTGAAATCTTGGCAAGAGACACGGCTTCGATCCTGCGCCGCGTTGAGCGGTACTCCCGCGCACTCCGCATGTTGGCCCGTTTGGATCTGGCCCTTGGCGGTTTGGAGGGGCAGGGCTATGGCCTTGTCGCAAACCAGCACAAGCGTTTTCTCCCGCAGCCCACAAAGCGCATGGGGCATGACACGAAGATAGCCAAGCCCTTTGCAAAAGGTGGCGTGGTCGAGAGCCGCCCCAAAAACACCGTCGCGTTCCAAGAACTGGCCCAGCACTCCGTTAACCGCTACGGATTACAGATTGGGAACAACCTTATCCGCCGGTCCGAGAGCGACCCCGACAAACTTTTCTTTGCCCTCAACCAGTACGCGAAGAACGTGGTCGGACGCAGATCCTCCCTCTACGCGAGGGAACTTAAGTACCTCAGCGACATCTCCAAGAAGTTCAAACTATCCCCAAAAAAAGAGTTCAACAGGACGGAAGACGCACTGGATACCGAGGCCGAGCTTGATGGCTACATCAAGAATGTGCCAAAACAGGATGCAGCCTTCCGTGATGCGCTTTTGAGAATGAAAGCTATGGTCGGCTGGAAACCAAAGGTGGGGTCAAAGAATGGACGACAACCTTAAGTATGACGACGCCGTCGCCGCCCTTGTCGCGGCGATGAAGAAGGACGCCTCCTTGATCGAGGCTGGCAAAGCTATTGCAGAGGAAGAGACCATCCGCTGCTATGACGACAAGATCCCCGAAGACATCCTCGCGGAATGCATCTGCGAGGTCGAGCGTCGGGGCTGGCAGTATGGCTGGCGTTCGAACAAGATGCTGGGTTTCGGCCATTGGAACATCGTGCTGTCTGATAGCAAGGTCGAGCGTGACGAGGTTTACCATGAGGTAGAACCCTGCATTCGAAACCTCTGGGACTATATCCAGCCCCGGTTCATGCCGACAACCCCCGTCCTTGTTCGTGCCTACGCTAACGCCCACACCTATGGCGTTGAGGGGTACATCCATAAGGACAGCAAGTTCAAGGAAGACCAGACGGTCATCATCTACTACGAGAAGGACTGGAAGCCTGAGTATGCCGGTGAAACCGTCTTCTTGAACGAGGAAGAGGACAACATCATCCGTGCAATCCTTCCAAAGTATGGAAGGATGACCATCTTCCCGGGCAACATCAAGCATGCCGGGCGCGGAGTCAGCCGCATTTGCCCGGTCGCCCGTAGGGTTCTAGTCCTCAAGGGTCGCCCCCTGTGAGCCGCCGTCATATCCTCATGGTTGCCCTGAAGCGTCTTGGCACCTTCAAGAAGCCGCACAATCGTCGGATGGGTCTCACACTTGGGGAACATCTGACGAACACGTACGACGACTTGATCAGGATGGGTGCTGATGAGGAGGTCGCCCTTGCGGGGGGCCTCCACTCCATCTACGGGACCAACAGCTTCAAATTTGCTACGGTGAAACCTGACCAGCGCCCGGTCATACGGCAACTCTTTGGAGAGCGGGCAGAACGGCTCGCGTGGCTCTTCTGCATCATCAACCGACCGCAGGGCCTTGAGACAGGGCACATCTACGATTGGAAGACGAAACAGCCCGTTGACCTGTCTTCAGAAGACCTCCGAGATTTAAGGTTGATAGAGATAGCCAATCTGAGCGATAATGGGGCGAAGCTCACCAACTACCCGAACCTTGAGCGGTTCTACGAAGAGCATCGGACTCCGACATGACCGACGACGAACTCCGCGCCCTAGCCGTCAAGATGCTGAAG
>Ga0209191_1001372_pt1 | contig 16123 bp, 18 predicted proteins | sample S_130626_EF_Meta_FD_187320 | JGI IMG/M metagenome (GOLD analysis project Ga0209191, IMG submission 187320) | Freshwater microbial communities from Lake Simoncouche, Canada to study carbon cycling - S_130626_EF_MetaG (SPAdes) (version 2) | ecosystem: Environmental > Aquatic > Freshwater > Lake ...
AATTAACGCATCTGCCAACAGGATTGTCAATCCACCCTCATCTGCGTAGGATTTGAAGACATCAATCATCTGATTCTGTCCATGTGGCAGTCCCCGGATTACAACAAAGTAGAAGAATACATCGTGAATAATCTGAACAAAAATAGCACCTGCGACCAATGAGGGTCCCCAGGCATTTGGGAATATGAACATGGCAATCAGAACTCCCAACACTGCACTGAGAACATCTGCAGAGACGGCAGCCAATCCAAACTTATCATACCATAACTTCAGCGCACCAGCTGGAGGGAGAAACGGAATACGCTGTCCGGGACCAAGCTTGGTAATCAACATCACAATAAAGTCCACCCATACCGCAGCACCAATCAATGAGATCAACCGCATTACTTGTTACGGCGAGTTTTTCCGTGTGCCATCCGAGCTGACTTCTTACGCGATACGATACGACCGTTCTTATTGTACTTAAGGTCTCCCTTCTTGAGCCCACCGCTTGTGTGGTCAGCCGTTCCATGCATTACCTGTGCGCGCGATCCAATTGCCTTGATGTGCATTTATTGAGTAGGTGTGAAAATATACCGCGTCAGTTTGTTTGCAAGGTAGCCTAACGATACACCGCTTTCTACAAGTGTCTTGCCATAGAATGAATCCTCCATTCTGTAGACTTCCCATCGTTCATCAAACTTAAACCTGTTGAACACGTCCCTCCGAACTGTAACATGCGCGTGATGGATTGGATATGAGGTACTTCCAACCAGAATTCCAATTGCATTTGGATTTGAAACAATCGGTGTTGAAACAAGTTCATACTCTCCTATCGGCTCAAACGGCTTTGAATATTCACCAATCGGCTCACTTGCATAGCTATGGTAGATTGCATGGTAGGGTCCCTCTTTGAACGCCCGCACCACGTACTCAAGCCGAGATGGGTGCATTAGATCGTCTGCATCAATGAACGAAATCAACTGTGTTCGTAGCATACTCCCTGCAATGTTTCGGTTTGTAGCTTGATTGAGCCGTTTCGTAGAATATTGTATCGAAACCGGGATTCCCTCATACACCGTATCGGTTCGATTATCGTGAGTCCACGAAGAACAGGAGATAGCAATATGGTCTGGACGAATAGTTGATTTTGAGATGTTCTCAATAAGCGAAGGAAGTAGGTTAAAATGATTCACATAACACGGGATTGCAACTCCGATCATTGTTTACGTTGGTGACTTTATAAAGGGAAAGACAGCGCGTTTTGTAGGCTCTGGTACATCTACAAAGTCAGGTCCGTCATCGCGTCCGCAAAAGAAGTTTTCTGAAAACAAGAATGGAAACTTGATTGCATGCTCTCGATCATAAGCCGGTCCTTCGCCTATGTGAACAAGCAACACGTTTCGGATGTAGGGATACACGTAGCTTGAGAGAAAACTCTGATCTGCTCCATACCCACGATCAATTGGACTTTTTAAGTACAGTTCATACTGTTGACTAATATTCAGATTAGCAGTTTTTCGCATACCCCACATTCCTCCCATTAAACTGGATGTATGTTCTGGATGATCACGGATTGCATGAACATGAAAATGAGGTTTCGAAAGGAAGTTTCGGATCGCCCACCGATCTTTCCAATGAACATGACTATCGGCATCTCGAACAAACATAATTTCAACATCGGGTTCATCAATCGCAAAGAATCGCGAAATCATATTGATGATTCCAAAGTTGCCAGTTGGACGTAGAACTACATTCGAATATTGAACAACTTGTCTCAGAAACTCTCCATCTACGTCAGGTGATGTGTAGATGTAGACTTTCCAATCGGGAAAGTGAGTGCCAATTAAATAGATATTTTGCAACATCGGAACTGGATAGTATCGCGGGTTCGGCGGTCCATACAGACAAAAAGAAAACACCTTTACCATTATAATGATCTCTGGAAAAGCATTCGCTGATCTGTGCACTTGGATTTATGATCCTCGTTACAAGGAACGACCCTTTATGCAATGGGGATCTCGTCAGGGAGATTGGGTCTTCATTAATGGAGAATATCTAGACCAGTTTCTCAGCATCCGACTTGCAAGTCCAAAACGCTTCAATCTGATTATTCATAACGCCGACACACCGTTTGATGCAGCCCGTCTTATAAAGACTTTACCTCGTGCTCTGCATATATGGGCAATTAACACGACGGTTCAGCATCCACAGCTCACAACAATTCCTCTTGGATTTCCGGATAGCGGTCTGAAACATATCCCAAATATCCGTCCATCTACAGATCGTCACATTGAGATCTACTCTAATTTTTCAGGAACTCACCAAGCAAGATGGGATTGTTATTATGCATTTGAAAACGATCCCCGAGTTGTTCGTAAAAATCCGGTTAATGGAATCGGTCATCCTGAATACTACGATGATTTGTGTCATTCAAAGTTTGTCCTCTGTCCACGCGGAACCGGTGAAGATACTCATCGAGTCTATGAAGCACTTGCATGTGGGGCAACGCCGGTTGTTCTTCGTGGCAATCTAGACCATTTGTATGCGAGATTTCCAATTTGCATTCTAGAGTCCTGGACAGACCCGTTGTATGTACCTCGAGGAGAAGTCCATCTAGATCCTCAATATTTCCTCCGATGAACTGGATTGATCCACACCTCATTGATACCATATAGGCGGACCAAATTGAAACCATTTGCGCGTAAGATGGAATGACACCTCTCTTTCCTATCTAGATTCTGCATCTCCATGTAGATAAGGTATACCGAAATGGACCAATCCATTGTCTCAAGTGCTTCATATTCAGATCCTTCTACATCAAGGGACCATAAATCAATATGGCGGACCCCTGCATCATGTAGAATTGTATCTAGACGTTTCGATGGAACTTTGATTACCTGAACATTATTACCGCGATGCCATGCATCAAAGGCTCCTTCATCCGTATTATGTTTGACAGAGCTTACTGCATCGTTAACATAGAGCTCAATCTCACCTACTGTTTTTGAAACTGCACAATTATAACATCTTGCATTTGGTCTGTTCTTCACAAGTTTTTGATAATCATCTGGTAAGGGTTCAATTAAAACTCCAGTCCAATTTGAATTGTCTTCAAAAAACTTAGTATTTGAAAACTTTACTCCATCCAATGCTCCCATTTCCAAGAATACACCATTACGAAGACTATGAAAATATGACTCGAACAACATTGCGTCATCACCCTGTAACCCGTGAAATTCATGGACTTTCTTTAAAATCCCACGCGGTGTCCAGGATATCCTTTCATAGTGTGCTGGTTTTTCTCGTCGTACTATGCTCGTTTGTTGATTCATTGTTTATAAAGACTCCTTAATAACTTTGATCCAATATCCGACCTTCAGCTTTTCCATATTCCAAGAGGTTGACTGAATTCGCTTCTGTTCGGCAAGAAGGCGATCTTGTGTGACCTCCTTCCAGTCATCTACGAATAAAATAGGAAGATCCATCCACCCAGAATGTGCAATGTCTCGCTTTACAATGGGAATACTCCCCATGTACAGCGTTTCCCATAAGCGATGAGTATCAATTCCGTTGCCACGAGGACATAGGACAAAGGTATGATTACGAACGTCTTCCAAGAATGCCCGACGACCTTCAAATGTGTTTACACTCTCGCCATGAGACACCCACGGAACCCCTGTAAACATCTCCTTCAAAGGAACACGTTCAGAGGGATATGTGTGAACTGCAAAGTTCAGATAGACGAGGTTCTTGATGTCACGAGGTAGACGTGCAACCTCAACCATCATTGGGATATTGCCATAGATGCGATGGATTGGGGACTCATCTGTATCATTAGTAATTCCAAGTGGAACACCATTCACCCGCTTCGACTGAGTGTTTGTTGAAAACCATGTAGCACGAGGGTATCGAGCTACAATCTCATCTGTAAGAGGATAATCTGAATGTCCAGCAATAATGGTCTTCTGTAATCTAGGAGGAAAGATCACGCGTCCGCGCCAGGACGTTGTACCCCTTATGTAGAAGATATCAGTCTTGAAGTAGTTGTTGGGAAATGCAGTTAGAAAGCGATCACCACAAAGCACGTCCTCTGCCGTCCACATTTCTATTTGCAGATGAAAGAATCTTCATGATATTACCTAGTGTAATCAAATGAACCAAGCTGCAGTTGTAACAGGTGTAACAGGACAGGACGGTTCTTACCTTGCAGAGCTCCTTCTCTCAAAGGACTATGATGTCTATGGAATCGCCCGGCGGACATCTCGTTCAAACACCGAGCGAATCTCTAAGATTCTCACTCATCCCCGATTCTTCCTTCGGGAAGCTGATCTTTGTGACGGAAACTCCCTACGAGCTGTCTTTGAGGAAGTGTCCCATTACAAGAATATCGAAGTGTACAACCTTGCAGCACAGTCTCACGTCCACACGTCCTTTCGGCAACCCGAGTTTACTGCAGAGGTGGATGCCCTTGGACCCTTGCGTATCCTCGATATCCTGCGCTCTCTTCATCTAAACCGAGCCAAGTTCTATCAGGCATCTACGTCTGAATTGTATGGCAAAGTGGTTGAGACACCCCAGACAGAGACAACACCCTTTTACCCTAGGAGCCCGTATGGCGTTGCAAAACTCTATGCATATTGGATTGTGAGGAACTACCGTGAGAGCTATGGAATGTTCGCTTGCAATGGTATTCTCTTTAATCACGAATCTGAGCGTCGAGGAGAGGAGTTCATCACTCGTAAGATCACGAAGGGCATTGCGAGATTGCGAAAGGATCCCGACTTCGTTCTTGAGCTCGGAAACCTAGATGCAAAGCGCGATTGGGGATATGCACCTGACTATGTAGAGGGAATGTGGCGTATGCTTCAACAGGACAAACCAGATGATTATATCCTTGCTACAGGTGAAACACATACAGTCCGAGAGTTTTTGGAGACTGCATGGGGTAAGATCATTTGGAAGGGCGAGGGAGTTAATGAAACGGGTGAGGATAAAAACGGTCGGGTGATTATCCGTATCAACTCTGAGTTCTATCGACCGGCAGAGGTTGAGCTTCTCATTGGAGATCCGTCAAAGGCATGGTATAAGCTCGGATGGAAAGCTACGACTACGTTTCCCGAACTAGTTTCGCGAATGGTTGCACATGATAGTTTATAATTATAATATAAATGGCATCTACATCATCTAAAATACTAAATAGGCTTCTTGAATTGCCTATTAAATTCTTTGTAGATATTGGTGCTTCAGATGATATAGTCACATCACAAAGCGAAGCCCTTCTACAATACGGTTGGAGTGGTGTAATGTTTGAATGTGCACCAGAAGTTGCTCATTTGAAGGAGCGTGTTAAAGAGTACCCCGTTAAGGTTATTTCGCAGATGGTAACACCTGATAATATCATACAACTTTTACAGGATGCTGGAGTTCCTGACGGTTTCTATCTTTCGCTGGACATTGATGGATATGATTTCTTCGTGCTTCAGAAGATCCTTTCGGTATATAAGCCTCAGTTGATTATCAGTGAAATCAATGAAAAGATTCCTCCTCCAATTAAGTTTACTGTAAACTACGATCCAAAATATTGGTGGGATACAAGCCATTTTTATGGATATTCACTTTCAATGCTTGAGTATATTAAAGGTTATAAGGTTGAGTTTCTTGACTTTAACAATGTTATCATGACTCCGGGCACTCAGGAGATCCCTCTTGACGTTATTTATCGTGATGGGTATTGGAATATGCCAAAAGATCAAGATGGATTTCATAATCGTTCAAATGAGACTAATGGGCGACCATACTATAACGCAGACTTTGATCCAATCTATACAATGTCGTACAGGGATCAGATCGATTTTATTCAAAGGAAGTTTGCCAAATTTGTTGGAAAGTATACGCTTGATGGAATTGTATATGATGTCCTACCAAAGCCCAAGTACTTCTGGAATAGAAGGCGCGGATAGTTATAGATGATAGTATCTAGGGGAATATAAATGAACGTTGCAAATACAGGTCAGGTTCAAGTCAATAGTCCATTTGGAAGATGGATTACCAAGTACGCATCAGATCCCAAGTTTAGTCGCTATCTTGAAATTGGGACCTGGAATGGTCAAGGTTCTACATGCTGTTTCTATGAAGGATTTAAGAATCGCAAGGATACCTTTGCACTTCAGAGTTATGAAATTGCAAACGATCGTGTGATTGAAGCGACAAACGTATGGAGGGGATACTCTCCAATTCAGATCATTCATGGGCGGATGTTAGAGGATCACGAGTGTCCTACGTGGGAAATGGTTTGTGCAGTCCACCCGTCGATCAATGTAGAGTGGCATACTCAAGATATTACGCACTTTTGGAACTGCAAATACGTCCCTATGAACGATCCACAGGTAATTCTACTAGATGGAGCTGAGTACTTGACGTGGTTTGAGTTTGAGAAGATGATTGCCACAACAAATGCATCCGTGTATCTCCTGGATGATACGCAAACTGCAAAGTGTCCGAAGATCCTCGCATGGTTTGCTGATCACCCTGAATGGGTGTGCGTTGATGGTTGTGATACAGAGCGGAACGGGTGGGCAGTCTACGAGCGAAAGCCCCAAGCAGGATCATACTGACCTGTTTCACGAAGGTAGCACTTCTTAACCGAAGCATCTAATTCTAGGTGTGCAGCGAGGCAGTAGAATGAACTATTAACAACATGAACCTCCTTTGCATGCTTAATGATTTCACTGTAGTCTATGAACGGCAAATTAATAGTCCCTTGTGCCAGGTCATGCCACTTGTGTCCTTCGGGATACAGATTGATATTGGGATCAAGTGTGAGTGTTTCATTGATATCCCACGTAATAAATGATGAGATAACTCCACCACCATTTCCAAGAAAGGTCTGATGAACGAAGATATACGGCACCTCACGAATCGTTTCATAGACGGTTAATGCGGTAGGAGATGTCGGAATATGAAAGTATGAATAGCGGATCGAACGGTCCATCTTCATATGGTCATAGAAACACGCAGGGAAGTCAATTGAATTATCCCAGATCTGAGCGTGGTTTCCAGATAAGTACACACTTGTAAATTCAGATTGGTAATAGATAGCTTCATCTAATGTGTTGATAACCCTCAGCGTAATACTTGGATCATCTGAGAAAAAGGACCTCACGTTCTTCTCATTACGTGCATAGCAGAAGATAACCGTCTCATCATGTTGCAGTGCAACATACCGTACGGCCCCAATCATACAAACATGATCACCCAATCCTAAATGATGAAATACAAGTGCCTTACGTTTCGGATATCCCTTCTGTTCCCGAAGATTGGAATTTGTCAGATTATTCACGATGTTCTTCAAACGAAACCTCATGTCGTTCTTGTCTAATATAGATACGCAATCTTCTTTAGTTGGATTCTTCCGAAACTCATCTTGAATGTTCCAGATCTCATCATTGATCTTGTATAGAAGCCCATAGTGGAAGGGATACTTGATCATATGCTCCTGAAGCTCATCATACAGAGCTTGGTATTCAACCCTGCAGTGTTGGAGTTTGATCGGATCCGTAATCCGCTTACACTTGATATCAAGAATCGTAAGCTTATCAACTGCCTCTCCAATTGAGACTGGAAGACGTAACATGTGTTGTTCTTAGTGAATACCAGAAAACTAAATACATACCGCGTATAGGGAACCGTATATTTCTAAAGATAGCTCATAATGCTGGCAGCTAAACTTGCAGGGGGTCTTGGGAACCAATTGTTCCAACTCGCCGCATCCGAAACGATTGCAATAGAAACAAAACGTTCTCTATGCATTCTTGATAGAGTATCACCTAATACGGTTCATAGCTCTGCAAATTACTTTGACTCGATCCTATTTGGGTGGGCAACTCTTCCTAAGCTACCAGAGCCATTCACTGATGTGCAGGAACCATCCTACCGAAAGTATGACTGGACTCAGATACTTCCATCTAATGAATCTATCTGTCTTAATGGGTATTTTCAGAACTGGAAGTACATCCCTACTGATTTTACAAGCCGATTAGTGTTACCGTCTGTCCCACCTCAAGATGGGGCATTTCTACACATTCGTGGAGGAGATTTTGTAGATCATTGGCTACATGATGTACGCTTACAACGGGCATATTACCAGAATGCCATCCAGTGCTTTCCAAAGGACACACACTTCTTCATCTACACGAATGATATCCCATATGCAAAGAAGTGTTCATTCCTCTCGAATATCTCACATTCATTTGTGCAAGCAGATGAACTCACGAGCCTTGCAGGGATGGCACAGTGCACGAAAGGTGGAATCTGTGCAAACTCGTCCTTCTCTTGGTGGGGTGCGTTTCTAAACCCAAACAGAACCATTGTGATGCCGACTCGATTCTTTAACGACTCAGGTATTTATATCGATGGATACTACTTTCCAGGTGTAATCCGATGTGCCGTGTAGTTTGTAAGAAAATATTCAAGATCTTCAGGCACACCTAATCCCCACATCTGTTTGCAACTGTCTATCGTAATCTTCAATCCACCTGCAATTGCCTCGTTGTATACGGGCACCGTATAGAATTCATTATTCACCCGAATATTCTTTGTGATCATTTGCTCGGCAAACCGAACAAAATCCGAACCGCGCTTCCACATGTACACACCGGTGGTTGCATGGTCTGAAAATGGATCCTTCTCACGAACCTCAGTAACGTATCCATCCTTTACGGCGGCATACGACCACTTAGGGTCTCTATGACCATCAAATGTAGAAATCTTACCATCTACACCCGACATCAAGAATGAGTGGACAAAGTCGCCTGCATCAAACTCAATGAACTGATCGCTATTTGCAATCAAAAGGGGTGTATCGTTATTGATCTGATTCTTCGCGAGCAATACAGTGCAGGCTGCCCCCTCTGTAACTTTGTGAACCACGATGATGGAACACTCGGGTGCAATTGATCGAAGATACTCTTTACAAGATGCAGGGTAATCTGCCCGAATGATAAATACAAATCGCGCACCAGGAACTTTAAGATTCTCAACTACCCACGATATCATGGGTTTACCGTGAACCGGAATAAGTGGCTTTGGATCAGTATATCCAGCTTTCGCGAATCGACTTCCATTGCCTGCCATTGGAATCACGATCGTAATCGGTCTAAGTGCGCTCATTACAAACTCTTCGGTTAAAGACGATGGTGTGGGAACGCAAATAACCTTAGATCCACTTGCGCGTGCTGAAGCAAGTCCAACTGGTGAATCCTCAAAGATGAGAGTTTCACTTGGAGTAACCCCTGCTTTCCGATGACATAGTTCATAAATCTCCGGGCTGGGCTTTGGGTATAGAACGTCTTCATTAGAGACTGTGAACGTACATAGATCACGAATCCCGAGTGCATCAAGTGCTGCATTAAGAGTAGCCCTAATACAGTTTGTTGCACATGCAGTCTGATATCCCTCAGTCCGGAGACGTGTTAGAATTGAGAAAAGAACAGGTGATCTAGAAACTCTAGATACCGCGCTGGCGGTTAACTCTTGCTTCCGAATAAAGATATCCTCGAATAGAAGGGGTGCTAAACCTTTTTGTTGTCCAAGCATAGCGAGCTTAGCCCGAGTACTACGCCCATTATAGCTTGTATCATGTTCATCGCGAGAAATAGAATAATGTGATCCGGCTACTTCACAGATTGCTTGATTAAGAGTTTCATAATGAACCTCGCAAAAATCAAGCAAGACCCCATCTAGGTCAAATACAATCAGCTTCATTTTAAGGTAGAATACTTATATACATTATGCTGATTATTGCTCATCGCGGAAATACGAATGGACCCCATCCTGAAACTGAAAATAAAGAGGAAACGATCAGCTCTGCAATAGCAGAGGGGTTTGACTGTGAGATTGATGTTTGGCGAGTGCAGGGTGAATTGTGGTTAGGACATGATGCTCCAACATACAAAACAACCATTACATTTCTTACACAATATCAGAGTGTGTTATGGGTTCACTGTAAGAATCTAGATGCACTTATTCACTTAAAAGATCAGTTCAACTGCTTCTTCCATGACAAGGATACATACACTCTCACAAGTAAGGGATATATTTGGGGAAACATTGGTAGTCCTACGACTGAAAAGGTGATCTGTGTTATGCCACCTGGAGATCATGGAGTATGTCTTGGAGTGTGTACTGATTTCCCACTGCGTGTAAAGGGTCTAAACGTTTAACAACGATACAGATCAATGGCTAATACCGTAGAACCTATGTATCAAACGTACTGTGCGTATATTCGCAGTATTGTTGAGTCAAAAGATCTATCAAACTTCAAGGGAAATCCAGCCTATCAAGGTATCCTCGAGCATGTAAGTCCCGAGTTAGGGCAGAAGTATTTCGAATCCATTACGAACTTAAATGGATTAAGTCGAGAGGCCATTCTCTCGTTCTGTAGAAAGAATGATCAAATTGGATCTCCTAAGCTAGTATCGATTGACGGTATGCTTGTATCGCCAAGTTCATTACGATACATACGTCATGCAATGCTTATTTTGAGTCATTGTGTCCGTGTTAAAAACCTAAATCCTTCTATAGTAGAAGTTGGATGCGGTTACGGTGGACTAGCTCTGGCTATTGATAGCTTCAGCTCTATGTTTGGAATCACGGTTAAATCCTATACGATGATTGATTTGGATGATCCTTTGAGTTTCCAGAAACTCTATCTATCAAACCACACGACTTCATTCCCAATCTACTTTGAAAGTGCATCTACGTATGGTAGCAATGTCAAAGGCAATGATAACTTCCTAATCAGTAACTATTGTTTTTCCGAAGTACACCCTCAAATACAACAAAACTACCTAAGAACTCTTTTTCCTAGGTGTTGTAATGGGTTTCTTCTTTGGAATCATGTAAAGGTTTTTGATATTGGCAAGCGAGTTCTAATTGAGCAGGAGGTTCCTTTGACCTGCCCTACAAATGCTATAAACTCAAACTATCACGTCTATTTCTAGATATGTAAGATCGGAAATAAATGAAAACACGCTGGATCTCGTTTCCATTTCTCAACATCCCTGGCTGTTAGGGAGTTCAACAGTCTTAGTAGACGTGTATCTGTAATCTCTACGTCCCAAGCAGGAATACTTTTGTATTTCAAAAAGGAAACTACACTGTGTGGGTTCATTTGAGCAACTATCCCGCGACACGCAGTACGGTATGAGAATTCAACATCTTCACCTTCGCCCCATGACTTTGTTTCATCAAGTGGATATTGAAGTGCAATGTGTTTCTTTACCACGTAATAACTACCCGATATATACGACAGTTTAGCAGTTATCGGTGTCAGCTTAAAGTTATATGGCAATAGACACTGTGTAGAAAACTTAGTATCAATTGACTGCATATAGAACGGGAAGAGCGTATAGTCTCTAAATCTGGTTCCATCCTGGTTTAAAATTCGGTTGATACAGACATCAAATGAATTTCCAAACCTTAGGAACCCATTATACCAGTCATGATGAAATACAACGTAGTCATGCAATAAGACAATGTTTTCATACTTTGCTAGCTGACAAATCATATTTTTCTTGCGCGTGATCCAATTTGGTTTCACACTCTCATCAAACTGTATAAATGACACACCTGGAAGGACACAAGTCTCGGCGGGACCCACAACTATGATTTCAAACACTGGAATGTTCATTGCATGGATTGAATCGACTATTTTGCTTAGATTTTGATTATTACAGCCACTCGTAATAATACCAAATGTAAACTCCATACCCCATTACAAGAAACTTAATATGTACTTTAATCGCGAACTTGGTAAGTTCACGTCCCCTCCGCAACAAGCAGTTCCATTAAATGATAAGATACTTGTTCTCTATATCACGAATAATGACCGTTTTTTCGTTTTTGAAAAGTTCTTAGACGAGATCAAAGCTTCAGCATTCAAGGAGAAGTTTCATATTCTTATTGTGAACACAGATCCCATAGACAAGTACAGCGGTCTTCTTTCTGGTGCCGGGGTTTCATCAACATTTGTATCCGTTCCCTGTCCTAAAAATGATTATCTCCCTAAGATTCGGTATGGAATCGACTTCGCAAGGAAGGGTGGATTCAAGTACATAATGAAATGCGATAATGACATCATAATACCCGCATATACTTTGGAATATATGTATTCAAATAGGCACCTTGTTGATAAAGAGTTAACACTATCTCCATCATTGTCAACTGGAATCCCATCGGTTGAACACTTCATTGAGTCCTTGTTCACAAGTGATGAGGTTGATTTGATCCGAGATGAGTTCAAAAAGTGTGTATTTCATGACCAACAAGGCATCTTTGATTACAGGTCTCTGAACAAATACTCTGTAGAAGCTACTGTTTGGAACTATAAAGAATATTTCAATGCTCTGACGCATTTAGCTAATACAATGGTAACTGGCTCGGATGGGCGTGATCAATATGGACATTCCAAGTTTTATCGGGGAATGCATCCAATCCGACATGGGTTTGGAAACAAAATGATCAATAACCTTATTGTGAAGAACCGCGATAAGCTGTTTGCAAATAAGGGCTGTTCTATCATTGAGAAGGAAAATACGTACTTATGCGACATGTGCTTTCTTATCTCAACTTCCAACTACAACCAATTGTTGAACGTTGAAAATCTTACAATTGATGGGTGTGATGAAGTCCCTCTGAACAGATTTGCCTGGAACAAGGGCTTAAAACATCTTATCATAAATCACGGATATGGAATCCACATTACCTACAACTGGCGATGGTTCTTGAATACCACAGATGGAGGAAGCAATATCGAAAAACCCACACAGACAATCACAGAATACGAAGAAGAGTTTGTTCGTTCTCTTTACAAGCCTAAACACGATATCTGCATTATGTACTTGGCAGAGGAACGGCGACAACATACATTCAAGCACACCGTGAAATCAATAAATGAATCTAAGCACGTGGATGCTCTTCATTTGCTCGTGCTCACACATACCGATGATACTGAATTTTACAACGAGGTCCTGAGAAACTCAAGGATATCTTATACCGTCAAACAGTTCGACTGTGTTAACAATTATATGAGTAAGATTCGCTTTACACTTGAGTTTGCACAACACAATGAAATTCCATATATTATCAAGCATGATAATGATATTCTTATGGGCTCATCTGTTTACGATTACATGTTTGAGAACAGATCAATTTTACAAAATGATACCAATCTACTTCTGACACCAACGATTACATCTGGAATACCCAGCTGTGAGTACTTTATTGATGACTATCTAACACCAGATGAGAAACAGCACATGTATACGTTATTCAAAGCACATCTGTTTGAAACCAAATGGGACGTAGACTTTCGTTCTCTGAATAAATACACTGTAGATGCAAATGAATGGAGTTCTAGTGACTTCTATACAGGTGTCAAAGCAATTGAACATTATTACAAGGGAATACACCCAATCAGAGTTAATGAACACGCATTGGTTGAATTGAACAACATTGTCTGCAAATATAAGGATCAAATTCTTAACCAAGATTCGTATTCATTAACATATGATAGCACATCACCCTATTTCTGCGATAGTATCTTCTGTATACGAACAGACACGTATAAGCATATTCTGTTGAAGACTGAGTTATTCGTGGATGGGTATGATGAAGTCCCTTTGAATAGGTGGAGGGATATGAACAACCTTGCTATGGTTATAATTCGTCGCGGGACTGCGATGCACTTCATGTATAACGAAATACCTAACTATATTGAATATGAAAAGAAATACGTACAATTGGTCTACGGATCATCATAGACACTTCAAACCCAAATATAGCTGGATTTCCAGCCGTATTTGTGTTTTTGTTTTTCTCTTGGGTTTTCTTGTAGTTTTTGGTTTTGGTATTTAGTTGCTGTATGCGAGGCCGCCCATGCCTGACATCACTCGCAACACGTTGTAGTTAACTGCATACACTCGGACCTGAGCAGTTCGTCCAGATCGCACTGTGTTGACTGACACCGTGAGCTGGAGGGTCGCCTTGTCGATACGGGAGAAGTTGCAGGTGCCGCTGGGCTGGTGCTCCTCGGGCTTGAGCGCGAAGGAATACACGTTGATACCCTGAGTCGGGGTGCGGGTGTGGTGCTGGTAGGGCTGCACTCGGGAGAAGTAGCGTCCCTCGCGCTCCGTGAAGCGGTCCTGGCCGTTGAGCTGGAGCTTGGCAACCTCAACTGGGTTCTTGCCCTCGCAACGAACACCAGACTGGAGGATGACCTTCGCGAGGAGGTAGTTGGTCGTGTCCTCAAACACGATCGCCTGGTCGTTACCACCTGTACCAAGGTTGGTGTCGAGCCATGAGGCACCGTTGAGCGAGGGACCAGTCTGGATACCAAGACCAGGGAGGTAAGGTCCAGAGGGGCCATCACCGGCAGTTGTAGGAGTTGTCAGTCCAACACCTCCAACACCACCCAGAGAGCCACGGGCGAGGACATCCATCACGATGCCCTCCGTGCTGAAGTCATCAGTGTAGTTGAAAGGCTGGCATCCGTTGACCTCTATGATGAAGGTCTGGTTAGGTGTGCAGTCCACGAACGAGTCGCGCTGAACAACCCAGACGAGCTCCTTAACCGGGTGGTTGAAGTTGAGCTGGATCTTGTTGCTCGAGCTTGTGATTGACTCGGCGCCAGTGAACTGGAGCTGCTCAATCAGGTACTCGTGTGTCTGCTGGGCAAATCGGCGACGCTCCTCAGTGTCGAGGTAGATGTAGTCGATGTAGAGCGACGCAGCCGTGAGTGACTGGATGCTTGTGGGCACAGTCGATGCGGTAGTGATCAGCTCGTAGTAGGTGCAGTTGATCCACTGCTCGAACTCCACGTTGATTCGCACCTCGTGGTACTGGAGCGCGATGAGCGGGATCGCAAGACCAGGGTTGCGGCAGAACCAGAACTGGAGCGGGATGTAGAGCGTGCGCGCGGGGGTTCCGGCACGGGGGGCGCAGGTGTTTGTGAGCTCGGCTCCCGCGCAAGATGCATCAAGCGCATATCCACGGCGATCCTTCATCAGGACGAGGTCGTGGGTGTTGCCGATCATGTCGTTGAGCGCCTCTGTGGTGCCAACATCCTGAGAGAGCTGGGTCCAGATCTGCATCCAGTCACCATATTGCCTGTCAATTCGCTGACCACCGATCTCGAGCTCGACCGTCTTGATGAGACGGTGACCGATGTAGTTGAGCCAGCGGAAGCGGTTCAACGCGCTGACGGACGCGAAGTCAACCGCGGGGAGAACGACCTGGACATATGTGCGATACATGAGATCGGCGTTACGGTTGATCACAGCCGTAACACGCTTGTTGAAGTCGGCCTGGCCGTTGAACGTCACCTCGATGGACTCCATCGCGAAGTTTGTGTGACGCTTGTAGAGAACCTTCCAGAAAGTAATCTGGGGGTTGCCGGAAATGTAGATGTCCTGCGCACCATAGCTGACGAGCTGAAGAAGACCACCACCCATATTGATTGTTTGAATAAGAGCGAGAAAAATTATTTACAGGCTAGGGCGACGCACCAATGTGGGACGTATTGACGTCCCTGGGTTGGGCGGTTGTTTACTTGCGATGACGGCGTGTCTTACGGCGCCTGGCCATACCATACACCATTGAGCTCTTTGGACTTGCAGATAGGCTGGCTCTCCTAGACTCTAACTCGCTGATTGATTGTTGTTTGGGTTTCAGAATTCGCAAGGATGCTGGTTGAAGGTTCGCTTTTGCATCTAGGAGGGGACGTACATTCTCATTTGCAGGCATGACCTGCTTTGGAAAAACATAGTTCTCATCACCGCCCCTGCGGGATCGCCGAGTCCTCCGAAGTTTACGGGTATATTTAGGCATTATTTACAGCAGAGATTTAAGCCTTGCCGAGCAGGTGGGCCTTCTTGGCACGGGCACGGAGCGTGGACTTCTTGCCAGAGGACTTGAGGCCGTGGGACTTGAGGACGCGCTTGAGGGCCTTGGCAGAGGGGCCCTTGCGGGTGCCACGGCGACCGGCAGACATGGCGGGGGTAACAGAGTTTCCAGCGGGTGTAGTTTGCATTTTGTTTAAAGGATGAGACAAACTTTCAGGATGAACGCGGGAAGTAAAAAATGG
>Ga0209191_1001374_pt1 | contig 16117 bp, 19 predicted proteins | sample S_130626_EF_Meta_FD_187320 | JGI IMG/M metagenome (GOLD analysis project Ga0209191, IMG submission 187320) | Freshwater microbial communities from Lake Simoncouche, Canada to study carbon cycling - S_130626_EF_MetaG (SPAdes) (version 2) | ecosystem: Environmental > Aquatic > Freshwater > Lake ...
GGGTAGATCTGATAAATAGCGGCCTGACGCCACCAATTCTTATCTGTGCTGAGTCCTGTGGTCTTCTTTGAAGTTTTTGACATGCGCGGAACTCTACGGAAGGAGGGGTGATAGCGGTACCCAAACACGCAAAATGTGACGGAAATGAAACTATTTTGCAGTTTTGTACAGGGCTCACCTCTGATTGCGTACCCTGTACCCATGACTCTGCTCCACATCCTCGATCTCCTATCCACATTCGTCTTCGCCTTGGTGGGCGCACGCGTGGCTGCAGATAAAGGTCTTGATTACGGCGGGATCGCATTTATTGCAGGCATCGCATCCGTTTCAGGCGGAACGCTTCGTAACGTCTTTCTAGGGATGCGTCCTATTTGGATTATTGATATTTGGATTGTCGCCAGCGTTCTCGCCGCCGTGATCATCACACTTGTCTTTAGGCGCGTGACTCATGTTGGTAAGACGCTGCTGATCATGGATACCTTCGGTCTGGCTGTGGCAACAATGTCTGGAACTCAGCTGGCCTTTGAAATGGATGTCACCTGGTTTGCGGCCATTCTTCTGGGAGTTATTACCGCGGTGACAGGTGGATTACTTCGGGATGTCCTCTGCCAAGTAGAACCAGTCTTGCTGCATAGGGAAACAATCGGAACTTCATCGATGATGGGCGCAATTACTTTCGTTGCACTCCACCAATTCAGCATCGGAGACAATATCTGCGCAATAGTTGGGGGAGCGGTTGTAATTCTTACCCGCATCGTTTCAATCCAGTTTGACTTGCACTTACCTAAATTTTCTAAGCAGTCGGTGCGCTCTTAATCGCTTCTTTGATTTCATCTACAAGAACTTCAATCTTCGTCACGCTATGTTTGATCAAATAGCGGCTACCTGCTGGAAGTTCGGCCACGCGCTTATCGAGCTGCGATGGATCTAAGAATGCAGTCAGAAGCACGATTGCAATACTAGGTTGAATTCTTCGAAGCTGGTTGGCTAAATCGATACCGTTTGGGCCCTTACCGAGGTTGTAATCAAGTACGGCAACATCTGGTCGATGGCTCTTCGCATATTCAATGGCTTCTTTTACTGAAGAAGTGTCATAAACAATATTCAAGCCTTTGCCTTCAAGGGCCGACTTAACGGTTGAACGAGTGAATTCATCGTCTTCAACCATCATTACAGACTGCTTAATTTTAAAGGCCATCCTTACGGCTTAATTGCCATCATGAGAGTAAATCTGGTCTCAGATTCTACACGTTCTAGTTTCCAGCGACCATCAGATGCCAAGTTGAAAATTCTTGTACCAAGGCCATATCGGCTCTGCACTTCAGGGGGCGCAATAGTTGCATTGTCGTTTGCGATGATTTCAATATCTTTATCGCCTACTTTTCTCACCCGTAGATCAATTTTCTGAGCTTTGCCATGTCGCATTGAATTAGAAACAAGTTCTTCTATCACTTCACCCAGATCGCGCACTCGAGGGTTTCTAATTGAGGCCAGATCAGAATCGATGTGGAGGTCAACTTCGAGCAAACCAATCCAAGGATCTAGGCGCGAAGAGACTTCCGAACGTAAATCAGTAGGTTCTTGTTCAAATTCTGCATCAGGGTCGGACAGCAGAGAGAGAAGTGATTCAACTGCACCGTCAAAGACTTTCTTATCTCCAACATTTGATGCTGTCTCTAACTTGAGAGCGGTTGCAGCTAGGCGAGTGAGAATCTTGCCGTGGATAAAGATTGCCCAGCGGTGAGAAAGAGTATGTGAAAACTCATCAGAGACCACTTTCGTCACAGCTGCTTGCAACGCTTCACTTGCCTTAAGTTCGTCATTTTGAATTAATTCAAGAGCGTGGGGATTGAGCACTTGGAGCACTTTAATAAATACGTAGTACGACGCAGGGAGGACTATTGCCGTGATTAGAACTGGATACTTTGTATTTGGATCATGCGTGACTGCTTGGCCGATTACGTTCGATAAAACAGGCAGGAAACCAGTTAGGTATATGAGAATAGAAGAATTTCTGATTGCATTCGGAGAAGTACTTGCCAAAGCTTTTGTAATGAAATGAGACGCAATGACGATTGATAAAGACATGAGCGGATATGAGACGAGAGTCTCATTGAGAGAGAAGTAATTGAAATACGGCGGTGTTACAAGAACGATTAGTACAATCGCGTATGTACTAGTTCGCAGCGGTGCGTTCTTAGCAGTGGTGGAGTAGAGAATTCTAAATTGTTTGACCAGTAAATTTACTGAGTTGAGATTTTGACCCATGAACGAAGCGCCCTGCTGTTCAGATCCAAAAGTCTCGAGATTCATAGAGAGTTTGCGGAGATCTTCTCCTATGAGCTGTGGCTGAATGGCTTTGTTGTATTCGGCGAGTGAACTTGCTGGCGGGATACGTCTGATTGAGTCCTTTAGCGAACCACACAGGGAAGATAGCTCACTCTTAATGCGATTCTGGATATCTCGTTGAATTTCAGCAAATTCATCTGATGTTCTACTGCGGGCACGAGTAGCGATCACCAGGCGCTTCTCATACTCCTTAAATGATTCAAAAATCTCGGTGCGCTTACTTCCAATAATCATAAAAGCTGGGAACCAAAAACAGCCCTGAAGCAAGATAATTCCGATTCTGCGGTCCACGCTCACTAGATCCACACCGAGAGCATGTCCAAGATACCTATGGATTACGTCGCCAAGAGCGATAGTTAAGGTACCGGTGATCGCTAAAGTCCGGTAGTTAATTTCATACTTCTTAAGCTGAATAAATAAGCGTGACAAGAGAACAGAAAAAGTCACCATAATAATTGTGTGGATAATACGCAGGAGCACGAGATTTCGAAGGCTGCTGTAATTATCCTTTGAGAGCTGTGTAGTGAAAACTGAAAACTCGATAAGGATTACGCCAATTGGCACAAGCGAGAAATCGATTTTGTGCTTGTATTGAGAACCGAGCCCTTTGATTAACGAAGTCATACTTATTTAACTGCAACTTTCCCTTGGTGCCACATTCGCACTGCCACAACTCGAGGATTGACGCTGGGGTCGCCATTAACGCCAAGTGCGGCAAATGTTCTTTGGATTAGCGCTTCAGCTGCTCGAAGGGTTATGCCACGAGCATCAGCGATAGATGCATTTGATAGTCCATCGGCAATCATGCGCAAGATTTCAGCTTGGCTTGCTGTAATGGTGATCTTCTCATCACCAGCAATGACTGAACTCTGGAAATTTCCAGTCTTACTGATTGATTCCTCGAGAGCTGACACGAGATTCTGCATCGACTGCAATTGAGACTTAACGATGTAGACAGTTGGGTCAGGGATGCGAGATGCGTCATTGATTGCAAGCTCAGGGGAGGCGTGTGCGGTCATGATGACCATTCCGGTCCAGGGGCGTTCTTTAAAGACTTTCGTCAACAAGTCCGCACCATCTGGACCATGACCAAGATCGAGGTCAGTCAGCACTACGTGAGGATCGAATTCATCGATTGCTTTGAGCGCTTCAGCAACAGCTTTGACTGGGTGCACACTAATTCCAGAAGCGGTGAGCATTTCACCGACCATGGTGCGGGTGAAGTCTTCATCCTCAACAAGGAGTACTCGAATTGATTTTGGGCTCGAGCTCATTCGTGAAGACTACCAAGGCACCCGTGCCAGATATTCAATCTGTTCGGGTAATACACGGCCAAAAATAATGGTTTGAGTCATCTTCATTACTCTTGCCAACATGGCCAGAGCTCCGGAATCTACGATGAAGAAAGCCATCATCGCTCTCGTGGTTCTCTGCCTATTTATCGTTGCTCCACGCTCATTAGCCGAAGATCTTTTGGCTCCCATTCTCGGAACAGTCGATGCACCCATTGAGACGGCTTCCCCCGAGCCAACGGTTTCACCGGCCCCTACAGAATCGCCAACACCTGAACCCACCATTTCGCCAACAACAGAACCATCTCCCATCTCTGCGCCAAGTGGATCTGCTTCCCCTGAAGCACCAGTAGTTACGATCACTGATTCACCAACAGCGATGGCATCTCCAACTCCAGTGCCCCCTCATGCGATTGCGGATCAATCGATGCGCATTGCAGTTCCCACTTCAGTTTCAACGGATCCACGTGCCCATTCGGTCTACCTTCCGCGCCTTCAAATCAGCGGTGTAGACACTTTGTTGGTCTGCGGATACTCCAATGCAACTGCGGTTCACTTCGCTCAATCATTTCCTGGTGTAGAAATTGCAGGATCTGGCTCTCAATTCTTCAGATTATCCGGCCCCGCCCATTTAGTCATGGCTGCTTTCAATAGCGATATGGGAGCGAGAGTAACTTCTTCATCCCGAGCAGTCTCAGGTTCGGTTGTCTCATTCTCTTTTGTAGCTCTTTCAAAACCATCCATCAGCCAAGCACTCTGCAATGATGGCAGTGCGAGTAATAACCGTACGATTTCGTTTCGCGCACTCAGCATGGACTTAAACATGATTAAAGACGGTGTTAGGCTCAAATAATTAAGAAATCCATCTCTGGATTTTTATTTATGAAGGGCGCAACCCATGTTGGATTCACCTCTCAGCGGCAGTGTTACACAGCGCCGCCGCGCAGGTTCCAACACCCGAAAGAAAGTTATTCTCGGAGTAGCCGCCGTTTCAGTAGTTCCATTTTTACTCTCCACCTTCGCAGCCAGCGTCACCATTGGCTCAGGTGCACTCGAATTCGGTCAAGGTTCACAGCAAGCTATCGCCTGCGATCAAAATGTATTTATTGCACTCGGTGAGGAATGGCATGCAAACCCATCCTCTGATGACAGCTCTAATGGCTTCTTCCGCGTGCGCACAGCAACTATTTCAAACCTCAACCTCGATGCCTGCGGCGGCCGCAAACTCCGCCTTCGCATGATTGATGGCACGTCAGCAGAACTCGTTATCGGCAACACGCCTGATGCAAAGGTTCTCCAAGTTGTTCTTCCAGCAACATCACCCACATCAAATATCACTGATTCAACATCACTTGCTCTTACATACCTCACAGGCGAAGGACAGCCAATTACAGGCACTTTAGCGGCTTCAGTGAACCTCAATGTCTCTGGTGTTTCTGTCTACGACGGCTCACCTCTCAGCCCAACAAACGCGGATGTCATGTTCTATCTCGATCCATCAGCGACTCAAGTCAACATCAACGGAGAAAGTGTTCGCCGAGCGACTGTTGAAACTGTTAACAATCCTCGTTAACCCACAAAGATGATTCGTGAACCACGTGGTCGTGCACTCCGTGCGCTAACAGGTGCTGGCATCATCCTCATAGCAAGCTTAGGAAGCGTTCTCGCTGCAAATATTGCAATTGGGAATTCAGATAACACCACAGAGTTTGGTCAAGGTGAGTTCACCCTTAAGGCTTGTGACTCTTGGATTCAACTTGATCTCGTAAGCGGCCCCACAGGCAGATATGGAGCCCCTGAGGGCTACTCAGCACTCACAGGGATAACTATTCAAGGATTAGATGCGAACCAATGTAAATCTACCCAATTCACTATTCAGGCTATTGATGAAGATTTAGACCCACTTCCGCTATATCGCACAGACGGGAATACCTCATTGTGTTCCAGTAGTTCCTGCAGAATCGGGGTCTCTGCTGAATCAGATTTACTCCTTCAAGTGAACTCGTCTGGCTCCGTCACCTTGAGTGGCGCTGACCGATTCCATTCAATGACTTTTGATGACGATTTAGGAATCTACACAATTCAATTCATTCAACCTGGCCAATTAGCTGCAGATATCACTGATTTAACGATCCAGAGCTCGTCTTTCTAGCCTTCGGGTATTACACGTTTTTCATCACCCCGTGGGTGACTTAATTGACGCTCACTGCTTGACTTCACTTATCAGAAACCAAAGAGGTTTCTACGCTGGATCTAAGGAGTAGCAATGGAACTATTACGTTTTGATGATGCGGGAAGTCCTACACCGCAGCGTAAGAAGTCCTCAAAAGGCATGCTCGCCGTAGGTCTTGTGGCAACCCTCTTTGGCATCAGCTCTGCTTTTGCATCGAGCACCATCACGATTAACGGCGCTGCACCTATCGCACTTGGCCAAGGCGTAACAGCTGTTACTGCTTGCGACACTGCAATTTCACTAGTACCAACGACAGAAATGTCAGTCGAAACAGGAACCCCCACATTCTTTATGACAAGCCTTGCCATAAACGGAATCGACGCGTCACTCTCAGATAGCACAACAGCCGGATTGGGTTGTGGAAATAAAATCTTTGATATTCAAATCTTTAACGCTTCAAACGTCGCTTACACATGTGCAGCCCTGCACGCTAACGCACAGATTTCAGACGTGAAAGGTTATCTCCATGATCTAAATTGTGTTGATAGCAACAAATTGAGTTTCACCGTAGTTGCTGTTGCAGATACTAACCGCCCCTACCTGATTGAATTTGCAAAAGCACCTTCAGATATTAGCTATATAACCCTCGTCACCCGCGAGTCGTAAGAATTTCACCCACGAAAAGAGAGAAGAAGACAATGTCAATCCTTAACCTAAACACTCCACAAGGTCGCGGTCCTGAGGGGAAGAAGTCGGTAAAGATCTGGATGGGTGTTGGCCTTCTAGCTGCCGTTCTTGGTTTTGGATCGACTCTCGCGGCCTCGATTACGCTCAATGAACCTGGTGGCACAACTGAATTTGGTCAAGGCGTGACACAAACTGTCTATTGTGGTGGAAATCAAAGCGTAACCATTACTCCTCTCTCAACTTTTCAAAATACTGTGAAAGGAGCAGGTACTCCTGCGGTTAGTCAAGGCACTTTCACTGCGCGAATGGTGACATCAAGCAGTAGTTCGTATAACAAGGTTGATGGAGTGACCGTTTCAGAGTCAACAATTTATGCTTCGTCAAGCGCCACTTCAATTCCGCGTTTTTTGTCGGGTTCCCTGAAAGTTGGCTGGTGGCTGTCAAGTCCTACGAGCAGTGCGCCGATTAACCCACAGCCAGCTGGCGCAACAATCGCTGCGAACCCGAACAACTACTACTTTGTGGTGAAGACCGGGTCAGGTGAGTACTACAAGGCTTCTTCCTCAGGGAATTACGCTGACTCGACTGTGGTTTTCCGTAATGCCGTGAGTGCAGTTGAAGGTGCTGTCACTCCGTCCAGCTTTAAAGTTGGCGGTGTCGTGATTTCAAAAATCCCAGTTGCTTGTGATGGTGTTAACTTTGTAGTCAGTTCTTTTGGAGAAACTGGCACGGCGCAGACACTGATTTCAGGTGGCGGGGTGAGCGTTAAGGAAGTTGCTGCCCTGTGGACAGGATCAGGAGCAGTAACGGCAAGTAGAGATAGAACTGCTTCCGTTTCCTCTGCTTTAGTTTCCGCGGAGCAGACAACCACCACTCTTAAATTCATTTTCAAGACGGAAAGTGGGACTGCCCTTACAACTTCAGAACTTTATAAGTTAGTTGTAGAAACTCAAGAGGACGTTCTTTCGGACTAGGTCTTCATTTGCTGCTAATTGATTGAAGTAGGGAGTATTTCACCGATGATTCGGCAACAGGTCTTGTTCGAGGGAACCCAAAACCAGATTTGGCTTGAGGGTTCTCCGCTGCAAGCCGACTCCAACATTCTCATCACGGTTACTTCTACAACTGGTGAGCACTCAGCCTTTATTTCAAGTCACGGCGTGACTCAGATAAAGGCAGGTCAACTTATCGATGCTGCTCCAGAAGTTCAGACGGCAGAGTCGAAGCGAAAGTATGCAGGCATACAGAAAGCAATGACAATCACTGGGTATTCAATTGCAATTGTTCTTCTGCTCTTCTCTGGGCTTTCCTTTGGGGGCGTAGTGAAGGCGCGAATTGTCCTTACTGGATCGATGGAGCCAGCAATTAGTACTGGTGACATCATTATTACGACCCCCATTACTCGTAAAGAGCCAAAGCTAGGCGATGTAGTTGCTTATCAAGCTAAGCGCTTCAACGGTGAAAACGTTGCTGTCTTCTCTCACAGAATCATCAGCGGAGATATTCGAAGCGGGTTTGTGGTTAAGGGAGATGCCAATAAGTCACCAGATAATCAGAAGCCAGTGGGCTCGGATATCTTGGGTGTAGTTATTTTCGTGATTCCATTCCTGGGAAATATCTTGACTCCGAAGGCGCTGTTTTTGTTGGTGCCATGCATCTTTGGATTGTGGCTGATTATGGATGCGATGAAGAGCGTTGAATAAATTACTTACGACCCTTGTGGCGGGAATGGCTCTGGTTATGAGCGTTCCTGTGGCGAGTGCTGCCGATATTCCAGTCTTGACCTGGGAGAAAGGTAAAGAGCACAACATTGTTTTAGGTGGCAATGGCATCGTTAAGGATTGGAAGATCCAGCTCAAATCTGATCGTGGGACTCCCTTGGACTTCACTAAGAGCCGGGTTGATGCTCGAGGATTTGTCGTCTTCTCAGTCAATATTCCAGATTCCTATAAATCTGGCATCTACTCGGTAGAAACAAATAGCACCCAAGAGGGAAGCAATGTGGTTGCTGGTGTGCGAATAGTTGAAATCTCTGATTACAACTTGATTCAGATTCCCACCAAGCTTTTTATCATTCTCTTCACTTTGATTATTTTGATTTCGACGTTGTCTATTTTGCGCATGCAAAAATACGAGAAGATTGAGTACTTGCGTGCCAAGTTGGCTCAGGCACCTACTGGACCAATTGGTTTCCTTTATAGGTTTAGAAATTCTTCGATTGAAGAGATTCATAGATCCATTTTTAAGTTCCAGCTTATTCGCGAAGGCGAGCTGCTTCATAAGTTCTCTCCAGCTGCATGGGCAGTAGTTCCTTGGGTAGCACTAGCTATCGGTGCTCTTGTGAGCGCGAATGAGAGATTGATACAGGGAGTTCAGTTAACTCCAATTCTTCTTTACGCGGGAATTGCAGTGATTGGGTTACTTGATCCTTTCTCTGGATTTATGGCCGGAGTTGGTTTTGCATTCATTCATTGCATTACTGGCAATGTTTCGAGCGTTCGTGGAGTGATGTCACTTGTGGCCATCAGCGTGGGTTGGTTTGCTCCAGGATTGATTTCATCACTGTATTCAGATGCGCTGAATAAAGATTCTTACTCACTCTTCTTAAAGCGATTTGTGCCAGATGTATTGGCAAGTGCTATCGGGGGATTAGTCTTCTTTAGCGCACAGTTACTAACAAATAGTTTCGCTGACCATCAGGGACCAATTTCAGGCAGCGGTTATCTTATTCCCGCAATCTTTTCGGTCTTGGTTTTTGCACGTATTCAAGGCGAGAAGTGGCTCAATAAAGATCTTCACCAGACTGGTCAGAACTATCAGATTCGAGTTTTGGTATTGCCTCGAGTGATTTCACCGAGAACCATTGTTGTTGCTGCAGTGTATTTCGCAGCTGCAATTTATGTCTGGACCGAGTCGTGGACATTTGCACTGCAGATTGCGGCAATCCTTGCAATCCCGATGGCGCTGCTCATGGTGAGATTTGAGCATCCCGTTGTGCCATTCTTGAAGAATCTTGAGCGTCACATCTTTGTTGAAGTGACAGCCCTACTGGCAATTGCTTATTCATCTTTTCACTACATTCAATCTCTACCTCTAGAGGTCACGCAAAAGGGAAGAATGTTTGTGGGATACACAGCAGTCCTACTTTTGATCCATGGTCTCTATAGCTCTATCTACGACTCTTCACATAGAGAGAAAGAGCATAACGAGTTGGAGTTGGCTGCATGAAAAAGATGGTCTTCTTCGTTCTCCTTCTGGCGTTTTCGCGCGTAGGTGTGGCACTCGGTATGGGGCCAACTCCTGTTGGAATCGGTAACTTCTTCTTGGGCTCACCATCAATTACAGAATCAAATCTCAATCAAGTACTTGGTTTGCTCGTGGGTCCAGCAGGATCTCCAGGAGTTGCAGGTGTTTCAGGTGCCAATGGAAAAGATGGATTAAATGGTCTTGCCGGCATTCCTGGCGTTAATGGAGCCAATGGCGTTGATGGTGCACCGGGTACTGCGGGGGCACAAGGAATTCAAGGTGTTGCTGGAACCCCGGGAACTCCGGGCACCCCGGGTACACCGGGAGCACAAGGTGTTGCAGGACCAGCAGGTCCAGCTGGCGCACCTGGTACTGGTGGCGGCGGTGGATTCTTTGGAGTTGGTGGAGGAAACGTTTCAGTGGGAACGTGTGATGACAGCGTCAATGTCAACGTCACACAATCTTTTCAAAGAAGTAAATTTGATTGGGCATCAACAGTTGTTTCAAATATCGTTGGAATAGTCGGCGCCAGCAAGGGATGTGCTGGTCAATATGCAACGATGTATGTATCCGCACTAGGAAGTTCTTTCTCATGCACGATTGCCCTTGATCCTGAACTTAGGGGACCAAGTAATTCAATTACATTTAACACCACCAACTGTCCCGGACTACGTGGTGTAAATATGAAAGATTTAGACTCCAACATTGGTTTGGAATTTACAGAAAATAGGGTGAGCTGAGATGGCGAAGAAGAAGCAAGAATCAAGCGAACCGGTGATCTCCAACATTCCGATTCCGGCATCTGATAATCCAATGGTGATCGACCTTCCTGACGGTCAGAAAATCGTTCTGGGCAAACTGAGCCCTGGATCTGTCATTGAAGTTGCTACATGGCGTGGAACGGGCAGACCTGATTCACGCACCAATCGCTTCATGCTTGGGGTTTCGGATTCATCGAGCCCAGCGGCACCAACTGCTCAGGCTGCAGTGCCTGCAAAAGGAAAGTTCGCCCTCCCATGGAAGAGAGAGAAAATGAGCAATACAGAGCAAAAGCCAGAGACATCAAGCTTCATCTCCCGTTTTGTTGGTGGAACGATTGCTTCATTTTCAAAGGCCCTCAAGCGCACCCAAGATTTAACCCCTGTCGAGACCACAACTGATCTTGAGATTAACGCATGGCTTGAGAATCTATCCAGAGAAGTGAAAGAAGAAGCGAAGACTCCGGCCCCTCGTAAAGCAGCCGTGAAGAAGGCGCCTGTGAAGAAGAAAGCTACAACAGTAACGAAAAAGAAGAGCAAGTAAGGCTCTTCTCCCGGATTATTTGAGCTATCACTCTATTCTTTCTCTATGAATTCTTCAGTAAAGAAAATCTCAATCGGCGTTGTTGCCGTGCTTGTCGTTCTCTTTGCCCTGGGCTTTCGCGTGGGTCACGCACAAGACGGGCTGAAGAATGCACTTGGATCAGCACAATCAGGTCTTGTTGTCTACAAGAATAAGCCAAGCTTTACTGTGGGATCTAAAGTCTTAGTAAATCTTGATGCACCTGCAAAATCTCCGCTTCTCGCATTTGTCATGGGAAATAAGGCCGATTCTGTGGAAATCCAAGCAGGAACATCTGTGCAGACGGTAAAGAGCTCACAGGTCTACGGAACTTTGATTGCAGTCATCCCATTCTTGGGATCGATTCTTAGCGTCGTAGGTCTGTAACTACTTCTTAATCTTCGATACGAAGGTCAATCGCAGTGCAATCTCGCCAGGTTTCAGACTTGGATCGGCTCCTGCTGTTACAGAGGTACTTTTGAATAGACCAGATTGCTCTTGGCTTAAATTAAAGCTGTAGAGAAGAGCGCGATTTCTTCCATCATCTACTTTCTCAGTCTTTGGGTCATACCCACCAAGGATCTGCGCGAAGATGATTTCAGCATCATTATCAAGGCCTTCACGCTTCTTAAATGAACTGATGTCTTTCTCTAGAGCTACAGCATCAAATTTGTCATAAATTAGAGAAATTCCGCGGTTAAAGTTAAATGCCTTATCAACCTGCTTGTATGTTGCCTTTACAAGTGACTTACTAACGAAGTTATCTATGGGCACGAATGAGATTGTTGCCAGGAAGATCACCATGAGTCCGAGAAGTAAATCGGCATACATCCATCCTGCTAAGAGCGTGGCATCCTCAGATTCAGCACTTTCGACCCTACGGCGCATTAGAAGTTATCTCGCTGGAATATCTTTGACTTAATATTCTTGATTTCAGTCAGCAGATCTCGGTTATTTGGCATCAACTTGACCGTTTTATTGAGTTCTTTGCTTGTCTTTTCGAGTGAATCTGTAGAGTTCAAAATATCTCGAATTGCCTTAGCAAGTGACTGGTTCACGGTTACATTAGTGACTCGCTGTTGATCGAATAGGTATGTGGAGATAGCTAGTGCCATCTGAATACGGTCGTCGTCAGCCTCCTGCATTGCCTGATTCTTAAAGTTCTTGAGCGAGCGATCCAGAAAAGTAATGGCGATGGTCAGTCCGATAATTCCGAGAATAATCTGAAAGTCCAGAGTCGCAACATGGCTGAGGGACCATTTCTCATCTAGGACCCCGTAACCGTTCTCCCAGAAATCGAGGAAGTTAACGACAGAGAGTGAATTGTCGGCAGTGTATGTAGCAAAGGCGCTCGTTGCCTTGCTAATCGCGTACCAAGTGAGAGCCACCGGCAAGAAGACGAGTGAATTACGCAAGACAGACATGATGAGAGAAAGCAGATGGAGTCGCTTATGAGTATTCACTTGAGCGTGTGGAAGATATTCAAGTGGATCCAGCGAGGCCCACATTGGGAGATTTTTACGAGCAGCCACTGCGCTTGTCAGGCCCGAAACATATGGGTCCGCTTGGACACCGTAGAGAGTCGACCAACTTTGAAGAGAATTGAGCAAAATCAGATGAGGGGGAGTCTTCTTCTCACTAGCCATCCCTCAAGAATAGATAAGTATGCGAAAAGTGATTTTTTGCGTAGTCGGTTATTACTCATCAAAATACGATGAAAATTCCACTTGATGTACATCTAAGTGGGTTGTGAGGGACTCGAACCCCCGACCCAGGCATTAAGAGTGCCTTGCTCTACCAACTGAGCTAACAACCCATTTAAGTGCGTGAACACTTAAATGCAGAGCAGACCTTACCAGCGCGCCGAGCCTTGTCTAACCACCTTTATCCCGCGAGGATAGTGAGATGTCTCGCTGGGAAATACGGATAGCCACAGTAATTGGCGCAATGGTAGTTGGGATTTCCCCGTCCGCGACAACGGCAGCAGAGCAGCCCGGGCTGGCTACAGCAGTACTTGAGACTCTGCCCGTCAAAGGTCGGGCACCAAAGACCGGATATACCCGCGATCAATTTGGGCCGGCATGGGCTGATGTGAATCGCAATGGATGCGATACCCGTAACGATATTTTGAAGCGAGACCTGACAGAGATTCTTTACAAAGCTGGTACTCGAAATTGCGTAGTGGCCAGTGGGACTTTAGTTGATCGATATTCGGGGGAGACCATCAATTTCGTGCGCGGGAATGTGACCAGCATGGAAGTGCAGATTGACCATGTGGTGGCGCTATCGAATGCATGGCAGACAGGTGCATTTAAGTTAACAGCAGATCAGCGCAAGGCGCTCGCCAATGATCCGCTCAATCTATTTGCCGTTAAAGGTCGCTTGAATTCACAGAAGGGCGATGGTGATGCTGCAACATGGTTGCCGCCTCTGAAGAGTTTTCGATGCACCTATGTGGCGCAACAGATTGCAGTGAAGGCAAAGTATTCGTTGTGGGTTGTAGCGCCCGAAAAGGCTGCCATGGTTTCTATCTTGGCGAAGTGCCCAACACAGAAGGTTCCTGTTAGTTAGGAAGATCTACGGTGTAGTGCACACCGCTAAATTGCTTACGCCATTCGGTAACTTCGCGTTTTACTTCTGATGGTTCAGCAGATGAATCAAGTGAGCGCGCAATGAAGTCAGCAAGCTGATCCATGTGCTCAACTTTCATGCCGAGGCGAACGATTTCAGGCGTACCGATTCGTAAACCGTTAAGGTCGCCATCAACCGGTGCAATCGGTAAACCGATTCCGCATGCAAGCAGTCCAGCATCTCCCATGCGCTTTGCAGCAGTCTGTCCGCCACCGTAAGGAGCTGCAAGGATTGCGAATTGATGTGACATCGTGAAACCTTTATCGGCTGCATAGATATTGACGCCGCGGTTCTGCAAGTTTTGAGCGAGTGCCTTAGAAGTTTTCACCATCATCTGTGCGTAATCAGCGCCAACTGCTTTCCAATCCTGCAAAGTGACGCCAAGGGCTGCAGTCTTTGCTGCATCGAAGTTGGCGGTAAGTCCTGGGTATGCGATCGCGTCTAACTTCTGTGCGATGGCATCATCGTTGGTGACGATTAATCCGCCGGCTGGTCCACCGAGTGATTTATATGTGGAGAAGGTCATGAGGTGTGCGCCTTCAACAAGTGGTTGCGGCCATACCTTTCCAGCAATCATTCCGCACAAGTGAGCTGCATCGAAAAGTACTTTAGCTCCAACTTCATCAGCGATTGCGCGAACCTGCGCGATGGGATGGTGGAAGAGATTAAGCGAACCACCGACAGTGATCAGCTGTGGCTTTACTTCGTGGGCAAGTTTTCTTAAGGCATCGATATCGATTGTGTAACCGGATTCATCGACAGGTGCAGAGATTGTGTTGAGGCGATAGAGACCAGCTGATCCGCCCTTGTGGTGAGTGACGTGTCCACCGATAGATGCTGGGGGAGCGATGATGGTGTCACCGGGTTCGGTAGTGGCCATAAATGCATACAGGTTTGCGATAGCACCTGATGGAACACGGAATTCAGCATAGGTTGCACCAAATACTTCACAGGCAAGTTCTTGAGTAATGATTTCAATCTGTTCGATTGCGCCAAGGCCAGTTTCGTACTTATCGCCAGGATGCCCTAATGATGCGCGAGAACCCATGCCCGATGCAAGGAGTTTCTCTGCACGAGGGTTGAGAATATTTGTTGCCGGGTTGAGATTGATTCCTTCAATATCGTGAAGGCGATGATTGTCTTGCGCTAAGTCTTCAATCCACTTCTGAACATCAGCACCTGATTTATCATCAACTTGAGATGCAATGCGAGTGATGAGCTCTTGTGAAGCGGGGGTAGCCCACTGCTGGGTCTTAAGAGACTGGGTCATGCACTTTATTAAAGTGCATCGCCTCCGCGTTCACCAGTGCGAATTCGTATGACTTGCTCCACAGGAGTAACCCACAACTTTCCATCACCAATAGAGCCAGTATTTGCAGCTGTCACGATGATGTCGACAATCGATTGCGCGTCTGCGTCATCTGCCAGAACTTCGATGCGCACCTTGGGGATGAAATCAACGGTGTATTCAGCGCCACGGTAGATCTCTGTGTGGCCCTTCTGGCGACCGAAGCCGCGAGTTTCAGAGACAGTCATTCCTGCAACACCTGCTGCCTGTAGAGCAACCTTGATGTCGTCGACCTTTGCAGGCTTCACGATAGCGGTGATGAGTTTCATGGGCGCTCCTTAGTAGCGGTTTGAATTTCCAGTGATGTCGTAAGCAGATTCAGCATGGAAAGTTGTATCCAAACCTGTGAGTTCGTCATCGCGATAGACGCGGAAGCCGATTGTCTTCTGAATAACAGTTGCAATAAGCCATGTGGCTGCAAATGAGAAGAGAGCTACAACAACGATTGCGATTACCTGACGGTTGAACTGTGTTGTACCTCCTCCATTAAGGAGTCCATCAGCACCTGCTGAATTAGCTGTCACTGTTGCCATCAAGCCAATTGCCAGCATTCCGAGGATTCCGCCAACGCCGTGTACGCCAACAACGTCGAGTGAATCGTCATAACCAAACTTGTACTTGCGAGTGACTGCCCATGCAGAGACAACGCCAGCGATAAGACCGAGGATTAATGCACCTAGTGGGTTGAGATAACCGCAAGCAGGTGTGATTGCTACTGCACCTGCAACAGCGCCGGATGCAACACCAAGAGTTGTCGCTTTTCCATCGCGCTTCTTTTCGTATGCAACCCAAGTCATTGCAGCAGCAGCTGTTGCAATCTGAGTATTGATCATTGCGGTAGCTGCAAGAGAACCTGCAGAGAGAGCAGATCCTGCGTTGAATCCGAACCATCCGAACCAGAGCATTCCGGCACCTAGAAGTACGAGAGGCATATTGTGTGGACGCATTGGGTCGCGCTTAAATCCATCGCGTTTTCCGAGAACTAGTGCAAGTGCAAGAGCTGCAGCACCTGAGTTAATTTCAACAACTGTTCCGCCTGCAAAATCGAGAGCCTTGAGCTTGTCGATAATC
>Ga0209191_1001375_pt1 | contig 16113 bp, 8 predicted proteins | sample S_130626_EF_Meta_FD_187320 | JGI IMG/M metagenome (GOLD analysis project Ga0209191, IMG submission 187320) | Freshwater microbial communities from Lake Simoncouche, Canada to study carbon cycling - S_130626_EF_MetaG (SPAdes) (version 2) | ecosystem: Environmental > Aquatic > Freshwater > Lake ...
TCCCTGTGCATCGTCTTCCACATCAGTAGGATCCTCTAACTCTTGATTATTGACATATAACTTTAATAAGTTAGGTTTACGGCCTCGCTCGATACGATATAGAACACCGTCTTTTTCAAACTCTACAGTGACCAACATAGCCTTACCGTTGGTTTTATTAATTAAATTCTCACGTCGAATATTAGTCAGCGCCTGCCCGTATAAGGCATAGCTGAGTGCGTTAATAATAGTAGTCTTACCTGTACCGTTACGACTGCCCGAATCATCTCCGCCTAGGTCAAGATTACTGCCCAGTACCAGTGTAAGGTGTTCTCGATCAAAATCTACAGCCTGGGTTTGATTGCCCACGCTCATAAAATTTTTAACGGTGATGTTGTTAATATTAAATGCCATATTATAAGTTATTGTATATTTCTAATAGTGTTGTTCGGTCAAACTGTTCTGAATCTATGTTTACTAATTGCTCTGTAACAATCTGATCTACTGATTCAAACTTGGCATCCGGATTATCGTCTATTGTGCCGTCAAGGCTTGTCTTGTCCTGTATTAGGCTTATCTCACGGATGTCATAATCTCGAATGAAAGTTTCTTTAATAAAGTTAGCTTCTTCGAAACTAATATCGATATCTAAATTAACCTTAATATACATCTTTGACTTCATTATGTCGTCTTTTCGATCTATGAGCTCTGATAATTTAACTGTACGATATTTTGGACAGTCAGGCCAATCGATAAACTCCGGTTGTCCTCCCCACTCTAATGTCATCATACCTCTTTCGTCGTCCCAGGTATCTGCAAAATTATGGGGAAACGCATTACCAATGTACCAAATATTTTCCTTACGCTGTCGTTTGTGGAAATGTCCCGAGAATACAAACTCGGGACCTGTTAAGTCGTTCAATGCTAATTCGCCGTGATCGGGCATCTGTACCATAGCGTTCATAAAGAAGTGCGGTAATTCAAAATGCCCAAACACATATCGGCTTTTGATGGACTTCATAGTTTTCCACTCATCTTCTACCAACCAAGGAACTAGGGTAACATCATCAAGAGTTGTAATACCATCTACAACGGTGACCCCGGGAATATGGCGGCCAAACGCACTGGAATGAATGTCACGCTTGTCCTTGTAGAAAAGATCGTGATTGCCAGGAAACCAGTAGAACTGATCAAATGCGGAACCTAGTTTTTCTAAACAGCGTAGACTACTGTCTAACGTATATAAATTAAGACTGTTGCGATTATGGCTCCAGTCTCCTAGGAATATAGCAGTTTCACACCCTGCCTGTTTTGCTTCTTTGATAAACCAATCTACAAATTCTTCACAATCGTTTAAGTGAGTTGTACTATTGGACTTTAGCCCGAAATGAATGTCGGTCATGCAGGCGACCTTCTTAAACAATGCCATATAATATTCTCCTAACAGCTAGTTTAACAAATAGATATCTGAAGGTCAAGGCTTTGTTTCTTCGGTTTCTTCGTCTTCTGGAAGCTCGTCTTCGCTTTTTGGCATCCGCATATTTTTATATAAAGTAGCCTGTCGAGCGATTTCATCTGCGTACTCTTGACTATGCTGTCGAGTCATACTAGGTGTTAACCCGTGGTCCTCTAACATATCGTCTCGAATATTTTGATTTTTCTTTTCTAGATTTAAGATTCGAGTAAATGAGTTCGTGACAGCCGCGGTATAATAAGCAAACGGGTTTTCTGATTTAGATTCATCGAATTGTAGTCCAATTTGACTTAACTGTAGTATAGCCTGCCCACGCATTTCATCGATATAGGTATACCCTCGCCAGTTAGATCTTTGAGCATACCGTTCGCTTAATTTGATAAACATCTTACCAAGGTTTTCCGTAATGCGTCCGTGATCTTTATTAAACTTCCCTGTTTTTATCCCACCCTGCCAGTGGCTTTTACCAATACAAATTAGTTCGTCTTTGTCATCAAACTTCCAGTGTTGGAATGGGGGGAAGTTAACTTTATCGTGACTATCTGCACGGGTTTTAGTAGTTTTTTTACGTCCCGGTGCTAACGGTATATGATCAAATGTCATAATACGGATTATAATGTCTGTTTTTGGTATACTTTGGTAAGGGGGAGTACATTCTGCTAACTTGATCTTCTTATCTCCACTTAGCCGAGCTAACGCAAAGGCCTGTAATCCTATTCTTTTAGCCCTGGCACGTTTAGCATCAGCTATAGTACGAATATTAATCTTATCTAAATTAGTCAAAATAATATCGTGCTGGCTGTATTCAGATTTGGTAAAACTTGAATACGAACACTTGCTACGATGTATTTCTGCTAGAAGATCTCTATTATTTAGGTATTTTACTTTTCTTGTTGATATTGGTAGAGCGGTCATCTTTTATTATTATCCTTATGCGTTAAGTGTAACACAAAAAATACAGTTGTCAACCACGGTAAATAAAACTAGCACTTTATTTATGGTTAAATACACTACTAGGGGAAAAACATGTCTTTAATAGATAACGTAAAGAATTTAGCCAATAATACCAATCTAACTGGTTTACAAAAATTATTAGGTATAGGAAAAAAAGACAATAATTTGTTGCCTTTGGTTAATTTTTATGACCGAACAGGAGCAAAGTTAAGCACTGATCACAGAGTACGTATCAAGGTCCCCTCAAGCTATATTACCAGCAAGACTGGTCAACAACCAAATGTTAGTAGCCAAGGAATTATATTTCCATACACTCCTCAAATTACTATAGAGCATAAAGCCGACTATTCTAGTCAGAACGTTACACACAGTAATTTTGCACAGCATTTTTATCAACGTAGTAGCGTGGGTACAATAACTATAACAGGTAAATTTACAGTTCAAAGCGACAGCGATGCAGTAGCGTATCTTTCAACAATACAGTTGTTAAGAGGGTTAACTAAAATGTTAACAGCAACTGATAGTATTCCAGGTAGTCCACCTCCTGTTTGCAGATTGTTTGCATACGGATCTTATATTGCAGACAATGTCCCTGTGGCCATAACTAGCTTTCGTAATGACCTTCCAGACAATGTAGATTATTTCGCTCTTCCATCAAGCGGAATATTTAATGACACTATGGTCCCAATTGTATCAACTATAGCAGTAAGTCTAATTCCGATGTATAGTCGAGCAGAACAACAAAAGTTTTCTGTAAATAAATGGCTTAATGGAGTTATTAATAAAGATGGATATCTATAATGGCTATATATAATGCAACTAGCCCGTATTATACAACAGTAAACACCGGTGGTTTTCTTGACGTTATTAATTTAAGAGATATCCCCCCAAATACAGATGACGTACTATTTGAAGTAACTAAAAAATACGAACACAGGCCCGAGTTATTGGCCAATGACCTGTATGGTGATGTTAATCTATGGTGGGTGTTTGCGGTAAGAAATAAAAATGTACTCTTAGATCCTGTATTTGACATGGTAGCAGGAATAAAAATATATCTCCCACAGCAGTCTAATATCAATAGCGCATTAGGAATCTAAATGGCTATTTTTGATTCTAATGGAGGGGGGGCGGCATTTGGTAATCCTAATTTTAATAAACAAGGAAAAAATGCAGGAGCAACACAGGTTCAAGCTACAGTAGAGATTACTCGAAAAACTGAAGATAAAAAGATAGAAACACTCACACAAATAACTAAAGTTAAAACAACAGATAAAACTAATGTTTTATCAAAATATAAATCTTATACCTATAGATTTACTCTGGCCTGCCTCAGTCGAGATCAGGTAAATGATCCTAGTAGTTACAATAAAGACCCTGCAACTTTAGATTTAATAATACTAAGATCTGGTGGAAAGGAGTCTGGTGCAATTAAATCTAGAGGAGGTGCCTCGGCAGCAACTGTAGCCGCCTATGATAATCTTCTAAATGGGTCTCAAGAACTTGATATTTCTCTAGAAGAGATAACTCGTTCTAAGAAAAGTATTGAAACACTAAATCAAAATCCAGAATTAGTAGCGAGTTTTAATCAAAATAGTGCTGGTCAATATGACATGTTTATTGAAAATATTCAAATTGAAACAATTGCATCTTATACTAAAATTACAAATACTACTTTGCCAACAACAATGACATTTGATGTTATTGAGCCGTACAGCGTCAATGGTTTTTTAGAAACGTTAGGAGTAGCTTCTAGAGTAGCAGGGTGGAATAATTATTCAGAAGCAGCCTACGTATTAGTAGTTGAATTTATAGGATATCCAGACGGAGATAAAATTACCGACCCGGTAGTACTTACAGAAAAAAGATATATCACTATTGGGTTCAATAGCATGGAGATTGAAATTACTGAACGAGGAACTATATACAAGTGCGGAGCATTTAGCTGGGGTGAACGGGGTAATGGAATTGCAGGTAAATTACCAAGCTCTATATCAATAGAAGGATCTACCGTGGGAGAATTATTAAGTAATCTTGTTAAAGAATTTAATGAACAATTAACCAAAGACAGATTAATTCAATATAAGGAGTCTTCTTCCTTAGCAGGATTGCACGATACATTTGAAATAAGATTTGACAGCATTAATAATACTAATAATACTTTTATCAAAGGTGGAGATACAGGGAATCCAAAAGATTTATCAATAAAAGGATCACAACTTTATGACGATAATGACTCTAAACAAATTGCGTTGGCAGACCCTCAACAACAAACGTCTGATGCAGTAAATTATCCTAATTTTAAAAGTCAAGCAACTACTTATAAAATTGATAATGTGGTTAGTGCTGGTAATGATAAAAAATACACAATTTCATTTAAATCTAATACCAATCTAAGAGATATTATTGCTGAAATAATTGTTAATAGTTCCTATGTAAGAGAAAAATTAGAAGATTTGTACGAAAAAGACGGAGCTACTTATCTAGATAAAAAAACAGGAATGTTAAATTATTTTTTAATTAGAATAGAAACAGAAGAAACATCAACTAGAGACGAGTTGATGAATAAAGCAGTGAGAAAATATATTTTTGTTATATCTCCATATAAAGTACATCGTACTAGATTTCCTAACTTTGGAAAACTTCAACAAAATCTTTCAGACCTAGAACAAACAAGTATACGGTCTTACAATTATCTTTACACTGGAAAAAATACAGAAATTCTTGCTTTTAAATTACAATATAATTTTATGTTTTTTGAAGGAATTCCTAAAGGATCGGGAATTAATGACCAGCAATCTACCTCGGTCGCCGCCGCCTCAAATAACTCAACAGATCCTGTAATAACTGGAAGTAGTGTGAGTAGAGAAAAACAGAGAAACGAAGAAAACAGCAATCGAGGAAATATTGTTACTGCGGCTATTAGAACTGATCCCAATTCTGAAACATCTAACTCACAAGGAACAGCAATATCAGCTAACTATGCTGATCCTTATTATGCTTTATCAAATAATTTACATAAGGCACTAATAGATCCTCAAGCTAGTATGCTAACTGCAGAGATGGACATATTAGGAGATCCTTATTTTTTATGCACGGGCGGAATAGGAAATCAGCTTAAAACTAATGATTCAAAAAGTACTATTGACGACACTCAAGCACCTATTCTTTTAGGAGATTTACTAATAGATATTAAATTTCAAAATCCTCAAGATATTGGGCGTGATGGATTTATGTCTATTAGTAAAAATAAAACGCCATTCCACGGTGTTTATAGGGTATGGAAAATTACTAATTTTTTTAAAGATGGAGTATTTAAACAACGTCTAGATTTAACAAAGCTGTCTGGCCAAGTTTTAGATAATACGTTACAAGCAATTGATACAAAGTCTAATACTGAAGGACAATCCAACGAGGGTGGTAATCCAACAACCGATTCTAAACAGACGACCGAAGAAAATTTAAGCTCAACTTCTAACGTAACGAATAATCCTCCTGCACAACCCCTAACTACTTCTCCAGCAGTTCCCTTATCAGTTGACGATCGAAGAACACTTTTTGAAAAAGGGGCGCAAGGCCTTGCTAATGCAACCGGAGTAAACATAAAACAACTTTCAGCCGATTCTACAACTTTTTTAAATAGGTTGTCGCAAACTAGTTCTTCTCCAATAGCAAAATTAATTAAAGATGTAGCATCTAGGATACTATAAAATGGCAGATGATTTTTTTGGGCCCTCAGCGGCTTTATCAAACATAGGAGGGGGGATATTTTTAGCAGAGGTAGTCAACCATCTCGATCAAACGTATATGGGAACAATTGAAGTTGCATTGTTCAATGACCTAGCTCCAAATACGGTGTATGATAAATCAAATGTTATTCCGGTTAGATATATGAGTCCTTTCTCTGGAGTAACATCTTCTCGATTTGAAGGAAATAATTCTGGTAATTTTAATGATGTGCAAAAAAGTTACGGGATGTGGATGGTACCGCCGGACGTTGGTACTAAAGTTATGGTCATTTTTCCCAAAGGTGCTGGAATAGGATATTGGATTGGGTGTGTGTCCGATATGTATCAGAATCACATGATTCCAGGAATTGCCGCAAGTGAAAATGTATCTATGACTACGGAACAGCGGCGTAGGTACGGAACAAATTATCTTCCTGTAGCCGAATTTAATAAAAAAACTAATACAGGAAATAATCAAAACATTTCAAAACTACCTAAGCCTGTTCACCCCTTTGCTGATAGATTATTAGCACAGGGATTAATATTAGACACAGTGCGCGGAGTAACATCAAGTAGTGCTCGTAGAGAAGTTCCTAGTAGTGTATTTGGAATTAGCACTCCGGGTCCTATAGATACCGCAGACGGTGCCCCTAGAGGAAAAATAGGATTTGATGGCAATAGACAATTTCCTGTCAGCAGATTAGGCGGTAGTACTTTTGTTATGGATGACGGTGATCAGAATGGTCAAAATGAATTGGTTCGTATTAGAACTCGCACAGGGCATCAAATATTATTACATAACAGCAGTGATTTGATTTATATAGCCAATAGCAAAGGAACTGCTTGGATAGAAATGACCAGTTCTGGAAAGATTGATATTTACGCAGAAGATAGTGTTAGCATACATACCAAAGGTGATTTTAATCTACGAGCAGATAGAGACTTTAACCTCGAAGCCGGTCGCAATTTTAATATTGCTTCCAAAGAAAACTTTAATATTAACATAGACAAAACTTCAAATATTATATCAGATACTATGAAAGTTAATATAGCAGGGGATTATAATCTTGGAGTAACTGGATCTATTATGATGGCGGCAAATGCTAATATCAGTAGTGCGGCTGGAGCAGAAAATAAAATATCAGCAAGCGGAAAACTTAGCATAGCTGGTGCTAGCGTTGTAGTTGGTGCTCAAGGAAAACTATCTGTAAGCGGATCAACTATAGTAGCCGCGGCTAATAGAATAGATCTAAATGGTCCAGCGGCCGAGGCTCCCGCAACGGCTGATATTCCTCAATCTCCTACTCCTTTAAATTTATTCAGTAATCCACAAAGAGATGTAAATGCTGGTTGGAGTGATAACAGATATAAAGGCGAAGATATTGTTTCTATTATGCAACGAATCCCGAGTCACGAGCCTTGGGATCAACATGAAAATATCAATCCTACACAATATAGTCTAGCAAGAACTGATAGTACTATTACTGCTTCAGAGACTGCTAGTAACGGTGCGTTAATTGAATCAGTGCCAAGTGCTAATACTCCATACCCTGCTAAGAACGGACCAGCCGGAGATAGAGGAACAGTCCAAGGACAAAAGTTCTCGTGGACCACCGACCAGCCATTTTTAACCAAGATAAAGGAAGTATGTAGTAGGTTAGGATTTGATCCTTTAGATTTAATAGGTATAATGTATCTGGAATCAGCCGCAAGCATGGATCCAGCAAAACCTAACGGTGTAGGTTATTTTGGACTAATACAGTTTGGAGACGCCGCCGCCAAAGAACTCAAAACTAGCACAGCCGCATTAGCTGCCATGACACGAGTTGGTCAAATGGATTACGTGGAACGATTCTTTAAATATTGGGGATGGCCAAGTTCAAAAGTTGCATCACCCACCCCATTGGCTAACATTTATATGACAGTATTCTTACCAGCTTTTAGATTTTATGGGCTTGATGAAGTAGTATGTAGTGCAAATGATCCTAAAACTGCGGCTTATTACAAAGGCAATCCTAGCTTTGATCCTAGTCCTAAGAAAGGATTTATCACACCTCGTATGGTACAAGAAGCGGCATTGGTACAAAAACGTGCGGCATTACAGTGCCTAGCTAATGCCGGAGTGGGAACAGATCTTATAGTGCCAATGCAGTCAAATCAGGTAGTGTCAGGCAGTGGTGTTCCTGTAACAACTGGCGCAGGAACACCACTAACTACAGGTCAATAAATAACATTATGCCATATAAAAATATCGAACTCACTGTGCCAAATGCAGTCAATCAGCAAAATGTTCAGACGGATCATTTTTATAAAGGGTTTAGCACTGTTCATAACGATAATAAAGGTAATTCTCTTTATGATTTTGCATTAATACAGCAAGACATCATTAATAATTTTAATACTCGCAGAGGCGAACGAGTAATGAAGCCAGACTACGGTAGTATTATTTGGGATTTATTAATGGAGCCGCTAACTGAAGATGTAAGACAAGTACTTTCAGACGACATTATTTCTATCTGTAATAGTGATCCCAGGGTAACTACTACACAGATGGATCTTACAGAATACGATCAGGGTTATCTATTAGAATTAACGCTAACGTTAGTAGGAACTGATCAGTCTGCTAATTTAAAATTAACATTTGATCAAAAGATTGGTCTCTCAATATCAGAGACTATTCCTGGTAAGGTTAATTATCTACCAGGTTAATTTTTACCATAAATACGTGATCTAAGAAAAAACTATGACTATTCCAGCAACTAACTCTAAACTACTAGTAGCCGAAGATTGGGTTAAGATATATCAATCTTTCCGTAACGCAGATTTTCAAAGTTATGATTTTGAAACTCTTCGTCGTTCGATGATTAACTATCTTCAACAGAATTATCCAGAGGATTTTAATGATTTTATTGACAGCAGTGAATACATTGCCCTCATTGAACTAATAGCATATCTTGGTCAAAATTTAAGTTTTCGGATTGATTTAAATGCTCGTGAAAACTTTCTTGAAACAGCACAACGCCGTGACAGCATTTTAAGATTAGCGCAATTAGTGAGCTATGTGCCCAGTCGAAGTGTTCCAGCTAGTGGAACATTAAAAGTAGTTGGCATTAGCACCACGGATAATGTATTTGACAGTGATGGAATTAATTTAGCTAACAATACAATATTATGGAACGACCCCACAAATAGTAGTTGGTATAGTCAGTTTATAACCTTAATAAATTCTGCAATGAGTGGTGGATACATATTTGGTAAGCCTCGTGGTAGAGATACAATAAATGGAATACTTACGGAGCAATATAGTTTTAACAGTAGTAATACTGATATACCTATCTATAGTTTTTCAAAAAATATCAGCGGAGTTACAACATCTTTTGAGATTGTCTCTGCAACATTTTTAGGTAAGACTTTTGTATATGAACAAACTCCGATTACAGCCAATGCTCTTAGTTTTTTATATCAAAATGATAATAATGGGTCTGGTAGTGCTGGAACAGGATTTTTTATGCTGTTTAAGCAAGGAACATTAAATGCTATAAATTTTTCTATTGATACGCCAGTACCAAACGAGATTGTAGGAGTGAATGCTAGTAATATTAATGACACCGATGTGTGGTTATGGCAGTTAGATGCTAGAGGTAATTACTCTAAATTATGGACACAAGTTCCAAATACCACAGGTAATAATGTTATATACAACAGTCTAAATCAAAAAGAAAGAAATATCTATAGTGTTCGTACTAGAGATCAGGATCAAATTGATTTAAATTTTGCAGATGGAAGTTTTGGAAATTTACCCAAGGGACAATTCCAGTTATTTTATCGTACCAGTAATGGACTACGGTATTCTATTCGTCCAGAACAACTAAGCGGAATTGCGTTAACAGTGCCTTATTTTAACAAGGCAGGACAGCCTCAAACATTAACACTAACTCTTGCTTTACAATATACTGTTAATAATGCCGCCGCATCTGAAACTAATGCCAGTATACAAACTAATGCTCCGCAGGCTTACTATACACAAAATCGTATGATCACTGCAGAGGATTATAATATAACTCCTTTAACTGTTAGTACCAATATACTTAAAATAAAAAGTGTAGCTCGATCAACAAGCGGGTTAAGCAAGTATTTTGATCTAAGTGATGTTACAGGAAAATACAGTTCTACTAATGTATTTGCCGACGACGGTGTATTATATAAATTAGAAAAGGAAGAAAGTTTTCAGTTTAGTTTTTCAAATAAAAACGAAATTTTTTCTAAAATTAAAAATCGAATAGAACCTTTGTTATTGTTGCCGGGATTAAAATCTTTTTATCTAGACAAGTGGCCCCGTGCATTAATGACTGATTTTAATTTTAAATGGAATTTGTCAAATAAAGCATCTGGTCAAAGCCAAGGGTTTTTATATGATCATAACAATAGTGATGCCCCTTTAAAGTTAGGATTCTTTGCCAACAATAATTTAATTTATGCTACACAAGGAGCACTATTACAGTTTGACAACGAAATTTGGACATCGATTTCCCAGGTTGTTGGCGACGGTGCAAATGGCGGATTAGGAAATTTAATCACTGGGCAAGGACCTTTGGTATTGAGTTCTGTAATACCAACCGGTGCATTGTTAACTCAGATTATCCCAGTTTTTATTAATACGTATTCGTATGCGTTTGAAACACAATTAGTAAGCCTCTGTTTGAATCAACGTAATTTTGGTCTTACATTTGATACAGTTACTAGAACTTGGGCAATAATTACAGATACTAATTTAGATCTATCTAGTCCGTTTGATCTCGAATATCATAGGAATTTTGAAAATCTTAATATTGATGCTAGTTGGTTAATATCTTTTAATTGGATAGGCGATGCGTACAAAGTGCGGTATAGACTGACTGACTACACGTTTGAAAGCGAACGGCAAACGTCCTTTTATGTTAACAGAGATATAAAAAATTATGATTATATTGAAAATAAAATTCTAAAAGATCAAATTAATGTTTTATCTATTAACACTCAACCAAATGATATTTCTACAGGACTAGGTAAAGATTTATTATGGCAAATTGATACAGCAGTTGTTCAGCCAGATGGATATGTAGAACCAAAGCGTGTTACAGTTAGTTTTTATGAAAACAATCAAACTAAGCAGATTAATAATCCAGATGCCTTTACCAACATAGTCGGAACAAACACTAATACTATATATGACATTGACATTGATAATTATGTTTATTTTAAGTTAACTGCAGACAGCGTTACTTATGAATTATATAAAGGCGTAATAAACGGCAACTATGCTACGCCAACTCAAGCCGCATTTGCAATCAATAATAATCAAATTACAGCGTCACCGGGGGATTTATTTTATTTTTATGATAGTGCAGTCAATGTAGTTAAAAGTTATACTCCTACTGCAATTAATTCGTTAGATCCTTGGACATACGAATATCAATATAAAGCATATCCCGGAAGATCCGGATTAAAATTCCACTATGTTCATACTAGCGGAGAAAATGTAAGAATTGATCCTGCTAAAAGTAATATTATAGACATTTATATACTGACTTCTGATTATGATACATCGTTTAGAAATTGGTTAATTTCTGGAAACGGAGTACAGCCAAGCCAGCCAACTAGTGCTAGTCTTGAAAACAATTATAGTAATAATTTAGAGTTGGTTAAGTCTATAAGTGATCAGCTTGTATATCAACCAGTTACCTACAGAGTATTATTTGGTAGCACAGCCGATTTAAGCCTACAGGCAATATTTAAGGCAGTACAAAGTCCTACCAGTACTGCCAGTTCTAATAGTATTACTTCAAGGATTTTAGATGCCATTAATTCTTTTTTTGCTCTCGAGAATTGGGATTTTGGTCAAAGTTTTTATTTTAGTGAATTGTCAACTTATGTTATGAATATAATGACTCCGGACATAACAAATTTTATTATAGTTCCGTTAAGTTCTACAAGTGGATTTGGTAGTTTATATGAAGTATCTTGCCAAGGTAACGAAATTTTTATTAGCGGAGCAACAACAGAAAATATACAGGTAATCAGTGCTGTCACTGCTAGCCAGCTAAATTCTTCACAACCAATCATCACTCTCGGAAGTTGAATAGATGGCCAAACATATAAAATCAGTTAACTTTTTACCAGAATATCTCCAAACAGAAAAAAATTCTAAATTTTTATCTGCTACATTAGATCAATGGATACAACCTGCTCAGATAGATCGTATAAGTGGTTATATTGGATCTAAAAATACTCCTACATATGTTTCGACTAGCGATGTATATATACCAGAATCACTTCCTTTGCGAAGAGATTATCAACTAACTCCAGCATTGGTTGTTAACAATTCTTTATATGAAGTTCAAGATGTTATTGCTCTCGATGACTTAATTAATGAAATAAATCTTAAAGGCGGCAACACAAAAAATCTTGACAGATTATTACGTAGTGATTTTTATTCTTATAACCCGTTTATTGACTGGGACAAACTGATTAATTATCAAGAATATTATTGGTTAGTAGAAGGTCCTAATGAAATTGAAGTTACTGAAGATATAATAGATATTAATCAAAGAATTTTAGGACAACAAACTTATAATTTATTAGAACTTGGAATTAATTTAACTAATGGTTTAAAATTAAGATTTATTAATGAAGCGGCTGGCATATATTATGATAAAGATTATTTTGTAGAAGGAGTTGGGTCTGATCAAGGAATTCGACTAATTGCTTTTGAAAATTTAATTACGCCAGAGCCAATTGCTAACTTGTTTAATGACGAGTTTGGATTAAACGATTATGATTATTATAAGTTTGACAACACTCAACGACTCCCATTAATTCCTGAATATATAACAATTAATAGATCAAGTCAAGATATTAACTCTTGGAGTAGATACAATCGATGGGTTCATGCTGATGTTATTCGTATTACTGCAGAGTCAAACGGGCAGTTACCTGTTTATCCTATAAAATATAGAGCACAACGTCCTATTATAGAATTTATTGCTGATCTTAAATTGTATAATCATGGAACATACGGTATCCCTAATGTAGATTTTATAGATAATACTATAGTGTACCCTACAGAAATTAATGATACCTATGGTTTTTATATTGATCAAACATTATTAGAAAAGGGTAATAGGGTTATTTTTAATGCTTCTGCACACCCAGAAGTAATCTATCAGGTCAATTTTAATCAAACAACAAACAAATTTTCCATAGTTGAATCATCGACAGCAGAATTTGGCGCATCGGTTACAATCGACCATGGTGTAATTAATCACGGTACAGAATGGCACTTTGACGGAAGTATTTGGAATCTAGCGCAACAACATACCTCAATTAATCAAGCACCGTTATTTGATCTGTTTGATACTAATGGTGTAAGTTATAGTGATAATGTTAATCTTCCTAGTAATTTTAAAGGATGTAAAATATTTGGATACACTATTGGCGTAGGAAAACCGGACAGGTATTTAGGATTTCCATTAAAGTATCGTAATTCTGTAGAACAAGGAGATTATCTGTTTTCAAATTATTTTATGACAGATAATATTTCAATTATAACTGGAGCACAATTTGTAACAGTAATTCCAACATCGTCGACCTATCTTAAATTTAGAAGTAACGATCTTGAAAAATATGTTAACGTTTGGACAATAACTCCTGAGTATCATGTTCCTGTGTTACAATTTCAAACAACACAAGTTAGCACTAGTTCCATAGAAGTCGTTGCAATTGACTCGCCAACAACTGCTAATTTTGAATATGACGTATATTTAAATACACGTAAACTTTTAGACTCTGACACCTATGCATCAACAAGTATGGGATCCTACGTTATTAATTTTAATAATACCTTACCTGCAGATTCAAACGTACTAATAAAATTATATACAGATTCATCGGCCAACTCTAGTGGATATTACGAAACACCGTTGGGTCTAACTAATAATCCTCTAAATGGTGCTATATCAGAATTTACTCTTTCAGAATTAGGTGATCATGTAGGAACAATGGTTGTTCGATCATCTGAGTTTGTTGGAAAATTTCCCGGTATTAGTAATCTAAGAGATTTACCTAATATTGGTCAATACGGAACTAGATTAATAGGCAATGCCAACCCTATAGCGTTTGCAAATATGTTTATAGGAAAAAAAGAACACAGCGTAGTTGATGCCATAACAAAGGTTGCCAATCAGTACAATCACTTTAAAAATCAATTAGTATCTCAAATGAATCGAATGGTTGATCAACAAGATCCAATTGGAATGTTAGATGAGATTTTATCTACAATTAATCAAGATAAAACTCTTCAAAGTTCCTATCGGTTATCTGATATGCTAGGGTATGGTACTTATAAAACAGTTAATACCTACAATGTTTCATTTAATCATTATATTGGACAAGAACCTGCTCAATATCCAATTATCTCAGCATTTTCTACATCTAAGTTAAGTCTCCGTTCTGTTTTAGTTTATTTAAATGGAGTACAATTAATATTACATCAAGATTATGAGTTTGTTGATGATGATTCGTATGTTGGAATTATTACTGGATTGTTAGAAGATGATATATTAACTATAGTAGAATATCCAGATACATCGGGATCTTATGTTCCGCCTACGCCAAGTAAGTTAGGATTATATCCAGCATTTTATCCTAAAATATATGTAGACAACAGTTATATTACTCCGCAAACAGTTATTCTAGGACATGACGGTAGTACAACAATTGCCTATGGTGATTTTCGTGACGATGTTTTATTAGAGTTTGAAAAGCGTGTTTATAATAATATCAAAGAACAATATAGGATTGATCTTTTTGATATTAACTCCGTTATGCCTGGCGCATTTAGATCTAACCAATATTCACTCGATGAGATTAATACCATATTAGAAGCAGATTTTGTAAAGTGGGCAGGATTTAACGGAGTTGATTATACAACTAATAATATATTTGATGATCAAAATTCTTTAACCTGGAACTATCTTGGCGGATATATTCCGCAGTTAGATTTAAATGTATCTGGAAATTGGAGAGCAGTATACAAATATCTATACGACACTGACAGACCCCATACACACCCTTGGGAAATATTAGGATTTACAGAAGAACCCGATTGGTGGGAAGAAGAATACGGAAGCGACAATGACCGATTATGGTTAGACATTCAAAGTGGACTTATTAAACGAGGCGATCGTGTCGGATTTCATCCTATCTATGCAAGACCTGGCATTATTGATTTAGGGTTAGTTCCTGTTGATCCAGATAATAATTTAATCGATCCAGCAATTATTGTAAAAAATATTACAATTTATAATCGAAGACAAAGTTGGAAATTTGGTGATCAAGCTCCAGCCGAAACTGCATGGAGACGTAGTAGCTATTGGCCTTTTGCTGTTCAGAGATTATTAGCATTAACTAAACCAGCAACGTACACATCTATAATGTATGATCTAAGTAGGGTTGATATTAATATTGCAGGACAATGGGCGTCGGGCCCCCTGTATAAACCTTTTAGTTTTTTAACGACTGAAATTTATAATGAAAATTCTACCCTAACCAGCGGTTATAGCGTATGGGTTAGTGAAATAGGAAGTCAAAGAACACAAAATTATATTACAGAGCTTCGCAATGATCTGTCATACGCTAATTTTAATCTATTTTATAAAGTTGGAGGATTTGTAAGTAAGGACAAATTACAAATTACTATTGATGCGTATGAGCCAACAAGTAATGCCCCCGGCGCCTTGTTACCACAAGAAGATTACACACTTAGATTAAATGTCAGTAATCCTATTAAGTCTGCCAGTATATCTGGAATGATAGTACAGAAATCACCAAACGGTAGTTTTCTAATAAAAGGATACGATACACAAACTCCTCATTTTACAGTGTACACTCCTGTGCGAACTAATGTTACTCCAGCAGTTACAGTTGGCGGTATTAGTGAAT
>Ga0209191_1001377_pt1 | contig 16112 bp, 24 predicted proteins | sample S_130626_EF_Meta_FD_187320 | JGI IMG/M metagenome (GOLD analysis project Ga0209191, IMG submission 187320) | Freshwater microbial communities from Lake Simoncouche, Canada to study carbon cycling - S_130626_EF_MetaG (SPAdes) (version 2) | ecosystem: Environmental > Aquatic > Freshwater > Lake ...
CCTCCAACCGACGAGAAGCCATACTAATGTTACTCTGAGCGGATGATGAGAATCGAACTCACCCCTTCTGCTTGGAAGGCAGAGGCACTACCAATATGCAACATCCGCATCGCACCCCTGGCTGGAATCGAACCAGCGACCAACAGATTAGAAGTCTGTTGCTCTTCCGCTGAGCTACAGAGGTATATAAGCATTATAGTATTTAAATTAAATATTGTCTATAGCAAATAAATCTGCATAATGTGCGTGTGCATGAGATCCCATATGCTCTTGTGGATCTGTGCCCACATTAAAAAATCTTGGATCTATAGACTTAATATCAGAATGACAAGAATTGTAGTCATAATTAACAACAGGCTTGCTGCATGTATAATTTTTAAAATTATAATCATAGTGATTAAAATGTATATTAAGCTCATTATGCCATGTCGCCCATTTAAAATCTATATCTGTTTGAGAAATGTATTGCTCCAGAATTTTAATAGCCATTAAATTTTGTCTGAATGGGACAGCGGTTGGTATAATTTTTTCTACAGCAATAGGCATTTTTTCGTATTTTAACATAGACCTATCAGCGTCAGAAACTGTATTTAAAAATTCACCAATTTTACCTTGAGAATTTTGAATAAATGTATTTTCATTTGCAGCTTTAATAAACTTAAATCTTAAAAAATCTGGCAATAATAATCTTAAATATTTAGGATGACCATAAATTTCAAAATACTTAAAAACATCTTCTACCATTGCACTTGTGCTATTACCTGGGTAAGACAAATTATTATAAGACATTGAGTCTCCTGCAAGCATTTTTGTCCATGTTAAATTTTCTGGTATGCCAACACCAAAAGATTGCGAGCATCCTGAAGTTAAAAGATCTGATTTTGAAAGCTCTGGCCCCCTGTATCCATATGAGTTTACCGAGTAATCAACTTCTATTTTGCCCTTATAAGAAAATTTTTTATGACTTACTCCTAAATTAAGTTCAGCAATCATATGGCTCTGCCTATATTGAGATTGAATAAGATCTTTATATAAATTATCTTCAATGGGATTTTCTGTAAGTATGCCAAAAAAATCAAGTGGGTATTTATTTTTATCCCAGATTAATCTTTTCATTAGTTCTCCCTGTGCAACAGCTCGGACTTGAACCGAGGATTACCGAATTATGAGTTCGGGGCTTTAACCAACTAAGCTACTGTTGCCTAGTTGAATTATACTTTTATTAACCAATCTAGTCAATAGATAATTTATTTGCCAAATACTCGACTATTGGTTCGTAATACTCCTGCTTCATGTGATCATTTAATAATATGTTAATTGGTTTTTTAGGTTGTTTATATGGCTCTATCATATCATCTCCTAAAATTTCCCTAGTATTAATTGGCTCACGTAAGCCACGCTTTATACATTGTTTTTTAAGCTCATCAATAAATAATAAGTGCTGTTCATGTCTTCTTTCAAACTCAATATCTGGATCGCTTCTATTTTCAACCCAGCCATTTGTAATAAAGCATATAAACTGAGGAAGAGGCTCCATAAAAATAACTTCACATTTATTAAACTTATTGAGAGCATTGTCTATGTATCTAGAAACAACCTCTTTTGCATCAATATAACCAGGTAGGCTAGTTTGTGGAAGCCAATTTCTTATGTCTATATATCCAAGCCAGGGAACAACTATTCTTCCAGGTTCATTCCACTCGTCCAACTGTCTTTTTTGTGTACCGCTTGCAAAGTTTTCAAAATCAAAATTTAAAGCTGACCGTCCTGGGTGTGAAGACATCCATAGCTGTAAATCTTTATCCTCATGTGTTTTTAAATAGTCTTTTAGCCATATATCTCTTCCTTCTTCTAGCATGTGTGTAACATAGTTCTGCTCAGAATATTGATACTCTAGTTTTCTATTTTTTAAAAAGAATACATCTGGCACACAATTGCCTATCTTTGATGTATGAGAGTCTCCTATAACTAATATCTTCTTCATCGAATCACCTTTGCGTTATACATTGCTTCCCAATTTCTAATATCATTTTCATCATTAAGCAGAGGCTGTCCCTTAATGTTTAGACTTGTATTCAAAAGCATTGGCACTCCAGTCTGCAGATAGAATTTATTTAGAACCCTCCAAAGACCTCTATTGTCTTTTCTATTTACAGTTTGAACTCTAGATGTACCATCCGCATGAACTACAGAAGGAACAAGTTCTGGCTTCAAGCACTTAACTGTATACTGCATATAGGGACTTGCAAAGTCCATATCAAACCACTTTGAAGCACACTCCTCCATAATAACTGGAGCAAACGGCCTAAATAATTCTCTTTGTTTTATTAAGTTTACCTTATCTTTGATGCTTGGGTCTCTTGGATCAGCTAATATGCTTCTGTTTCCTAAAGCTCGTGGGCCATATTCTGCTCTTCCAGTTGCAACAGCTACTATGCCATCTTTTAAAATGCCTTTTACAATTTCATTAACTGGGTATTCTCCTCCAAGATCATAGCCAAGGTAGGGATCTTTCCAATCTAAATGTTTTCCATAAAATGCTGCGGCTGCCCCAAGGGAGCTTCCTGCATCTCCTGGATTTGGCATGATCCAGATCATATCAAAAAGCTTCCAGAGTGATGTATTTGCAGATGAGTTAAGCGCACAGCCTCCCATAAATACAAGATTTTTTTTATTTGTAATCAGCTTTGCCATTCTCATGAATTCCATAAGTCTGGTTGTGTATACCATTTGAACTGCTGCTGCAATATCAAATCTATCTTGCTCCGCTATCTCCATACCCCAGTCATGGATACCCATATGAAAATTATATTTTTGTGCGTGATAGTTTGGAAAGTATTCATCTACCTCTTTGTAGTATCTTTTCCAGTCTCCGTATGCGGCCATGCCCATCATAATATATTCTTCTTGATTTGGCATAAGGTTAATTAATTTTGTAAAAGCGGAATAAAACAATCCAAAGCTTACTGGATAGTTTTGTTTATGCTTTAACTTAATCTTGTCTCCTTCTCCAACCCAGATAGTTGAAGTATTATATTCCCCCATTGCATCAAGTACTACAATAACTGCATCATTAAATGGACTAGTATAATATCCAGCTGCTGCATGTGAATAATGATGGCCAAAAGATTTGCGTGGCAGGCCATCAATATTAAACCTTGGTTTCCAGTCTCCTGCACCACCCTTTAAAAATAGCCTGGAGGCCTTTAGAAGCGGTTTCTCGTAGTAAGCTATAGCATCAGGTTGCCCATAAGACAAAGCATCATTAACTAAACTATCATTAATATACCAATCATTTTTTTTCTTGCTATAACGCTCAGCATGCCCAGCAAATAGTATCTTACCATCTTCAATTAAAGAAACAGAGGCATCATGAGATGTTTCATTAATACCTAATATTTTCATTAATATATAAACCTATTCTTTTTTTTCTTTTTAAATTTTTGAATAAATTTATATATATAATATTTTATTGTTATCATTTTCCCCAAACCTCTCTTATGTGTTTTAAAAACATTTCTGCATAATGTATTTGTCTATGATACCCGAAATGTGCGTGTTCTAAACCGTTTTCTCTATCAAGAGCAATATGAAAGCTTGGACTGCTCTGATACTCTTCATGACAATTTATTTTTTCTTTTATTTCTTCATCATAAAAAATGTCGATATCATTATTTGTATTCCACCTATTTGGATTGCAACTTATATAATTATTAAAACCTATTTTTTTGACCAGCTTATCTGTTATTTCATCCCAAGTGCTCCACACAAAATTAATACCAGCGGACTTACAGTAGTTAGAAAGCATATCTATATATTGGCTAGCATACATATGAGAAATTTCTTCAGTTATAACATCATTGGCAATTAGTGGTCTTTTATATATTCCTCTAGGATTTTGTTCTGCGGAAATTGTTGCAGTATTTTTAATCATAAAACCCATATATTCTTTAGTTCTAAAATCATTTTCCGAATTAGTATCTGCCCAATCAAAAGTTTTTTCATCATAAGAATTAAAAAAGGATTGCGATCCAAGCAAGTCTTTATTATTAAATATAAGAAATCTATTAAAGTCTGGGAATAAAGCTACTATATTTTTAGGATTTCCAAATTCATTTATGTAGGAAAAAATTTTGCTTACCTGGCCAGGAATACTATCGCCATACCTTGCGAGAGAATTATACTCAACCTGCAAATCTTTACTTAAAATATATGGAAATGTTTCTTCAATAGGTAGACCCAAACCAGAAGCAACAGAACAACCAGAAAATAAATACTCTATATTATTTTTAAATCTGGGAGATCTAAAACAATGATCATTGTAGTCGCAAATAATTCCAAATTCCATTCTTTGCCAACCACCATTTTTGATTAAATTTAATTTATTTTTATATAAGTCTGATTCTATTCCTGCATAGTAACGAATTGATTTATCTGATTTTTCATTAATTACTGATTCAGCTAGACTGCTATAAGAAAATTGATTATTCATTTTTAGACATACCAGATTCTACTATTTGCTGAACATATTCTGAAAAATGTTTTCTTATCGCCCCCATTGGTCTAGATCCAAATGAGTCCCAAATTCTTTTATACTCTATTATATTTTGAAGGGTTGTTGGACAAACAACAATACCATCGTAGGACTTCATTACAGTGGGTAAAGGCACATGTTTACTACAGCACTTACATTGTTTTGCTAGTTCTTGATATTCGCTCATATTATTTGCATCCTGTCCATTGCTTCTCTTAAATCTTGAGGCATTCTTGGTGCCCTGATCATATTATAGGATGTTGTGTCTGGGTCATCCTTGGCCCCAAAATCATTGTCATAGCTCATTGATTCATAAGTATGTACATTTATTTCCTGATTATTATCAAACCTAGTTCTACTAATTGAATTAAATATTGCACCGCATGTAGCATCAGCTAAGTCTTTAGAACCTTTTCTTGGGTGGTCTACTTTATCTCGCATAATCCTAAGCTGACATAATTCGTCTATAAGCAAAGGTATATGTGGGCCGATTAATCTTTCTTCTGCTACAACCATTGCCATATCATCATAATGTTTTTTAGCGACAGACAGAATCTCTGTATTGATGCCGTATTGTTTTAGTTGTTGCATCATATCATGAGAGTTCCATCTGTCAAATGTACATATTGCTATATTAAATCCTCTAGTTTTAAGAGAAAGAATATAGTCTTTTACTTCTGTAAAATCAACCGATTTGTCTGGAGTTGGTGTCCAGTATCTGACGGCGTCAACTTCAACAATTGGTGCGGGTTGCGAATAAGTATCTGTGACCTTTACATTTACCCACTTATTAACATGAGCCATCGTAACTGCACAGTGGTCATGCTTTTGAGCTAAGTCTACATGAATGTAATATTTTTTATCTGGATCTGGTAAAAACCATTCCTCTAGTCTGCCAAAATTATCTACTGCTAGTGCACCAATGTTGAAAGCTTTTTCTACTTTTTCTCTAGACTTAAAGAATGCGTCGACTGCGTCTGGTGGCATGCATGCAAATCTTGAAAGAGCATCTGTTGGGTTTGTATAGAAAGCCGTTTTGAAGTCATCAATTTTTCTAACTGGGTTAATCTCCCAAGTTGGACGTTTAATAGCATAAACTTTAGGTATCTTGTAAGATACAATATGGTCTTCTTCCCACTGTATTTCAAATTCATTACCCTCCGTGCCGTCTGGCATTTCTTCATACATTTTAAATTTGTGCTCTCTAATTATAGTATCTTTTTCTCCAATGACTGCGTCATATCTTTGCTGTATGTAATCATTTTTAAATCTTGGGAATGAAAGCAAAATAACTTTTCCAAAGTCTGGAAATCTTGAATCTACAGAAGCACGATACATCTCATACACTGCACTACCAGTTTTTGCTTGATCGTGGCCCGTTGTATTTTCAATAGCAAAACCAGAAATCTCATCAAGAATAACTACAATGACGTTATAGCCTTCCCATGCTTCACGCTCAGAGTGGCCAGAGTGGACAGTTATTGCTTTGTTAAACTGTATCTCGGATGCTTTTGCATAATACTTTCCAACAAACCAAGGTGATTTATCAATACGACTTCTAAACCCTTTAAAAAAAACATTGCTTGCTTGTTGAGAGTTGATAGCAATATTAATAATATCAATAGAATCACCTGGTGGTTTTCCATAATATGTGGCTGGATCTTTTAGGCATAGTAATAAATATACTATATATGCTACCGCAATTGTTGAACAATAATCTTTTCCAGAACCTTTGCCTAGCTGTGCAACTACTTCGTTGGCAGTTTGCTTAAACCGAATAGATCCTTCTTCTTCTCCAAAAAGCTTTTTAAGAGTAGACTCTTTATATATTTGAGAACTTTTTTCAATCAATGTGTATTGATATTCTGATAAGGGTGGAAGACCCAAGTAGTTAGGATCATTTACAAATGTCTTTAAGTCTACTGGCTTTTCTTCAAACTCTTCGCCATCTAATATATCAATTAAATCAGAAAAATCAAATGACATTTTTTTCACTCCATAGGTAGCTTGTATATGTATATCTATAATTAGATTTAACCTCTAAAACTTCATGCTGAAGATAGGATCTATGGGCTATTAAATCTCCAGCCTGGGGGTGGTATGATATATTTTCTTTTGGATAGTTTATTTCGCCACCTTCAAAATTATTTAAATATAAAACAACTCCATATTTTTTTGAAAAATTTTTGTGATCAAATCCATCTAAATCATTATGTTTACTCATTAAATTACCCTTTGATATACAATTAAATCCTCCAGGCTTTATCATTAAAGGCAAACTAATATTTTCTTTAATTTTATTTTCAATAAAATTTGATGACTCCGTTAAATCTTTTGTCATATTGTAAACAAAAATGTTATCTTTTCTAACTGTATACTCTGATGCATTTAAAATATTAACAATAGATTCACATTCATCTTGCAAAATAAAATTTTTTACTACAAATATATCATCAGAAATTTTTTTTGTATCAAGGTTATCAAACAACATCAGCTTCCTCAATTACAACTGACTCTACAATCCCAGTAATTTGAGAAAGTCTTTTTGCTACATCCATTTTACATTTAGGACAAGAGGCAGTCACTTCTTTTAATATACCAACCAGTATCTCTTGCTTTCGTTCTGTTTCTGCAATTTGTGATGCTATCTGAGTATTTTCTAAAATACCTACAGATTGAAGCATTGCTATTCTTTTAGTTTCTATATCAGCAATAAGCTTTAGGGCTCCCGATTTTACAGCCAAAGCTCCTTGGGTATCTGCGTCTTCAACAGTTTTCCAAGCTTCTTTAATTAACATTGCATAATGTTGATCGGCGCCAGAGATTGCTTCACGGGCACGATCACGAATATTATTGTCATTATGGACAACTTGTTTCCACTCTTCTAAATACTCTAGGACTTCTTTTCGGGAGTATCCTGTTAAGGTAGCTATCTGAGTAGCAGAATTGCCCTTTAAAAGCTCTTCTACGACCTTATTCATGCGGTCAAAATGTACTGCTGGCTCTAATTCGCTCATATATAAATTATACCATGTTTTAGTTGACTAAGACTTGCTGGCAATTTTAAGAAGAATTAAATATCCTATTAGATCGTCTATATCGTTGTCTCCAGCAAATCCTTGTGAGTTTTTAATTCTATTTAACTTGTCATCAATTCTAACCTTTAATTGCTCTACTGAATCTGATTGTGCAAATAGCCTCATTGGATTTAAAGCTGAGTCTCCATAGGAAACATTTTTTTTAATAAGCATTTCTGCAACTTCTAAACACTCCCTAATAATCTTTTGTCCTGATGGAGCATCTGTTGCAATTAATTGAAGGTCTGTAATCCAAGCCTGGTATCCGCCGTCTTTATTTGGGTAGCCTGTCATTTTTTTCTTAACAATCCAAACTCTTGTAAATATCTCTGTATAGTCATAGCAGAGACACCGCACTCTTTACCTATTTCTGTAACTGTTTTCTTTTGTACTACATATCTTCTATATAGCCACTCTTTGCTCTGATAAAGCTTCATCGTTTTGTTAGCACCTGATTGCTATAATGGGCAATACCAAAACTGTCAGCAACATCAAAATCTAAAATATTTAATCCATACTTTTTATTAAAATAATCAGCAGTTCTTTGTTTTCTCATATTTCTTAATTGATTTTTATACCAAGATTCGGCATACCCTGGGTTAGCTAATCTTACTGCAGACTTCTCATCTTTTGTAGGATTCTTGTTACCAATATACGCCTGCCATGAGGATGGGCTAATAGTGATAACTTTAGCCCCAGTAGACATAAGCTCAGCAATAACAACTCCATAGACATAAGACAATTTTATCACAGCATCAGGTGATCTGACAAGTATTGCTCCTTCTACTGCAATATAGTCACTCTTAAGTTCATCTAACATCATGGCCATTTTATTTTTTGCATCATGAATTTTTTCATATATATCTTCGCCTACTAAATTAATCTTTCCCCATTTTAGCGGAACGTCATCTTCCATTAAACAAAAAGCTATAGAGTTTGTAGAAGCATCTATCCCAAGAACCCTGTTTGCTTTAGTTTTTACTAGACTAGCTAATTTCATTTATTATTTCTGAGATCATTTTCTTTGTTTTAGTGTAATTAGTTTTTACACAAGATGAACATATGTCTTCTGTATTATATCTACTAAGTTCTGATTTACACTTTTTGCAATGCCTCAAAGCCCCCTTTTTGATTGCTTTTTTTTCATAATACTTATCCATGATTCTTTTATTAGTTGCAATTCTGCAACATTCATCTGAACAATATTTTTGATTATGTGTCCTTGAAACAAATTCAATTTTACATTCGTTATTGGCACAAATCATAAAATGTAGTCCTCATATAAATCAATTTCTACGGTACCAACTGGACCAGACTTGTCATAGCATTCTTTTTTAATTGGACAATATGTGCACGGCATCTTTGATTTTGTAGCCCCTGCTGGCCTTACTGGAAGGTCTCCATTTTTAAAGTTATCATAAACCTCTTCCATCCAGCGGAAAGCATTTTCAATCAAAGCTTTATTTTTTTCATTCATAGAAATTGGAATGATTAATATTTCTTGAGTGTTTTTATTTTCATACAAAAAGAAACCCTCTTTGGCATTCTTTAATTTCATATATGTTAATAATTGAAGCATATGATTTGAAGAAGATTTCATTTCGGATTGTCTTGTATCCCAAACCTCTTGCTTTGCAGTTTTAATTTCACCAATTACTGTCTCTCCGTCATATTCCATAATAAGATCTATAAAGCCTCTAATTGGAGGATACTCATTAATAATCTCTTCTTCTTCAGCTTTCCATTCAGGCATAGTAGAAATTAATTTTTGAAGTCTTTCATGAGCTTGAGTTCCTTGTGCCATATTAGCAACTGCAACAGCATCATTATCATCAATGAATACCGCCCCAGAAAATGCCATATACCAATATCTAGGGCATTTGCCATGTCCATACCCTAAAGAACTTGGGCTAAAAGATTTCTTTGTCATAGAACCATCAGCACGTTTTGTATTCCTATACGCCTCATCAAGAAGATCTGCAAATTTTTCAGGATCAAAAAATTTTCCAGTATGCTTTTTAAATTTAAGGTTCTTTACAATATCTCTAGCCATTTATGAGTTATACCTAACGACATACTTAAGTGCATCTACAAGTTTGTCTATGGACTCCTTTACTGAATAATACACATTCTTCTTGTTGTTATTGACTGTTCCTGCTTTATCTTTTGCAATAGTTGAATAAACAGATGCCATGACTGCAAACTTAGTAGACATAGCTTGCAGCTCCATGATTAACACGGGAGCTTTTGCTGAAGGCACTTCTGGGTTCATTAATATCTTAACAACAATTGCCAAAGCTTTGTCCAGGTGTTCGTCCTTCATATACTCATGAAGGTCATTAAATTCTGTTATATCGCTTATAAGCTCTAGTGTATTTTTATCTTCAGCCATTCTTTATCCTTTTGTCTATTTTATCAATAAATAACCCAAGCGGGTAGCCTAAAGATAATCCTACCATAACTCCTAAAAGAAAAATAGTCATTATACAATTCTACCAATCATCGTAGAGCCTATCCACAATCCCACTATGCCCATTACAGCTGGGAAAACAGGTGGAACTGGGACTGGAAGTTTAAACAATGTAAATATTGCACCTACTGCAGCACCTGTTATTGTGCATAAAATAATTTCTCTCATCGATCTCTCCCGTCTACATATATATGATTTTCTTTTGCTACTTCAATTTTAATAGAAGGGTTTACATCTTGCCATTTTGTTCCTTCAATCCTAACTTCACGATCATATATACCAGTTGAAACTTTTTCCTGCACATCAGTATCTACAATACGAAGCCATTCTTCTTCTCCGTATTTCTCAATACCCTCTGCCCATTCCTTTGAACCTGGATAATCCCATTGTGCAAATACTCTAACAAAAACTTTTTTGTTTCCTTCTGTAACAGCTTTTGCAGAATGGAAATAAGGTATCCCAGATGGGAAAACTGTAACGTCACCGACTCCTGGTTTATATGTTACAACCTTGGGGACCTCGTCAATTTCATTTAGGAATTCAACTTCTCCTCCTGTGTAATCATCGTTTACATAAATTGTAATTGTAATAATTTGCTGAGCTCTTGGCTGACCAACCCTATGCTTATGTGCATCTGTATGGAATGTAATAGCAAGATTTTTGTCTGCATGGATATCGTGCTTTAATATTTCAATTACAGAATAATGCATTCTAGTTGAGCCTGGCTCATTTAGCTTCCAATTATCAATGTAATCTGGCCAGTAACCAGATTCTGACCATTCATCAATGTAATCTTTAAATACTACTGCAAATATGTTATAAAGCTTTTCTCTAAAATTATACAAAAATTCAATATTTTCATCATCAATAACTGATGGCTTTTGTTTAAAATTAAAAAATGTTTTCTTGCCAAATGTATGCCAAGGGACCCACTCATTTATTGGTGAGATATCTTCCATTTCTTTTGGCAATACGCCGTGGTTATCTCCTCTTGTAGAAAGCTCTTCATGCGTAATCTCAAATTTACTTGTATCATTTTCATAAAGATCCATGAGGCTATAGAATCTCTTTAGCTCTTCTTTATCAAACATATCTCTATATATAACTACCTGTGGCATTACTTCATATTTATTCATGATTTTCCTCCCAGAATTGTATTAGATCTTCTAATACTGCCCACTCTATAATACCAAGTCTAACCTTGGATTCTTTTCCTATAATAATTTTTAACGCTGGATGCATATCTCTGTTTACTTTAAAGGTATCTGTACAAATTTTTGCCCAGTTATCTTTGTTTAATGCAAAAGAAGATCCTGCCTCTTTGTAATCCACAAGGAATTGTTTCCATTGTGCATCACCCTTTTGATAATCTCCACGCCCACTATTCTTTTGAGCCTTGGCTCCATCTCTTTTTATTTCAGCTCTTTCTGACATTACCCAACCTTATACTTTGTTTCATGATTATCTTTGCAAGTCCAAAACATTTCCATGGTTTGGTTATTAAAATAATATCTATCTACATATAAATCACATTTTGAGCAAGGCCTCATTTGCTCTATAACCTCAACTCTTTCATCAAGTGAAACAGTATCTATAGTAGATTTATTTAAAAACTCATTAAGATTTGGCACTGATGTCCTCAATTAGCTCATTAACAACGTCTGGGTTATCACGCAAATATTGTACTGCTTTTGCTCTACCCTGAAGCCTTTCTCCATTTACTGTATACCAAGCGCCACCTTTTTCTATAGCTCCAACCATCTCTGCAACATCAAGAGTTTCTCCAACTCCATCTACTCCTAAAGAATCTCCTTGGTAATAGAAATCGTATTGTCCTGAAAGGTTAGGGGGGCCGAGCTTGTTGTAATCAATAATCCAATTGACTGGTCTGCCAACTCGTTGTTCAATGATTTTGTCACCAACTTTAACGCCTGCTTTAATCGCATTTGCTTCAGCTTCTGAAGACCATAACTTAATGACTGTTGAAGAAAAGAATTTGACTGCCATTCCCCCTGTTGGGATATGGGAAGCATGCATAGATCCAAACTGATTTCTTTGCTGTGAGATGAGTACCAATAGTGTATTTTTGTTTGCATAATTTAACATCTTGACTGGATGAGTCATATCCTTTGCTTCTGCTCCGATTTGCTTAGTGTCCTGCAAATCTTTCATTTCATTTCCATCTTTTTCAAAATAAATAGCTGGTAATAAAGCTGAGATTGAATCTACAACTATAATATCTACGCCAGCGTCCATCAGCTTAGTAGCAACATCAACCATATCATTAACTGTTTTTGCTGGTGAGTAAATAAGGGAAGAAGAATCTACTCCTAGCATCTCTGCCCATGCTTGATCATATGATGCTTCAGCATCAATCCATGCACATGTTTTTCCTTCTTTTTGTGCAAGAGCAATCATTTGTAAACAGAATGAAGATTTTCCTGCAGATTTATTTCCCCAAACAAGAACTTGTCGGCCATAGCCAAGGCCACCCTTAAGTGCCATGTTTAATCCGATACTAGGTGTCTTTTGCTTTTCAACTTTTACATCTTGTGCTGCTTTTACTCTTGCTCTTGTTTTTGGATCTAGTCCTGCTAGAATATCATCTATTGCTATAGTCATTTTTTCTCTTTCTTTTATACAATTATATCATTAAAATAAATTGCCGTGAAGCTTTGGACGAGCTTTATTTTTTTCCATTTTATTAAAAAGAATTTCATCTAAGCTGTGCTCGACAAATCCGCCATTACGCATTGACGCATATAGGTCAAGTGTTCTAATTAAAACATCAGCCATTTCTTCAACAATTTCTTGCGAACCTTTATTTTTTCTCATTGCTTCTAAAATTTCTGTAACTTCTGAATGCACAAGGGCAAGTTTATTTCCAAAGACATCAAAGTTTTTTGGGTTATCCCAAAAACCTTTTTCAATTGCAGTTTCATGAAGTATTGCTGCAAGTACATCCAGGCCGTAATCAGTAACTAAAGAAACTTCTTCTTTATTCGAAGTCTGTAATGAGCTGGTCGTTATTTGTCCCTGGTTCATCTTTTCCTTTTAATTTAAATTTAAATGATTGAGTATCTGAATCGTAATCAACCTGTAACTCTTTATCTACTGTAGCTGCATTAATAAATAAATCACTTGGTATAGTAATTTCATTTTGCATCTCAAGAATTGCAACTAATATTCTTGAAACATTTAATGATGCAAAAATATCTTGCGGATCATCTTTTGTCATTCTTGCTCCTTAAGGAATTTATTGCCATAGACATTCCATGGCCTTCTTATTGAAAAAAAACCTACTGTTTCATTGTTGTTTTGTGTATGAAGACCCTCTTCATAACTAACAACTCTCATAGTAACTTTATCTGTTTTAGCATTATAGTATATATTTACATGCCCACCGATATCTTTAATATAATCACTAAAGCTAGGGTCATAGGGATTTACAGAAGTATCATTTGGAGGCATATCGTACTTATTTAAATGAACTAAATCTTTTCTATCAAAAACAAATTCGCCCAAATTTTCAAACAAAAGAGTTAAAAGAACTGAAGAGTTTAATCTATTAAACATCTCTGTAACTTGAGCATTTCTTCTATCTGTTTCTTCTTTAGTTAAAGTTCTGCCATCATCGTGATAGTCTGTTGGCGTCCAATCTTTTTCCATATCAATATCTCCTATGAGTGTGCATAATCATTCCATCTTGATCTAAGGCACACATAACCAATATCGTTACCTACGCCAGCTTTTGATTCAGCTTCTTCTTTTGACATCAGATTAAATGTAAATATTTGTTTATGAAAATCATAATCAATCTGTGCGTATCCACCAGTTTCTTTGATGTAGTCCATGTATGTTTCCATATAGGTATCTATGGCGCTAAAATCTTGAAGGTCCTCTGGCTTTTGATAATTCATTATCTTGTCCAGCTCTTCCTTATTGATTGAAACTGGGCCTACCGTTTTTAAAACTGCTGCTAGTAAATTTGATGCATTAAATCTTTTTACAAGTTTTTCTAGGTCAGTTGGTGAACTCATGTAAACCTCTTTCATTTTTAATAAAATCTTGCAGAACATCATTTGTAATGCAAGGATGACATTCACATCCACTTCTGTGCCCCGATATGCTTGGCTCTAATGATGCAAGTATGTCTTCTAATCCAAGTCCTGATGTGTGGTAATGAAAACCCACTTTGCCTAAATCGGCAATAAGAACCCACTTTAATGCATCTATAAAACCTTGTAAATGATAATATTCCTTTAGCTGTCTAGTAGATATAGGACCGCTTTGAAGATAGTTGTCTTCCATATTTTTTCTATTTGCAATCTCCATCAACATTCTAGTTTCAATGAATTCTTTTGTATTCGTCATAGTATTTCCTTAATGTTTAAAGTACCATCATCTAGCTTTGCTAGCTTGACTTTACATTTCATTCCCTCACGCATTTTAGCAAGAGTCATTTTATACATTGCTGGAAATGCAATTGCTCTGGTTAAAACTTTATCTTTGTCTGATAAAACTATGTGACTCATCTGTTTACCCGCCTTAGTTGTATATGGGGTAAAGTTTACCACAATATATTCGTCTTCTTCTAAATCATATGATTTTGAATACAAATAATCTACAAATATATCATTTGATTTTGGATCTATATCGCTAACTTTAACATATCTTGCAATACGATTATCTCCAACAAGAATAAAATACATCTGATTTGTTTCAATTTGAGTTTGTTCTGTATGGAATAATCCTACAGTTCCAGTCTCATCTACCAGCTCTACTCTTGCCCATCCGTTGCCACGCTTGATTGATTTAACCATTCCAAACATAACAAACGATCCAAGGTCATCAAACTCTTCAATAGGTCTAGCTTGAGCTTTAATTCTAGGTGGGATGCCTTCTAGATTAAAACTTGGTATGCCTAAGTATTCGTAGTAATTATCTTTTTCATTTCCTTGCCTTTTGTTATCAGGGAACGCAGCACCGCCGATGGCGTTAAGAGCAGTAACAGCACGGCTATTAATGCCAGAACCTTTCTTTGATGCTTTCTCAATAAAGTCAGCATAGTCACTGTATGGTCTTCTTTCTATTATTTTATTTGCAATGCTATCTGAAATAAATTTTATCTCAGCTAATCCAAATCTAATTGAATCTTTTTGTAAAGAAAAATAAAGATCAGACTCATTGATATGTGGAAGCAAAACTTTAAGCCCAAGCCTTTTAGCTTCAATTAAATACTCTGTTCTGGCGTCTTTATCATTTTCATTTTTAAGAATTGAAAACATGAATTCAAGAGGATAATAGGACTTAAGCCAAGCAGTATAATAACTAAGCATAGAGTAAGCAACAGCATGGGAGCGGTTGAAAGAATAACCAGCATGCGCTTCAAAATCGTGCCATAGCGCTTCTGCTTTTTTCTTACTAATGTGTTCTGAAGCCCCAGTAATAAACTTATCTTTGAACTGGTCAAACTCTTTTGCATCTTTTTTCTTTCCAATAATCTTGCGAACCTTATCAGCCTCTGCCCAAGTCATACCACCCAAGTGTACGCATGCCTGCATAACCTGCTCTTGATATATGATAACACCATAAGTGTTTTCTGTAAAAGGCTTCATAATTGTATGGCTAAAATCAACTGCCTCGTTGCCATTTTTTCTATTGATGTAAGCAGCACCTACTGTATTCATAGCGCCAGGTCTTACTAATGCGTTAGATGCAGCAAGATCTTCAAACTTATCAACTCCCATTTTAATCAAAAGGTTTGTGTAAGGAGTGGCTTCAGCTTGGAATACACCTTTAGTATAGCCATCGTTAAGCATTTGATAAACCTTTGGGTCATCTAAAGAAAGCTTTGATAAGTCTATATCTTTACCAGTTCTATCTTTGATTGACTTTAATGTATCAGAAATAACTGAGAGGGTTTTTAATCCCAAAGCATCAAGCTTAATCAAGCCAATATCAGCGACTGTATCCATATCGTATGCTACAACTGGAATTCTTCCAGAAACTTTATCCTGGGAGTCTTCAC
>Ga0209191_1001379_pt1 | contig 16110 bp, 24 predicted proteins | sample S_130626_EF_Meta_FD_187320 | JGI IMG/M metagenome (GOLD analysis project Ga0209191, IMG submission 187320) | Freshwater microbial communities from Lake Simoncouche, Canada to study carbon cycling - S_130626_EF_MetaG (SPAdes) (version 2) | ecosystem: Environmental > Aquatic > Freshwater > Lake ...
AATCTTCTGGTATTTCAGCGGGAGATGCTCGTATTTCTTTCTATATTCTGCGGGCTTCAGAGGCATTGAGAGCCATCCTAGCAGAGTAGGTTTCAGATGATCATTGCAATCATAGAGCACGTCATACCAGGCTAAACTAATGTAGGTGGCCGTAGCGAGTAAAAAAGCCGCGACAGCCCGGTGCGCAAAGGCCTTCGGATGCGGAAGCCAGTAGACGGCAAGGACTAAGCCAGAAACGACGAGGCATTTTACATTTAAGTACAAGGGTGTGCCGAACAGACCACCACCCATCTATACTATACTGTGATTCTGCAGATTTGCAGGATTCATCTTGACTGTAGGTGCCGTATGCTTATATTGCGACACTAGCTTCTTGAGACGCTTCTTCTCATTGTGCGCAGTATATGCGGATGATGCCAGTAATAGCAGCACAAAGAGGATTGGTACACAGATATATATGAGCTCTTGTTTCGAGATTGTAACCGTATCTTGAGTCGCTGTGATTACTGGGGCAAGATGGGTCGGGCTCGCAGAAACCGTCGGAAGGGGTAGGCTGCTCGCAAGAGGGCTCGGTGAATATGCGGGGGGAGGTGGGCTATACGAAACGCTTGGGCTGAGCGATAGTATCTGGCTAACACTCGCAGAATAGGACGAGAACACCGTGTAAGACAGGGATTGGTAGCCTGTTGCAGAAGGGGAGTCAGAAGGAAACGGACTAGCAGTTGCAGACTGGTTAGCAAGAGTCCCAGCCATGACGTTTTTGACTTTCGTGTATTCTATACAGGGCAGTCATGAACTTAAATTTTATCCGGATATTAATGTTGCTTTCTTGAGGCGCGGCGATTTGTACGCTTTGATATTGTCTTACGCAAATATCTGCGCTTTCCGCCATTATGAGCTCTTTCAATCTTAAAATATTTATCAATGCCGGCTATGAATGGTCTTTGAATACTCTGGCCAGGGCTGTCAACTGTTGCAAAGGCAAGCCTATCTGACCTTTCAAAAACTATTGTTATCTTTACATCTTCTTTTTTTACTGTACCATCTTCCTTATATTCTACTTTAGCATTATCATATCTTGCAACACCTCGGCCATTGTTGAGTCTAAAAGTGTGATCCCCTTTATGTATTATTTTTAAAGCTGGCGAACCTTCCATCTCTGGCTCTGATATTATATCACCTTCCTTCAAGATATAGGATTCCATATACAATATCTCAATATTTTATTTCAACCCTATACCCGTCGAATCTGATACAAAGAGCCTCCTCCAACTCCTTCACCATTTGGGCACGATTATTGAGTCCAGAAAGAGACTCGGGCGCACAGAGTTCATGACCATCCTGTAGAGTCTGAAAGATCTCCGGATAAGTCTCAGCCGAAGTCGGATAAATCTCGACAGAGTTCTTGAAACAATACGCGGACATCCACTGATCATCTACGAAACGCGCCGCCGGGGGAAGAGGAAACTCTGGAAGAGCCTTGAGGCAGGAGGCATGAATAACAACTCCGACATATCCGTGAATGACGCCTCCGGACGTTTTCCTATGAATCGAGTTATAGTGATTCTGGTATGCGCCGGGTCCATTGGGTCCATTGAGGGCGGTCGACATTCTGGCCAGAAGAGTCGGGTGGTATTCTTGATCATCATCGCAAAAGAATATCCAGGCCGTCTCCGGAATCTGTCCGAGGGCTCCCAGATATTTGGTGGCCGGTCCGAAATCCGGACTCCGGACAACGGACACTTTGGCGTATCCGGGCTCGGCCAGAAACTCCGGCAACTGGACAGTCCCCGGAAATCTGGAGTAGCTCTCCGGGATCGAAAGATAAATCCGGTCCACCTGAGGGATCAGAGAATCCAGAGTCTTCCGGCAGAGTTCGAATCTCGGAGGAATGGTGGTGAGGCTGGCCACAATCTCCTTTGGAACCGGAGCGGCGATTATGGAATCATTGTGATCTGCCCGGTACCAGCCGAAGTCGAAGGCGTATTCTGACTCCAGGAGGCTCCAGATATTGACCTCCCATACGAGACGCTGACGCTCTAGAACAATCTGTCGAAAATGCTTGAGGTATAGCTCATGGAGCTTGGAAAGAGTCACCGTATCCCCTATGAAGAAGCCTCCACAGAATCGCCAGTTAACTTTTTCAAACAGGGCTGGCTCTATCGGCTGCTTCGACCAGCAGCCCGGAAACGCGATGTAGGGCTTTGGAAGCGCGGCGATCGCCAGAGTCTGTAGGCGCTTCTCAGAGGCCTCTGGGCCCCGGAAAACATGGAAGATGGAGAAGTCGATCCAGGCGAAGTGGTCTCCGGGCCATCGGGCAGCTGCCAGATGAACGAGCTCAACCTTCGAATTCATAAGGATCATGAAGTTCGCCGTGTCGTGATGGGGCGCGTTCGTCTCCGGGACCGTATAGGAAACGCCCTGCAGGGCCTGCCAAGTATCCAGATCCTCCAACTCAAGAAACTCCACAGTCAGATTCTTGACCTCCGGTACCAGATCTTCATAGCAGCGGCTGATGAAGGCGTGGATCCGGACCCCGGTCTCAACAAGAGCCCGGAAATGGCCGAAGCAGGTTTCCACGGATTTATCCTTCGATCGGTCTTCTCGTAAATCCAAGAAAGCTGTGACGAAGGTTGTGGGCATCTTAAGAGGAAGAATCCGGGTGGCTTTATACCAGGATTCGGGAGGAAGGCCTAATCGGCCTTCAATATAATAGTGTATGGACCTACAAGCGATTCTGCACGACCTTTTTCTAAAGGGTCCGGCAAACTGCTTTGACGCCTTCATAGAGGAGTGCCAGAAGTGGTATGAGACACCGGCCCGGAGCCTGATAGAGCTCCGGGCTCGTGATAATAAGAAGGTGCGCGGCGACATTTTTGAGATGTTCTGTGTCGTGTATCTGAAGGAGGTCAGGGGCTATGAGGCCTGGCGCCTCGAGGATGTTCCAGACGATATTTTGGCGTCCCTGGGAATGAAGCGAAAGGACATGGGAATCGATCTAGTTGTTCGGAAGAACGGACTCTTTTCAGCGGTACAGTGCAAGTATAAGAAGCCCACCGGTCGAAAGACCTGCATTACCTGGAAGGCGTTATCCACCTTCTATGCTCTCTGTTTGCGCACGGGGCCGTGGTCCCAGTATATTGTCATGACGAACTGTGACTATACTCGGCGAGTCGGTGATAAGACAGAGAAGGACGTCTCCATTTGTCTCAAAACCTTTCAGGGGATTTCCGGGGACGACTGGGTCCGGATGTGCGGGGCCAAGGGAGAGATTCTGGCCGTCGCGGAAACTCCTCGGACTGCGGAAGAGTTGCGGGCGGCACGGCTGAGATTCTTTGATGCTAAAAACTAATGTCTTTTCTCACGATAAAGTAATGGCACGGCGTAAAACAAGACGACAGACAAGGCGTATAAAAAGACAAAGAGGAGGGTCTCACACCGTTGATCTAGTCATTGCACGCTATAAGGAAGATCTGAGCTGGCTATCGAACTATAAGGATAAGATGTTCAGGCGTGTTATTATTTACAATAAGGGTCCGGATATGGTTTGCCCCAGCTTCAAGGGGTGTGAGGTCAAAAAGCTACCAAATGTAGGCATGTGCGATCAGACATACTTATATCATATTGTGCATGAATATGATAATCTTGCAGACTTCACAGTATTTCTACCGGGTTCGGCAGATCTTCCACACAAAGAGGCTAGACAGAAAGAGCTTATTGAGCTGGCCTTTAAGGGAAAGCCGGCGGTCTATGGCTACAACGTAGGAAACATGAGAGAAGAGAGCAAGGATATGACACTTACATATTACGAGGTGACGGATCCAGATAATAAGGAGAAGGGTGAAAACTACTCTCTTCATCCCGCTAGCCACAGACCCTTCGGCGCATGGGTCGATCATTATCTTAAGGGCTTTCCTCCATGCCCCTATATAACCTATAGTGGCGGCCTATTCTCTTTAACAAGAGACATGATCAAAAAGCATACAGTACCGTTTTATAAGACATTCCTGAGCCAACTCAACCATAAACATACTGAGGCGGCGCATTACATGGAACGTATTTGGGGAGCTCTCTATTACCCATACGCAGAAGGCGTCTTTCATCATTTATGATGCTCCATGCCTTCGATAGTGCTCTTTACACCATGAGTGACCACAAGAGTGTCTTCAAAACAGTAGGCCTTGTGGGTACCAAAGGTCCGATTAATCTGGGCATCGATTTGATCCGTCATGTGCTCGAGAAACCCATAGAGAAACCTGACATACTTTTCTTTAATGAGATAGCCCCAGGTGCCGAAGTTTTTCGTGGCCGTTGGATCAACCTCCAAATGAATAATACCATTCCCTATATGTTTTCCGATCGGATACATTTTCGACATATAGACAATATCCCAATCATGAGGAACATGTTTTAGACGTTGTTCAAGATCGGATGAAAAGCTTGGTGTGATGACCGCATCATCCTCAAAGATAAGATACTGAGTCTCAGGGCCCTTCGCCTTAGCAAGAATATCCTTATAGAGGTTTCTATGAGAAAGGAAACAGCCGATAGCACCAAGATTATGCGGCTTCGACCCCTCCTTTCTTGATTGAAAGAGAGCACGACCGATTCCAAGTGTAGGAAGAGTATCGAGATTTAACTCCAGGCCATTCACTGCGGAATATGGCTGGTATTTCACAAGGGCGGCATTCAAGGAATCAGTTGTTCGCTTGAATCTTTCAGAGGTGGTATCTAAGGTTATGACATATGTATCGCGCTCGATTTGACCACCTCCCCGCTGAGCCCGGACTGTTTTATTTTTTCTACGAAGAGCTCTTCGCGTTTTTACGCGCATCCCTATTGGGTAATCATATAAAATTGAGCATGGACCGCCTTCGAATCAAGGCACCCATGGCAGAGACAGCACCCCACTATCTGAGTACGCGCGCGAACTGGGAGGCGGCGGCCAATGAGACCGGCGCCTCTCTCGAATCGGCCGTGGCGAGCACCTTTCGCGCCTATCTTGATGAGACATATCCAGGGCAGTTCCGGGTGGATTCGCACCCAACTGACTTCAAGCAGCTGTATCTCGAGGAGGATAGACGCAAGTCGCCCGAGGCCTACGTGAAGCCCGACGTGCCGGCCCTGGGTGATATCTGGTACGACGAGGCGCGTCAGACATTTCTCGTGCAAGGTGCCAAGATGCCGACGGTAGCCCAGTGCGGCTGCATCCCTGACACGAAGATCACTTGTCTGGCTACCAAGAAGGCCTATTGCATCGAGTGCAAGGCCCAGAACGACGCCGGCAATGCCCATGAGCGTGCCTGTAAGTTCGCGACGCCGTCCATGATTGCCGCGATGCAACGGAAGCTCGGCGTCGACTACCATCCTATTGGATACCTCTTCTCGGGCGACCTGGTCACTAAGAAGAAGTATGTACTTGAGCTCCAACTGTCCTTTGGCTTCGCGCCCAGCCATCTCGTACTTTGGCCGAAGGCACGCCCGGCCGCGCAACTCGCAGCCTGGTTCGAGTCCACGATTAAGCCGCTCCTTATTTAGATGGAGCCACTGGCCCCCGATGTATACGGTGTCTTCGGGCACGGATGCGATATTTTAACTGGAAGAGAAACTGATAATATACCTGTGCCGCCCGGTATTATATATGTGACTATAGCTATCTGCGGTCTCATATCAATCGATCTTCTTAAACTGATGTACGCATTTGAAGACACGAGTATATGGCCGGCACTAAGAGATCCAATCAATAATGTCGATGTGCTGCGCCAATACTTTGAAGACAGAGCACTATTGGAAACCCACATACAGATTCACAGGCAGGGAGATACGTATGTTGATTCTGAGAATACCCTATTTTATAATGGAAGCAATCATGTATATAAAAGCGGCCTATATCGCCTTGGTGAGTTTCAGCCAGTTAGAAGTGATGTAGATTACGGAGTTCAGAACGCTGCGGGTGGGTCTCGTCTAAGCGTAAACGAGCCCTATATGGAAGCTGAAATGCGTGCAATATATAATGGATCACGGGTACAGCCTCGGGTATATGGCCCCTTTCGAAACGCAGATGAATTTAAGGCTGCGAATAATCTGGACGTTCGAATGAGTGCGTTATTTCATATGATGCGCGCAACAGATCCAATACGCCCCTTCGTTTTTTATAACTTTGCATGCAGAAGTGTCTGCGGAGGGTTCGTAAACCCTGAAGCCCAGGGATATTCTTTAGCGAGAAGGGTTCGAAATCTGCCAGCGAACATGTTACGCAATAGAATGCACGCCCCTCAAATTAGTGCACAGGTAGAAAGTTCTCTTAGTGTTGTACAAGATCATATGGCTCACCGCAGTATGATCCCATGGGTCGCTAGAAAACGGGCAGTAGAAGCGGCCAGACGTTTGCACTTTTCAATGCGGGCGGCTCAGAGTGCTTCACGCACCAGAAAACGTATGAACGCTTATTTATCACAAAGAAGGAATGCAAGAAATGCGCGCAGATCAAAATCAAAAGGTCCAAAGCGTGCGAAGTCGTCAAGCAGAGCGTCGAGCAGGGTATCAAGAGGTCCACGCAGCCGCTAAAATTGAGGGTGCGCGGTTAAAGTATAAAACACAATACCATGAACGTCCCCTTTCCGAACGACTTCGGCGTCAACTCAGAGCCTTTCCGGATTATGGTCGATCACGCGCATCATGGTGATCGGCGGGCGGCCATGGCAGTCGGCCAGTGCTACATTCTTGGAGAAGTGACGCCATGTCGTAGCTGGTACACGCGCCACTTCTATCCAAATATGATCGCGCATGGTCTTGACAACAATATGGTGAATGCCCTGATAAATAACATTTATGCGGAACAGAATCTGTTCCTAGGGAATGGAGCACACAATCCTAACCAGGTCCATGAGGGATAAGCGATAAGCGGCAGCGATAAGCGGCAGCGACAATAAGCGGCGAGCGGCAAAGTTGACACCATATTTTTACGAGATCTATGGCATGGCAACACAGGGAGTGAAATACATCGGCAGCAAGGCTGCCCTTCTCGATGAGATTGTATCTTTCGTAGAAGAGTTCTGGACCGGAGGACCCGCCCGACTATTGGACGTCTTTACTGGTACGACGCGCGTGGCCCAGACTTTTCGGGCAAAAGGATGGTCAGTAGCCTCCAGCGATCTCTCTTGGGCTGCGGAGGCCTATGCGCATGCCTTTCTGGTTCGCACAGCTGAATCAGGAGCCCGGATTCCCGGACTGATTGCCGAGCTTCGAGCGATTCCGGCTGCCGCCGATTGGATCACGAAGTCCTATTGCGACGTGATCGCAGCCGACGGCGGCATTGTCAAGATGTGGACTCCAGCGAATGGCGCCGTCGCGGACGCCATGCGGAATCAGATCGCGGCCTGGAAGGCGTCGAAGCGAATCAGCTATCACGAGTCGATGATCTTAGTTGCCTGTCTGATCTTTGCTCTCGATCGAGTCGATAGTTCAGTAGGAGTCCAGCAGGCGTATCTGAAGGACTGGGCAGCGAGGGCAAAGACGCCACTTGATCTGAAGGATCTCCCCTTTCCTGACGGGCCTCGGGGCTCCCATAATGTCGGAGATGCTTTGAAGATCGTATACGGCGAGTGTGACGTGGCCTACGTGGATCCACCCTATTCACCACACTCTTATGCGACGTACTACCACATCTGGGACAGCGTGACGCGCTGGGATAGGCCGGCGGTCGGGCTCAAGACCAATCGGCGAGCCGATCGTATCAGCGGCACAGGCTTTGATGAGAAGATGCACAGTCCGTGGAATAGCAAAAAGGAGGCTTTGGCGGCCTTCTTGGAGCTCGTTGAGCGGCTGCCGGCGAAGGCGGTGGTCGTCAGCTACAGTGATGAGAGTCTTGTACCCCTAGAGAAGCTGGAGGCGGCCTTGAAGGAGCGATATACCGTGCATAAGAAAGTGATCCCCTATAAACGGAATATTATGAGCCAGATTGGCAATGCGGAGGCAGCCATCACGGCCGGCGCGACGGCCAAGACGGAGAATCATGAGATTCTGCTTTGGATTGATAAGGTCAGCGTGCCTTGATTGTGGCCGCTACATTCCATAGATAGATAGGAGTGTCCGAATACAGGTCATACACTCGGTGAAAGCGACAAACATCTTTCCAGCGATTTTTATGGCTCTCTGCATAGGATCCTTGAGCTGTGCGATCGCCATCCGGAGATTTGCTTTACCATAAAGGGCTGGAAGAGTATCTATAGGCGGACTTGGAAGGCCCTTCGACTCGTTAACCATATGGTGGAGGCGCCAGAACCAATCTCGGACAAATGCCCTGAGTTCTTGATACGGAAGAGTTTTCAGGGGTATTGTGACCGGATTCTCCTTTAAAAAGACCTCGTAGTGTTCCTTACAGGAAGGACAGGGGATCATCTTGCCCACTTTCACAAAGAGATTGGCCAAGGAACGGCGTTCATCGCCCTGGTACTGTGGAAAAGAGCAGGACCCGACGCGTTCAGCGATGCCGTGTAACAAGGTCCATAGGACTGGACCCCATTCCTTGGCCTCCGGATAGGTTTGGTAGGGGAGTTTGCATTTACATGGCATGGGGAGTGCCTTTAGATATAAGGGGCAGGTTATCTGCCCGCGTTTTTCCGCGGCCCTTTTTAGATGGAAAAGGCGATAAAGGAGCTATTCTTGACCCTACAGAAAGCAGATTCACTTTTTATAGATTATCTCCAACGCGAAGCTCTGCCGATCAAAAACTGGCGCGGCCTTCCAGCACCTATTACCGAAGACTTGCAAGATAAACTAAAAGGTTGTGTTGGAACCCATTCCAATAGTATATCCTATGCGATTAAAGATGCGATGCAGTCAAATAACATCTTTATGAATAAAAAGGGGACTGGCCCAGAGGAAATGAGTTTGGTATCTGAAAGATATAAGGACGCTTTATTCAAAATGACCGCTATGACGCATAAACCAGCTTGCGAATATAGTGTCCTAGGTGGTAAGTTTCGAATGGTCAAGCTTGTAGGTAGCGCGAAACAAATATATGAGGAACTTGTCAAGGTTAGTGCTTCGCTTCCAAAGGGTACTGGTGATGATGTAGCAAACGTTATTGCAGAAGTTATCGCAACTGAGCAAGCGAAGTATGTCGCAGCCGGTGTTGGAAGTGCGCGTCATCGTAATCGTGGTGGCGGAAAGACACGGAGACACCGAAAGAGAGGTACGAGATGCCGCTAGACACAGCAGCTGTCAAGTTCTTCAGCAGATCTTTCTATGCTTCCAGTTTTACATAACTGGAAGCATAAGAAACTAACTAAGACGGCATCAAGGGATAAGCCAAGAAGCCCCATTATGAATAGGAAGTCGAATGGGTATCGCGGCTCCAGATTTTTAAACATTCCATATAGCCCTCCTGTAAATAGAGCCGTCGATACAAGAAAGGATATGGCCAGAAAACATAGACTTGTGGCACCTTTCATGACAGTATTACGTGCCCGGCGATACACAATTTTCCCCCAATCAATCGATCCGCGATTTGGAGCGGAGATTGTAGTTGTGCGCCACAATCTTGGAAGGCCCCAGGTCAAGAATAGGAAAGGTGAACCGATCAAAAAGAGTCCGAAACGACGGCGTTACCTCGGGCGACTCCGGAATCGACGGCTGTTTGCACATGTACTTGGCAACAAATCGCAAGAAGCACTCGAGCATACTATAAGCTTGTTAGACCGACGGCGTTTAGACCTCTGATTCCTCTATAAGGTGTTCGACGCGCAGCTGAATATGAGAATCGAAGGGGTACTTGAAGAGGAGCCAGTCCCAGAAGGTTGTCGACTTGTGTCTAGCCACGTCATTCAAGGCGACTGGCACATAGATGCAGACAGATTTATAGACGAAGGTGAAATCTCCGAAGGTGGGTGCTTGATAGATTTCCATGTTGGGATTTCGGCTGGAAGAACGACTTTCAATTTTTAGGCATCACACAGTTGCAGCCCCATAATGAAACGGGACCCCTTTGGCCAGGCCGATTCCTGAAAGAGGTCCTCGCGGAAGCCGCGGATGGCGCGCTCTCCGAAATCCGGCTTCGCCTTCTCAATCAAATCCTTCAGCTCGGCCTGCGTCCCTGGCGCGACCTTGGCCACTGTGAGAAGCCACTTCACGAACTCCTTTTGCTTCTCATCACAATCAGAGAGGCGGTCCTTCTTGAAGACGGCTGTGGCTAGTTCCGTGTCCATCTCGGCCTGGACTTGCTCAACATTGTCACCCATGGCGACCCGTAGCAGGGTCTGGAGCTGCGCCTCCGACTCCAAGATATAACTGTGAAACTCGGTGAACATGGTGTCGATACGACGACGATGCCCGACCAGCGAGTTCTTGTGCTTCACAATACCGAGGCTATGCGAGCGAAGAAGATTCGTGATCAGGAGGCCCTTGGCCTCCAGGGCTCGGATGGCCGCCGTCTCCTCCTTCACCGGCTTCGCCATGGCCTCTACGGTCTCAAACAAAGGGCGCAAGGCCTGTAGATAAAAGACGGGGTCGTCCCGGGCCACGAGGTTCGATATGAAGAGAATGAAGCGGCCGTCCTCGAGAAACTCGACGTCGATGTCGCCGCCGCGGCACTTTCCGACGATTCCCGTGCGCAGACTGACGAGGCAGCCGCCGAGTACGTCGGGATGCAGGCGCAAGTCGCGACGGAACTTCTCGACCTCCTCGCTGGACACCATGCGCGTATAGTTCTTGGATTCCCAGAAATAGGGGGCCGTGCCGCGAGTCATCCGAATATCGGCCGTCTGGGCCTCCTTCGCCACGACCTGGATATCACAATCGAAGGCCTTCTTCAAAAGCCCTTCCATCATGGTTTCACCAAAGGCACCCTTTTCCTTCGAAGAACTAAAGGTGCGCGTAATCGAGTTCTGGAGACCGTCGACCTTCGACGACACCGTGTCCATCTGCTTCTCCAGCGTCTGCTGGAGTTGGCGAATCTGCTCATCCTTCAGCTTCACTAGGTATTCAAACTGCCCCTTCAGCTCAGCCTTTACGACAGAACGGAGATCGGACGCTTCGGCCTCCATGGCGGCGACACGGTGATTCGCTGCGCGCAAGGCCTCCTCGGCCTTCACCTTTTCGCTGAGAAGGCGGGTGGTATCCGACCGAAGGCGCATCTCAAAATCGGCAGTGGCCGAGGCAAGAACTTCGGCGTGCGTTTCGGATCGAACGGCGTCCAGAGAGCGCTTCTGAAGGTGGAGAAAGGCATCGGCCCCGAATCGGAGCGCGAGGCCAATGGCCTCTGGGCTCGTATCGGCTGCAATGTAGAAAGTAGGAATCTCATAATCGTTTGGTACATCAAGATGTATCAGACGATGCATTACATATATATGGTGTTAGGACCTTAGACGCCTGAGGCCAGAAAAGAGCCCCACCAACTGAGGGGTGTATCGCCGACCGATCCACCTTGGCACAGACTCATAAAGGCCAGAGATGATAACTCCGGCTCATCAACAAAGGTGTGGCCGTAGAGCCATGGCTGTGACCTACACCAGGCCAGATCATTCGATAAGATGTAAACATGAATCGACTTTTTTGACGTGAGATTCGCGATGACCGATTCGTAATGGGCTGGAGACTTATCGCGAGTAACGTAGACGAAGGCCGCGCGCTTTCGCAATTGAAGATTGTACTTTGTTATAAGCTGTAGACGAATCGTGTGCAGAGATGCGAGGAGCTCCTGCTTCAAAAAAGGTAGAACCGGCGTCAGAGCCGGCAAGTATTGAAAGTGGCCTTGGCAAAACAGCACACCCATCCCGCGGAATCTCTCGGGGGTCCATGGTTCGGTTGTCGACTGTTGTATATATACATTCGTAGACATCATAGTTATTTGTGGTAAGCTCTTAATAAAGAGTATTGGGCGATAGTCGATGCCTTCTGACAACGACAGATAGAGTCCACCACCCAGAGTACTGGATAGAGCTCTTCCTGCCGCATACTGAAAGAGCTGTTGCCCAAGAGACCCATTTAGACTCATTATGACGCCGCTTGACATTCTTGTCACACCCTAATAGAATGAACTTTAAGTTATTCATGAACATGGAACGCAGAGCACTTTATATTATTCTCCTATCCCTCGTTGGTATTCTCTGGTATGTATGTGTATGGGGCATCTTTGAAGGATTGATTGATACTATTGAAACGAAGTATAGGATTGACAGGATATATCAATATACTTCTGTTATAGTGGCCATACTTCTTATTATTGTAATCCATCCAAAGATTTTGGATATCTTATGAGCGCGGTTTTTCCAAAATTTACAACAAGGTTGCCAAACCGTTCAGCATAACAAAGGATGCCTGTCACCCGTGCCCAGAATGCTGAGATGCTCAACGCCGCCGCCACGCTCGTTACGCTGAAGTACTCGAAGGCCACGGGGGGCAAGTCCGTATCGAAGGTCGATGCGCGCCCTATGCGTCGCGCGGCGATCGTCGCTCGTCAGCTGATCAAGCTGTGTGCCTCGTCGGACAACGAGGATTATTCTCAGTGAGTGGTCCGCGGCATTGGATACACATGCCAACACTCTTAAAAAAGGCGTCTACGATCGGCTTACAGTCCTCGCACGGCTCATAGAAGTGGGCAGTTTGAGTATTCCAGAGCGATAGGATAGAAAGTTCTTTAGGGATTCCACAGACGATGCAGAGATTTTTTTCGGCAACCTGGGCCTCCCAGGCGACTACATAGGCGGCCTGGCATGTCTCACAGTTACATTCACAGGATCCCTTGCAGGGTAGAACAGGACACGTGCACCCGGATACATCCATCTGTATGAAAGACTCTTAGGACTTTAAGTAAATACCGCCTCGACGAACTCGATCAATGTGTGCTGGCGAACGCCAGGGGCATTCGTATCGAGCGCAGCCTTCAGAGTATCATCCAGGCGAATATACAGACCGTTCATCTGTAGGCGATTGCGTTCCACATAGGCCGCAATCAAATCGAGCGCGGCGTCCCGAGTAATCTTCCCATCCGGCGTCAGATTCTCTTGGCCACAGAACTGCTTGAAGGCCTTATTGCAGACTCGGAGTTGGTTTCCACTTTGCGCGAGCTCGAGAAAGAGTTTGCTAGAATCCGTTCGAGGAATATGCTGAAGAACATCCTGAAGGCCAAGAGACTTGAGAAGAAGCGTGGTCAAGGAGGGGTGGTCGATTTCCGCAAGAATCGCGGCAGCCAGGACCTCATTCGGAGGGGGCGTGAAAGGAATACCGGATTCCTGGAGAAAGACGAGGAGATCGACGACGCGACCAGTAGGAGTGATCTGGAAGGCCATGGCTAGCTATTTCTATAGGGTGTGTGAACTCAATTTTATTGGGATATTTGGCAGTATCATAAAAAATAGGTTGTTTCAAAGGGTTACTTGGATTAGTTGTAGAAGGTGTGAGTGCCCTGGTTACGATTCGGGACAAGCGGAGGCATGTCAGCGTAGTCATCCTCCTCATAGATCGGCAGCGGCTGCTTGCGGCCGGAGTGCTCGGGCCACATATACATGACGTGCTCCAGCGTCTCGTGAATCAGCGAGGCACTATTCTGCAGATCGGCCGTCTTGATCAGAATCGAAGGAAACCCGGGGGCGTCCAGCTGAATCTCCTTGGGAGGCTGTGCATCCGCCGCCACCATCTTCAGAAGAACATCCAGGCGCTCGCTCACATTGTAGGCCGGCTGAAGCGTAAGATTGTGCGAGACATTCTCGCTCGAGTCCTTGAAGGACCACTCAAAGACGTTGCGATCAAGCTGCGTAATCTTCAGAACGTCATCCTTCGAGGTATTCGAGCTGTCCTTGATGAAGCGGAGAACGAAGGGGATGGGCATGACTGGCTGTACTGGCAACCGGGGGCAGCCGCGCCGTCAATTTCACCGGGCGAGCCATATAAGCGTGTTCTCTCATGTTCTGCGCACTCTTTTTGGTAGTTGTCAGACATTCGCTTGGCACACCTCTTCATAATCAGAAGTTCACGTGTGAGATACTCGACTTCCTCCGCCGATCCCTGGTCTGAGATGACTTCACGGAGGTTGGCCGCCTCCGCCCTTTCTATCTGCCAAAGTGCCTTGAAGTCGCCACTCAGATATAGTTCCAGTTTTTTGCATTTGTGCATGATAGGTCCCAGCTCTATAATACCAGATGCATCCAGGTCAGCATTTTTTCTATAGAAGTGTTGAACAGCCATATTAAGATCGGCAAAAAGATAGATTATATCCTCCATATTGTTTGTATCCCTTTATTTCTAAGCCCGTAGAAGATGGAAGCCGCTAGCAAGGGTGTTTCCGACCTTTTCGCGGTATTAACAGACTCTGCGAACGTTGACGAAGCCTTAATCAAGTTTGTCCGGCAACTCGAGACCGATAATGCTGTCGGACACAAGATAAATCTATTCGTATTTGCGTTGCGCGCCTTCTTCTGTTGGCCGAGAGCGACCGAACTGTGTGGTAAAACCGAGATCATCAGCAAGATCAGAGGAATCTGGATTCAGCAGAATCATATGATATATGAAGACTGGCTGACGTCCTGTAAGGACGAATCGGATGCTCTTGTATGGGAAAAATGGACCTTTCAGGCCAAGAACTCGATTCTGGAAGAGTTTCTGAGCTCGAATACCTGCGGGGTGCCTACCACCAAAGCGGCTCCATCTGCCGGCGCCTGAGCTCACTAGCATACAGCTTCTCTGAGATAGCGGCCAACTCCTCATAGGTGTTGCCCGAAATCTTCAGTGTCGTGACACCATGGACCTCACGTTCCACCGCACTCAGCGAACGGATATCGATTGGGGCGGCGGCCCGGATCGCGTCTTCCGCCTCCTGCCGAAGTCGCTCCTCAATGACTTCCTTGAATCCAGTCTTTGAAGCCTTTGATGTAGAAGCCAGACTGAGGATAGGAAAGTGGGCCTCACTCGTAAGAGCCGCCGGATCAAGAGTAGGCTTCTCGCTAGAGCGCTTCGACGGGGGCACATAGCGAGACATGTTGGGTACAGGTACAGGGTAGGCTCCAGCGGTCAATTTTATACCGTCAAGTGCCAGGATTAATAACTCCAAAGGCACAACACGGTAACCTTTACGCAGCCTTTTCCTGCTTTGATTTTAACAATAGTATATAGGCCAAGAAGATTCCAAAGAAGTTTTTAGAAAAGATATCCAATATATTGTACCCCGTATTTTTATTGGTATGGTTCATGAGCGCGCATACGCCATATAGAGACCAGAAAAACACAAACCAGTAAAACACCGTGTTCTTAAACACGTCATCAGATGATGGCAAGAAGGTATCTTTAATATACTTGAAGTTCATAGCGAAGGGGATAAATCCGAGAGCAGTGCTTATATATGGGCTCAAATAGCCGAACTCACCGATAATGCCGAAGAGTAACATTGCCGCATTTAAGAGAACGATTGTGACGATTGGAACTGTATTGTTATATAAGAACTCACTTAATCTGATTGATTTATTTCCATCATTATTTAAGAATGCAGACAATGTGATCAACATTAGAGGGGTCGTAACCGACCAGTCTAGATAACGAAAGGGGGTTATATTCTTGGATACTTTGCTGAAGTAGTAGAGTAACCAGACATAGAATGCAAACTCGATGACCTGAACAAAGAGCTCGACCCTCAATAAATCCTTTAGAATCTCATCTTTTGATTCGATTTCTATACCCAGACCCAGATAATCGATAAATCCAACGACAAACTGAATAACTAAAGAAAATATTGCAGTGACGTAAATCATCCTCTATAGTAGACTTCTGAAAATAAAAATGATGTTATTGAATGAGCTTAGGGGGCAGTGACCTCATGAATCAGATCGACGCGCCCCTCGCGAATATAGGACGGATCGATCTCACGAATGAAATCTGGCGTCTTATTGCTCGTAAAGATGATCACGAGATTCGGGTACATTCCACGCTGAATCTCGTCGAGCATGTGGTTCCAGCTCGGCTTATCGTGAACACAGATGGGCAGGGATTTGTGCGGCGGAATGCCGGCGTGAATCTTCTGAAGAGGGTCGTCGATCTCATCGAAGGCCAGAATGAGCGGCTTCTCCTTCGTGGGCTCCACTTCGGAGTACAGGGCCGCCAGAGAATCACCAGGCTGCCACG
>Ga0209191_1001381_pt1 | contig 16103 bp, 21 predicted proteins | sample S_130626_EF_Meta_FD_187320 | JGI IMG/M metagenome (GOLD analysis project Ga0209191, IMG submission 187320) | Freshwater microbial communities from Lake Simoncouche, Canada to study carbon cycling - S_130626_EF_MetaG (SPAdes) (version 2) | ecosystem: Environmental > Aquatic > Freshwater > Lake ...
CTAGAGGCAACACGCTACTGTCACCAACATAGTTAGGCAATGCATTCCATTGTGCTTCAATAGCATCCAACTCGGTCTTAGACCAACTTAATGCTGAACCGTATCCAGTGATACGGCCCTTCAACACATCGTGCGGGAAGATTGCGTTAGCATTGATCTTCACACCTGCTTCGCCCTTAACCAACTTAGTGATGTATTCAGCATAAGTTGCACCATGACGACCGAAAGCCTTCTTGTAACGACTATGCGCCACACTTGGAACGTGACTGTAGTTGATGTTATCCCAGTCATTGGCACACATTTGTGTTTCGACAACGGTAGTCATACCAACTAATGTCTTACGATATTGCTTTGGGCTCATACCGTAGAAGTCACGAATTTCAGCCGCGATCTTGCCCTTACGTGGTGTCCACTTAGCAGCAAGTCCGTTATTTTGACGCAAGTAATCACCAAGCAATGTGTAAGCCTTAGCCTTCATATCCTTAGATTGGAAAACTAGCAAATCGTCAAAACGACCAAGTTCTGGCACCTTAGACATAAGACGAGCAGCATCAGCTGGGTTAGTCTTTTCCAAGTGCAACATAACTTGACGGAACAATTCACGTTCACCTGCACCACCGCGGACATCACGTGCCCATTGGACGATACGTAATGCTAGGTCAGCATTTTCTACATAAGCCGCAGTGAATTGCGGGATGATGTTCTTACCACGGCTTGCACCGATGTTATAGAACAAATCAACACATGCGTTAGCGGTTGATTCACGAGCCTTCATACCATTAGTGGTACGAGCCTCTTGGTTTAGTATTGCGTTTGCGAATTGCATAGTTTTCTCCTTTCTGTGTGATTATGCAACAGGATGCTTTTAAAGTTAAATTTATTTGCTGGAAGCACCCTAATATAAAAAACAGGATCGTTTTGTACTTTTTGTTTCAAGTGAGAAATCCAAACTCACCTTGATAGTCTGTGAAGTTATCTCTGACCATCATCCAGTAATTGTTAAATTGCTGAACCGATCCTTTAATCTTTCAATACGTGTATTATATAACAAAATGGATTTATTGTACACGTATTTTGGGTAAATTATCTTAATTGTTTAAGATATTCACGGCCGACTAGGCCCTTTTCAATTTCCATTAATGCAACTACTGATGGTCCTGCACTAGTAGGTTTATCTAGTTTAGACTTGTGTCCGCGCTTGAGTTCCCTCACCCTAGCACAAGCGATTAGGACCATTTCAAAACGATTACCAATCATATCAGCAGCCTCTTGGCTAGTGTATCTTGCTCTGCTTTCAGACATAATATCTCCTAGTTAAAGATGTTATTATACAGCAGAATTGGTTATAAGTCAACTGTATTCGGGTAACAGTATTTCTGGTTGCCTACCTTGATTGGCGGGTATGTTTATGTGAGTAAGTTTATCAAAATATTGCGGGAAGTAATCTGGATGTTTGTTAACAAATTCTTCATAATAATCTTCTATTTCATCTATATTAGATATCAAATTTTTATGATTACCTTGAAATTTGCTATACGGAATAGATATTATCTTGTTTGGTACGTTGAATAGTTTGGAAATATTAGTAATTTTATATTGAAATTGTTCATAATATATTGTTTTCAAATCACCAAAATATTCATTCTGTATATCTGTTTTTTTGATATACATATCCAAGGCGTGTTTCATTTTATTAATATCAATATTAAATTTATTCAAATTTCTACTAAATAAAACAGTTTCATGGTTATGCCAAACTTTACTACGCACAGCAACTATTAACGAAATCATAGAATATAGCACGTCGGCTCTTTCTAAAGAAATAAATTGTATGTTTTCTTGTTCGGCTGCTATTTTCAACCAAGTTTTATCCAATACTACATATGGTTCTGTATACATAGACATTACCGAATATTGATTGATTTTAGAGAGATTATTTAAGGTATCTATACGACTTAAAAATATAGATTTTTGTTCCTCAAGGTTATCCTTTTTATAAATTAATTCGGAAGCTATAGCCGGAGTTCCATTTTTATGTACTATTGCATGTTCAATATCAACTATTACATCCGGGGGAATTATCCCGGGATTGAACCACTCGGTTAAATTATGTCGATTTAATATATTGCTCAAGTAATAACGTAATACATGTGATCCTGATCTTGGTTGAAAAATTATACAAAGATGCTTGTTATTTTTTATTTCTATCATTTTACTAAAAAGTATTGAAAAAATAAGTAAAGTATTGGGGCGGAATCGGCGGACACCAGCAGGATTTGCTGCCTGCGGCTGTGTCACAGGGAAGCCTATATTTTCCACAATTTGTAACACATTCACGAACTAGTTGTTGATAGCAGGTTGTGAATGACATCAATTTTAATATTGGATCATCTGCTGTTAGCAGCGTAGCGTCAAAAGTTGACGGTAAATGTACAATTGTAAAAGTTGTTTCTATTGGGGATAGTGATTCATCTGCAGGATAAAAGGTAACTGGTATTTCATATGTATCGTGATCTGATGCTGGTTCAGTTTTCATATTCATATGAATTAAATGTCCATTTATAGATACTCCTTCGGGTAAAGGAGATTTCAATTCGTATGCTCTGGCTAAAGGTTTTGCAAAATAGAAAGCCTCAGGTTGATTGGTAACTTGTACAAAACTCTGAGGTTTTTGTAGTTGATCAAAATTTCCATTAATATAACTAGTCATAGATTTATTGTAATTTTCCCAATTTCTAAAAGTAGTGATTGAATTAACTGAACTACTATATTTAGAATCAGACAAATCAAGTAATCCTGCTCTACCAAAATTTACCATGGCTGGAATAAACATTCCATTATCCGGATTAGAATAAATATCTAACATATTAGCATGTTGCTGTTGTAGTTGGCCGACGTAGTACGCAATTGATGCGGACTGTATTGCTGCTGCTATACTAGTACCACTTACAAATCCATATCCTCCACCTGCTTTGGCAGCATAAATTTTATTTCCTGGTGCCCAAATATCTAACGCCCCACTATTAACTACATTTGATGTTAGACTTGTGATACCGGGATCAGTATAATCAGAAAAATCACAAGGCATAAAATCTTCTTGATATGCACCAACGGTAATCACGTTTGGCATTGAAGCAGGTGTTACATTTTCTATGGGAACACCGGAGTTACCTGCTGCGACTACTACAGCAGCACCGGCAGTTAATAAATGTTTTATTTTATTTTCAACATATGTGTTTTTAGGAATAGCCCAACTTATATTGATAACCGAAAGATTTGCCCCTGATTCACCTATAGAATTTATTATTGCATCAAACGCATATAGCAAATCACTATGTTTAGTAGGTGTACCCTCATCATTAAGTACTTTTACAACTTTAATACTACAATCTGTAATTCCGCATGTATTTCCTAATATCACACTTGAAAGAGCAGTACCGTGTCCAGTATAATCATTAAAATCATTTGGAATTATTGAATGCAACAACGTTATATCTTTGCCGACAAATTCTTCATGTGAAATATCTATGCCGGAATCAACAACATAAACATCAATGCTTTCCCCAAAAACAGGGACAGTTGACGAATCTGTTGACAAATCTATGTTTTCAATAGAATACACTTTCCACCAATTTTTTTCATCCGAATGTACTGTTGTAGTTGATTCAGTTGAAGTCATAAAATTATACAATGGTTTAATTTCTAATAAGTTAATTGCCGTTTCATCATCATTTTGTACCAATTCAACTATAGATTCAAACGAAGGGGGTTCCGTACTGGCTTCTACATGATACACCTTATTAAGGTTATCAAATTTCCCTAGTACCGTGCAATGGTAGGAGATTAAATACTCCTGAATATCTTCATCTGAAGCATCGTCTTTAAAATCTATCAAATAATGTGTCATGTTTTATCTCTTTAAAATATAAATTTTTGTAAATGTAAATGCGTTTTGCACCATTTCCCTGCTTTTTCGTACGGGTACCTAAACAACAAATCAAAAATTCTTTTGCTAGGTTTATGAGCAAATGTCAATCTTGTAATTGTATTTATTCTACTATAGTATTTATCATAATAATTTTTTAATTCCTCAAATCCGGTGTATTTAAGAGGGGGTAATATTATTGGAAAGTCACTTCTATGATATTTGTTTATTATATTAGTAACCGTCACGGATATAGCGGGTGTAGTATTGTCTGGTGCAGGAAAAGAAAAGGCTAAATTTGAATTATGCGCTAGAAAAAAAGGAATAATTGTCTTATTTTTGGTTGAAATTTTTAATGAGTATCTATGCATCCCAAACAATGTATAATTTACAGCCCAACCTTTTCCATAAATATTACCATTATTAATTTCTGGTTTTGATATATAATTTCCGCTGAATAACACTGTACCAGATTCTATTAATTCTGACATTTTCATATGGGTACAAATTTGCGGACTAGAGCAATCATATTCATTTGCGTAAAAATCTAACTCATTTTCCAAAAAATTGATTACATCAAAGTCTTTATATTCAACTGTTAGATTTTGATTTTTTGCAAAAGTTTCCAAAGTTTTTAAATCATGTTCATTAAAAAATATACCTTCTGATATATAACGAATAGAAACAATGTTAAATGGAACATTTGCTTGTAGCCAGCATGAAATCATTGCCTGACTATCTTGTCCGCCACTACACATCAATGTATATGGCCCGGGATAAGTTTTTTCAATATTTTCTACTGCTATTTTTGCACATTCTGCTACCGGCAAATCACTGACTGAGTGATTACTCAAATCTATATACAAATATTCACCCGGTGACCAAGTTGAAGATAAGTTTTTCCCCCAACCATATTTTATCCAATCATTTTCACCAAGCTGCCACATATAATTACTCAATCCTACTAGGGAATATAACTACCTGCCATTTGTTTACTGGACAGCTGCTGCTTGATAATTTTGTTTTGGCATCCACTGCACATCCACATTTCTTACATTGTCTAGTAAAATGTAACAGGTGTTCGCATGAATTACACATCTCTATTCGTTGTTTTTGTATTTCTTCACTTGCGATTGATTTATCAACTAATAATTTCATTCGTTGTTTAATTTTGTCTAAAAACTGCATAATATTACCTCTTATATATTTATGTCATTTATATTTAGCTATAGTAAATACATCAATGATACTTAACATCACCTTTGGAGAAATTTACCAAATTTGGAATATTCATCTTTGGCCCACTAGAGAAAGTACCATAGAAACTCATAGTGCTATGAATTTTTTAGGGGGATATGATATGCAAAATATGATATCTACTCCTACCTTTTTTGGTTACAAATTAGATAACAAAATAGTAGGTGTCAATAGTGGTCACTTGTGCCACGACAATTCTTATCGATCTAGGGGATTGTTTGTATTTCCGGAATATAGAAAACAAGGCATAGGAAAAATACTATTAGTTGCTACTATTGATAAAGGAATAAATGAGGGTGCTAACTATATTTGGAGTTACCCCAAAAGGTCTAGTTGGCCCACGTATGAAAGTGCAGGATTTAGTCTTGCCTCATTGTGGGAAACTAGTGAATTAGATGTTAATGCCTATTGCAAACTTATCGTTTGATGCCGTAGAAGTACAAATCCTGATGTGGGGCGCCTATTTCAAATTCATATGCTAAAAACATATTGTCAAGGTCAATATTCTGTACAAAATCCTCTACTGTTAAGTTTTTGTAATATTCCCAACCTATGCCCGTAGTCAATGGACTATCTTGTGGACTAGTACGAGTGGTGCCATGTTCTGGTCTCCCTGTAGTAGCACAAGTCATAAAAATTAAACCCTTAGATTTAGTCATTCTATGCATATTATTGAATGTCTCTACCCAATGAGGATTATGTTCAAAACATTCACAACTACCCACAGTATCGTATGTTTCGTTTGGATGATCTAAATTTTGACCTTCACAGACTAAATCAACACCCGGTCCTGCACCAACATCAATGCCCAAATAATCACATTCAGTAAAGAACATTCTGATTGATCCGTTGATATTAAGACTTCCAACTTCTAATACTTTTTTATTAAAGAATTGAGTTGGGTATTTTAATTTTAGTTTTTGTATATAGTTGAATTGTTGTTGATGAGCCATAATTTTATTTTATCTTTGGAGCGGGATAGGAGAATCGAACTCCTGTCCGAACCTTGGCAAGGTCCCGTTCTACCATTTAACTAATCCCGCTTATAATTGGTGGAGAACATTTTTGAGGTATCCCCTGTGAAGTAGATCACTACTCACCTGTTACATTGCTATCGTGTACTATTACCTGCCCTAAGGATTAGCTAGCTACCTTAGCGACTCATACTGGATAATGTAACTTATCCGCTGTTTTTGGTACCTCGTTGGAGAATTGAACTCCCGTATCCACCGTGTAAGGATGGCGTTCTACCATTAAACTACCGAGGCTTATCTTTCATACTTAATCTGTGCAATGAATCAATCATTATTTCAAAATTTTTCGGAGTCTCATTGTTTAATTCTTCTATATCTAGCAACATTAAATATTTCCCGTATTTAATAATAGCTTGATTTATTTCTAATAAAAATTCTTCTTCTGATTGGGTCGTTTTAATTTTCCCTTGTCGATATAATCGTTTGAGCCAAGAAAATACCTTTAAGGATACTGTTTCATGTTGGATTTTAAACGAACCATCTTTCGCTGAGATTATAACTGCTTGTATACTAGAAGGTTTCATCCATTCAGGAATTTCCTTATCTAATAGCCAACCACAACTAAATGTCTTGCAAGGTATTTCCGGTCTATTTTCATAGATAGTACAACCTTTATCACTAACATAGTGACATTTTTGTCCAGGATAAAAATAATGTTCGTTTGCTTTGCCTGCTAACCAACCGTCACAACAAACTGTGCATCCATCACAATTTCTTTCTGCTGAAACAATTGGTATAACCGTATTCATTAAGCAGTACGTTGAATCAAATGATAACCGAATTGTGTTTGTACTGGGCCACTAATTTGACCAACATCAATACCAAACGCAACATCTTCAAAAGGCTTTACCATTTGTCCACGCTGAAAACTTCCTAAATCACCACCATTCTGCCCACTTGGACACTTGCTGTGAATCTTTGCTAATGCTGAAAAATCTTCTCCGGCACTAATTTTTTCTTTTAATGTAACCGCTTCGTTCAATGATTGAACTAAAATATGTTTTGCTCTTACTTGCATTGTTTATCTCCTTCTTCAGTATTATACAATGTTCTCACTATATAGTCAAATGCTTCTTGCTCTATTTGGGCATCTTCAATATCTTTTCTTGAGGGCTTGCGAAAGATTGCATCAAACTTATTTCCAAATTCTTTTTGACTAACACTATACGGTCTTGGACTACTACCTTTACTCATATCCTTTTCCTTTAAATGGTCTCAGTACAAGGATTCGAACCTTGGACCTCTGCGTCCCAAACGCAGCGCACTACCGGGCTGTGCTACACTGAGTATTATTCTGCTTTCTTTCTCAATTTCATTCCAACAAACGTGCCGCAGAAAGCGCCAAGACATGCTGGAATCAATAACATATGATCACTAGTATAGTTAATTACTGCAATACTTGCAATGAAAAAAACTACCACTGCCCATACACTTGATTTTAATGCCTCATCATTTTGAATTGCTCTTAGATAATATGTGTAAAACACATCAGTAAAGAACAGGGCAAGAAATGTAGTTATGTATTCAATCATTTAATGTTTGGTTGCAAATTTACTGCTAACCATTGCTTTTAATAAAACTAAATCACTTTCTGATTTAATTTCAATTACATCATCAATATCTTCATCATCTTCCCATGATTCGGGAGGATATTGTAAAAATGTAAATATTGTTCTCCATGTGATTTTTTTATCTTGCGTGTAGGCTAACTCCAATAAATCTAATATAGAGTTTGCTACTTGCTGGGTTTTAAAATCTAATGGGTTCATATTTACATTAGGAAATGGATGCGGGACTTGGATTTGAACCAAGGATTGCAAAGGCTTATGAGACCTCGCCGGTGACCGGGCCCTTCCCGCGTAATTATTTATCATATTTTTGGTGCGTGATAAAAGATTTGAACTTTTGACCTCTACCGTGTCGGGGTAGCATTCTTCCGCTGAACTAATCACGCATTTGGTGGAGGATAACAGAATCGAACTGTTGCGAAAACCTTGCAAAGGTCCCAGGCTACCATTACATCAATCCCCCAAAATTTTGTGACTGATTACTTATCTCATTATACGCCATCAGTCAAGGCGAGTTTCTCAGGTGAGTTAGTTGCTTTACTAAATAAAGCATGAACCCTTTTTATTGTGTCCCATTAAATTTAGATTTAAAATTATTTAAATCATCGGATGATACTATTTCTTTTATACGAAATAATCCATTATGGGCATCTTCTCCGTATAAATTATATTTCAGAGTAGATACTAGTGAACTTAGTGATGAGTTGCTAGAATTATTTGAAAAACATAACCAACAAGTTAAATTAATTGAAGTATTCTATGTTTACCCAAATGCTGAAACCGGCATACATACAGACGGTTTCAGAAGAGGTGATTTTCCTAAACTTAATTTTGTATTTGGCGGGGAAGATAGCACCATGAATTGGTGGAAAATATCCGACGAATACAAACGTAAAGAATATTCACAAGGAATATACACTAAATCTTTAATTGAAGCTGATTCAATTATCTATGAAAAAACTGATGTAGATTTTGCCTATAGCAAAACTTTATCAGGTGCTGCTTTAATACAAGCAGGCTCTCCGCATAATATAGTTAACAAACACCAAGATAGATTTTGTGTTAGTTTTATATTTGCTGACAAAACTCTTAAACGTCGGCTCACTATGCGTGAAGCCATTGATAAGTTTAAAGAGTATAATGTGGTGCCCTAGGTCGGACTCGAACCGACACGCCTTTCGGCGCCAGAACCTAAATCTGGTGCGTCTACCAATTTCGCCACCAGGGCATTAAACTTTTGGCATCCCCTCTAGGACTCGAACCTAGACTAACGGTTTTGGAGACCGGTATGCTGCCATTACACTAAGGAGATATTTAACTCTGCACACTTACTTATATAGTGTGTCTCACCTTTACTTACTTGTGAATTCCAATCATCTAGTGCCTCATCATTAGCACTATCGCTAACGAACTTATAACACAGGAATTCTACATCATTCTTGTTACAGACCTTTGCTATAGCATATGCTTCCATATCTACTACATCAGCGGGTATTTGTAGATTAGGATCAGTAACAAAGTTATCACCTGTACTACAAGTGATTCCTGTTCCCAAATCTAACACTACACCATCTTCAAAGGGTGTTTGTCCTAGTTGACTTCCCAACTCACAACAAACCATATCTCTTTGAACAAACTTGGACACTTGATGAAATCCTGAATGTACAGTGATTCCTCCAGCAGTACCAAAGTTTATAATTCGTTTAGGCTTATGTCTTTCAATTAGCATAGCAGTTGTGCTAGCTGCGTTGACTTTTCCTACACCCGTATAAAACACATTAGAATGTTTTGATAGGTTGGGTGCTTCTTCTTTTAGTGCGATTAAAATAATAGTTTCCATCATCTATTTACACTAGATATAACAGGATCGTTTTTTACGGTTTGAATTAAAAGTTCAATGTATAAAATTTTGCTGAACCGATCCTTAACTTGGAGGAAGATGAGAGATTCGAACTCTCGGACCCTTTCGAGCCTTCGGTTTTCAAGACCGACGCAATCGGCCACTCTGCCAATCTTCCGTTATTCTTTATTTATTACCATATAGAAACACACTATCTACTACGGATCCACGGTTTACGCAGACAATATGTTTTTATATGGTAGGGCCACCGAGATTCGAACTCGGATAGATCGGTTAAAAGCCGACTATTCTACCTTTGAATTATAGCCCCATATATTGGTCCCACATCACGGTAACGATCCGTGTTTTACCGGTTAAGAGCCGGTTACATCACCTTAATGTTTATGAGGGATAAGCAGTATTAAATTTTCTTTAATGTGCCATCCCTAAACCAATACATGGGGTTTAAGAATGACACTATCGTTTCATTGAACGTTTCATGTCATTACCTCTTTCGTTTAAAAAATCTATTATACAACATTTTAGGTTTGTTGTCAACCTTTATGAACTCCATATAGCATATTGTTTATATTTTTCTACACTACGCTTTAAAATTTCCTGATGTTTATCTTTATCTATTTCAATATGAACAAACAATGTTTGTCTATCTATATCTTTATCTACGCCGTGTAATGTTGATGTATGACCCAATACATACACATCCGTATCGTTAGGCATAACACAAGGTATTTTAACACCGTTATCCATAACATACACTGCGTCAGTACGCTTACCTGATATTAAAATTCTATATCCACACGGTTCATTGTCAACATTGTTTTGATACAAGTCTGGCTTTAACTCCGGTTTAGTAAAATCAATATGAGGGTTTACAATATCAATTTGATAGTTAAATTTCACATTGCGAATAGATTTGTATGGCAAGCACTCAAACCACTCAATGAACTCTGGGTACTTATTACGAGCATACTCTGTCCATTCAGAAATATCATATGGTGTTTCACGTTTTTCTGTGAAATTTGTTTTATTCCAAAAAATCCATTTATCACCCTTTACTTCATCAAAAGAATTTGGTATTCTTGGAAGATCAATGGGACACCACAATAAATTTTTCATACAAATTTATTTATATAGTTTGGAGTGGGGAGCGAGATTTGAACTCGCGGTTTTACAGTTTTGCAGACTGTCGCATTGGGCCGCTCTGCCATCCCCACATTATTACTTACGATCAGATTTATCTCTAGCTACCTTAACTTCACCTGCAAGTTGTGCTTGGATCATCATATTCTTAAATGCACTACGTTGATCCTTATCAACAAAACTAAACAATGCTGTCATTGTCTTGTTACGTTTAGATAGCTTAAAAGTTTTACCTGGTTTCATTTTATTTCCTTATTAAATAACTCTTGGCGGAGAGTGTGGGAGTCGAACCCACTCGCCCATTTCTGAGCGTCGGATTAGCAATCCGATGCCTTACCATCCAGCCCACTCTCCGTAATACTTGGTGCCTTCAACTGGACTCGAACCAGTAACCTAACGATTATGAGTCGTTTGCACTAACCAATTGTGCTATGAAGGCAATTACCATAATATAGTATACTCCCAGTGCTTGTCTAAGGCACCGTAACCTTGTGGTACACCTTCGTTCGTACTATTTTTTCAAATAAGATAGTACCAATGTAGCACTTCATAATCTATATAATCATATCAGGGTAGGCTGTATCCCCACATATAGACAAGAATACACTATATTATGGTACGACTGACCGGGATCGAACCGGTACGCCCTTACGGACATCAGATTTTAAGTCTGAGGCGTCTACCTGATTCCGCCACAGTCGCATTTCATTTCACTATTATATATCAAATAATAGTTGTTGTCAAACTAATTTGACATTAGAGTGACCATTTCATAAATATTTATATGTTACAAAACAAAGCCCGCATTCCATTAAATCTACGCCGTAGAATAATAGAACGTGATGGCTATTATTGCGTGTATTGTGACGAGGACCTGCGTGATGCTGAGATACACATGGATCATGTTATACCTGAATCAAAGGGAGGTCCTACATCATACGATAACCTACAAGTGACTTGTAGAAAATGTAATCTTGCTAAGGGTGTATTAACTGAATCTGAATTCATGTACAGATTGAGAACCCGAGCAATAAACATTTTGAACAAACTTGGAGCGGGGTAACAGAATCGAACTGTCAGCTTTAGCTTGGAAGGCTAAGGTATTACCACTATACGAACCCCGCATTAATTTTTTACTTTCAATATTCTCAAATCACTAGGATTTCTACATTCATCCTGCTCACATATTCTGGGAGCAAACAATGTATCAATGTCATGTTTGAAAATATTAATTGGATTTCTTTGTGGACACACACTAATTGATGCTCCACCTCTATAATCAATACTAAGTATGGACAATTCAGTTCCACATGTAAACCCAGTGAATTTTGTTAAACCTAATGACCTGAGTTGTACAAAGGACATTTCTTGTTTTTCTCCGTTGTCTAATTCAACAACAAAATACGAATGTCCTTCTTGTATTAAGAAGTCTAGTTGTTCTTTATCATAATCATAAAAATAACCATTATAATTATGTTTACCTTCTTTATCATAAAGAACCATGTAATCTATATTTAGGTCAGTATACTTTTGTTCTAGGTATTTTTTATACTCAACTAAATCCCAAAAGTTATCCTTTACCATAGCAATACGACATACTGGATTTACATTATGTCTATGACAGAGGTCAATGATATTTTCGTAATGTTCTTTTGAAGCTAACTCTGGATGAAACGACATTATTGCTTCATCTAAATATTCTGCTAATGATTCCCAGTAATTAACTGTTCTGCTAGCATTGGTAACAATTGTTGTTCTAAAGTCTTGTTCTTTACAAAACTTTATTAGGTCGATAAAATCATTTTTCAATGTGACCTCACCGCCCATGAATTCTATTTTTATTTGTTTATCAAAAAATCTATTTTTTATTTTCAATAGATTAGTTTTAACTAATTCAGTATTAGACCAAGCAACTGACCCATCATGTAGATATGATGGACAATAGCTACAAGCCCAATTGCAAGTATTACCTAGATTCCAAGAGATTATAAATTCTTCTGGTTTATCGTGACCTTGAGCATAGAACTTGATGACATTCATCAAGTATTTATTAAATTTGTAAGTAGTAGCACCTCACTCATTGCTACCATTCTACCTGTATTTTCTTCTAAGCCGCGGACAGGATAGAGGTACGTAGTAATAGTAGTTACTTAGCAGTTGCCATGTTGCCGGACTCGAACCGTTGCCTCATAAGGTTTTCGAAGCCTTACTTTCGCTACATCTACACTTACAAAACTTGGCGCCTCGTAGGGGATTTGAACCCCTGATCTCTACCGTGACAGGGTAGCGCATTAGGCCAGCTATGCTAACGAAGCAATTATATGGTGGAGACAGATGGATTCGAACCACCGTGCTATTAAGAACAGATTTACAGTCTGTCGCAATCGACCACTCTGCCATGTCTCCAAATTAGTATAAGCTACTAGGTTCCACCCTAGCCCTTAATTGAGCGGTTACTCTGTCCATCTTTTTTATCTGGTGTCTGTGTGCAGAAAGATAACTGCCTATCAGAGTCTGAGACCACGTGCTTGACCTCGCTCACGGTTTTCTGCCACCGGACCTCTATCGCTAGTCAAACGCTACTTTAACGAAAGTAGTAACGGGATTCTGGTACTCGGTACGAGATTCGAACTCGTGTACCCGCCGTGAAAGGGCGGTGTCCTAGGCCTCTAGACGAACCGAGCATAACTCTATATGAAAATATATTAACTGGGGAGAAACGCAATTAGCAACACCACTTGCTTACAATTGACTTACTCTTATTACAGCCCACTGTTTAATCCGTCGCTAACCGGGAGATGCCTATCCCTTCAGTACTGTTGGCTTTGGTGTCGCCTCAACCTATCCTCTAGATCCCTGCTTCATGCCTACTAGTGACCCGAAAATTAATCCAAAGACAATCACGTTCAGCCTAACGGAGTGGGTAACCCTGTTAATACATTTACATATAGAGCCCTGTAACTTAAACAGGGATATATGATTCTTAAATTTTAAAGAACATTTGGCTGAGACCTGCTCATTTAATGTTTCCTGCTTGACTTTTTGCTATTGCTAGCGTGTCTCGCTTTTTGAAACAACCTGTTGATTTCTCAACTCATGCTATGATTATATCATAAGCACCATTTATTGTCAAACTATTTTTAAACAATCTGACAACTTTTTAATGAACCTTGTTAAGAAGTACAATCACTTTCTCAACTCATGCTATGATTATAGCACCATATCCATTTAATGTCAAATCTTTAGTTGTTGTATTTCTACAACAGAACCAAATTTAAACACACTATGAGAATCGCACTCCCCAAGTTCTCACGCTTGGTTACAACTAGGAGTCACAGACTGATTCGGCAGTCCTGCGAGTAATGTGTTTAAATTTGGTCCGGCGTAAAGGAATCGAACCTCTATCTAGGGAGTAGAAATCCCCTGTATTATCCATTATACTAACGCCAGATAATTTCTTAACTTGCTGACAGTATATCACACTAGTGATTTATTGTCAAGTTTTAGGCGGTTAGTGATTGCCTGAGATATTCTAATTCCATTGCGGATAGAACTATGTCAAATCTTGTTTGTTGTTCGTTAGGTTCTTTGGCATTTTCATATGTTGAATACACACGAACATGATAATTACCCGGAAGGGCATCTATGATTTTAGTTTCACAAAATACTTTATAACCTGCTGATTCGCTAACTAACATAAATACTCCATTAAAAAATTGGTGCCCCACGACAGAATCGAACTGCCATCACAGGATTACAAAACCAGTGTACTACCATTGTACTAGTAGGGCGAAAATTTGGCTCCCCAGCGTGGGCTCGAACCACGGACAACTTGATTAACAGTCAAGTGCAACTACCAACTGTGCTACTGGGGAATATGTCTTTATTTAATATGAATTATACACTAGGTTGAATTTGTTGTCAACCTAGTTTAGTAGAATTCTACTGTGCTTTGGAACACCTGCTAACAAGTAATCCATTTGGTCAGCTAGAATGTTACGATGTTGTAAAATCATATTTTCGTAATGATTAGGTACATAAGGGGTGTACAGAAGTTCCATGCGGGCTTCTTTCAATGTCTTATGACCTTTCTTACTGTTACATTCTTTACAAGCAGTAACAACATTCATCCAAGTGTTTTCGCCACCTAAAAATTTAGGGACAATATGGTCCCTGCTTAAGTGATGATAGTTAGCGTGGTGTTTACCACAGTACGCACACACTTGCCGGTCCCGACCAAACAATGTTCTGTTAGTTAATGCTACATTAGCATGTTTGTAAGGGTTGAATCCGTGACCTTTCACAGCGATAATACTAGAAGTTTCAATATAACTTTGGTCACCAGTGTTTTGAAAACCCCCACGATACTTAGCCACAATTTCACCCATGCTCCATGCTACCGCATCTTTAGCGTGGTATGTAATTGCGTCATCGTGCGAGATCCATTGTCTTGGAACTCCTGAAATATCTAGTGCTAGAACAGCCATGTTGTACTCCTTTTCTGCTATTGTCACTATAACTATTTACTCTTTGCTTGGTGAGCCCTGCAAGAATCGAACTTGCATCTCAAGTATCGGAAACTTGTATGCTATCCATTGCACTAAGGACTCATATGTAACTATAACACACTATTGAATAGTTGTCAACCAAAACAAAACCCGACTAGCGGGTTTTTGTGAGAGTGTGTATTTGGTGAAGTTTTACTTCCTGTCAAATGCCCAGGCCAAAACTCCAATTGCAACCAATCCAACTAAGCCTTGGCTACCAAGTGCTGTGATGAATTTGATTACATTAGCAAGAATATCCAATCCGATGAATGGTACTGCTGCTCCGAAGATGATTTGTAGGATTACGCCCACTGCTAAAAGTTTTACACCTAAGTCTAAAACGCTACTTAAAAAACCGCCTGCGACGGCGAATCCTTTGTTCATTGCTTCCATATTTTTGTTCCTTTCACAAACTAATATTTATCCTAGTTTGAAAGGTATAAGACCGTTGTCTTATTGCTCAGTAAATGTATACTTATTGTGTAGTAAGTATGTATATGTTGGTCTCACTAGATAGATTTGAACTATCATCTATTCTTTAGGAGAGAATTGTTCTATCCATTGAACTATAGCGAGGAATTAATTGGTGCCATAAGCTGGACTCGAACCAGCAACACACGAATTTTCAGTCCGCTGCTCTACCATTGGAGCTACTATGGCATATAGGTTTTCAAGCAACCAACTATCCTTTCAGACTCATTGGGTTGTCTCGTGTAAGAGAGTTTATACTACCTTATAATCGTATGCGGTGTCACACAGCCAACCAAAACT
>Ga0209191_1001382_pt1 | contig 16098 bp, 14 predicted proteins | sample S_130626_EF_Meta_FD_187320 | JGI IMG/M metagenome (GOLD analysis project Ga0209191, IMG submission 187320) | Freshwater microbial communities from Lake Simoncouche, Canada to study carbon cycling - S_130626_EF_MetaG (SPAdes) (version 2) | ecosystem: Environmental > Aquatic > Freshwater > Lake ...
GATAATGCAGGACAACTTATTACCAAACTACAAGAACATCCTAATTGTATCCTATTATTAGATGAAGTAGAAAAAGCACACCCCGATGTTCTTACAGTTCTACTACAATTGATGGATAATGGTATGATAACTGGTAGCAATGGCAAAAAAGCCGATGCTCGCAATGCTATTATCATCATGACCAGTAACTTAGGTGCTGCTGATTCTGAAAAGAATTCAGTGGGATTTGGTAGTCTTGAACGAGATGGCGATCCCAAAGATGCTGTCAACAAGTTCTTTGCTCCTGAATTCCGCAATCGTTTAGATGGTATCATCCGCTTTGGTAAGTTAGATCAACAAACTATGATCAAAGTAGTTAAGAAATTCATCGACGAACTTAACTCATTAGTCAAAGACAAGAATGTTCACGTCCGACCAAATGTAGAAGCTGTTGAGTTCCTTATCAAGAAAGGGTTTAACGCTAAGATGGGCGCTCGACCACTACAACGTACCATTGACGAATACATCAAGAAGCCATTAAGTAAGGAAATCTTGTTTGGCAAGTTAATCAATGGCGGCATAGTTGAAATTGGCGTGGACAACGATAAATTAGTATTGAACTATGTCGATGTTCTTCCTGTATCTAAAGAAAAAATCAAAGAGGAAGTAGCTGATGCGGACACAGACAACTGAACGACTATTCTACGGCAAATGGCCTTTTAAGATAGAATGTACCATTAACGGGGCTGGACACATTGCTAAAGCAGGAACAGATCGTGTATTAGCATGGACATATGGAGACGTGTCCCTTCCGAAATATCGTTCTCTCCATCATACAAGAAAATCAGAAGTAGGAGAGTTTGCGTTGGCCGTTAAGAAATATGAAGACCATGATATTAAAACACGGGCAGAACTCAATACATATTCTATATTTTGTAAAGACAAAGCCCTCCTAGATGATATCAAGAATGATCTAGCACCATGGATTTCATGTATAACCCAACCAGAAACTGAAGAACAGTATCTCTTTCTTACCAATGAGGGTAAGAAAAAAGTGATATGTAGTGCGTACCCTAGGAAAGAATATCAATATAAAATCATATTCCGTACATCTATTCCTTTAGAGAATAGAATATCTTTTTTAAATTGGATCGAAAAAACAAATGGCAAGGTATTTGTCAGTGGAACCACTAAGAGTTGGTTTCAAGGTAACGGTCGTTGGATGCAGGAACCATTCTGCTATGTCAAAGATGCTCAAACTTTAACTATGGTCATGCTGTTTATAGGTAATCATCATAGGACAGTATATGAATATATATTAAAATCGAGCATAAATAGCTGATGCCAGCATTAAGTTCACAATTTAAATTCGCACTTGGAACAGGAACGATGACCGCTACTAGCGTAGCGATTCCTTCCACTTCGGTATCTAGCCAAGGGTCACTTATCTTTAGAAGTGAAAAAGAAAAGGGGGATGGATATTTCGGTAGCAGCGACGGATTTCATACTGTTAGCTATACTATAACTCCTAATTTTACAGGTACATTAACCACACAGGCCACACTTGCTACTAACCCTATCGAAGCAGATTGGTTTGATGTTAACGGATCTACAGTAACACATACTAATCTAGTAGATCCTGTCCTAACAACTACTACACAATACATTAATTTCACTGGAAATTTTGTTTGGGTACGTGCTTTGGTACGCAGAGGAATTGATGTACCCAACGGTTCTGTACAGTGGATCAACTTCAATCACTAAATCTTCGATTGTATAAAACAGCATAAATATTCCATAAGACGTCATTTTAGCGTCCTAGCCAGGATATTATGAAACTATACGAATTTTTTAGTGTTCCTTCCATTGAAAAAGATGAGGAACACCAAACCGACGAGCAAAGCACGGCTAACAAAGAAAAATTAGCCGACGATCTGTTTTGGTTTATGTTAGACAATGACGATCTACATAAAAAACATTTTATTCCCATCGCTCAAAAAATTGATAGAGAGCTAAGATTAGGAAAGAAAATTGATAGAGAAGAATATACAGAATGTTGGATGCCTATGGTTAAAGAAGGATGTTTAGAATTCCATAAAGAACACAAGATGAAAGGCGATCCTAAGAAATTGTTTAACAAAGAGATTTGCAAAGGATTATGCCATAGATTGGCCGAGAAACATCTAGAAGATCTTGAAAAGAAATCGTATAAACTAGGAGACTAACTTGTTATTAAATCAGTTATTTTCTCCTAAGAAACTATTTGAAGGCGGCAATCTCGAACTGCCTAACCCCGAAGATCCTAATACTCCTTATCAAGCCGACGAAATTGATCTAAAGGTACACAACCGGGCTTTCATGGTTGGACTATTAGATAAGTTATTACACGATATCAATATTGCTTTTTATAAAAGATATAAGAAACCTATATGGAATCCAGAGTTACTTCAATCAAAACAATTCTTAGGCGGTAGTAGTTTACATTTTTTCAATACGGCAGGCATTAGTGATAAAGAATTTGCCAAATATAAACCTAAAGTAGGTGATATTGACACTCAATGTAACAAAGAACTAGAGCCAGAAATAGAAGAGTTCTTAACTACTTACGATCACAAGCAAATAGGTGACACTACACTATTAGGATTTAGCAGAGGCAGCGAGCAATTAAACGCACTATTCCAATTCCAAGATCCTCCAATAAAGATACAGATCGATTTTGAATTTGGTCAATATGACACCGAAACAGACAGTCCAGACGAATGGTATAGATTCAGTCATAGTTCAGAATGGAATGACGTACAGGCGGGTATTAAAGGAGTATTCCATAAATGGTTGTACCGCGCTCTAACATCAGCACACTCTAGTGTCAAACATCAAGTAGATGTAAAGAAAACCAAGACCAATATTAAACCCAATGTTAAAGATAACGATTTATCATTTGCTGTAGCAAGTGGGCAAGGTGGTGGATTGAGTCAAAAGTACGAACCATACATACATACTGATCCCGAGACTGGTGAAAAGATAACCCATAAAGATGAAGTACCTTATAAGAGACTGGTACCATCTGCTGAAAGAACCTATATACAAAAGCTAGATCAACAGTTCTATTATTTCTTTGGAGCAAAACCGGAAGGTAACGATAGTGAACTTCAAAAGAGCTTCCTAGGAACTCTTGAGCTAATTAACAAGTATATACCGGACCAGTCAGCAAAAGAACAAGTGTTTATGGCATTTTTAAATCTTTGCTTTGAACCAGGCGTGGGACAAATGATCACTAAAAATGATCCAGGGAGAGACCAGCAGGTTAAATTTGCCGCTATAGATAACTTTATTAAGATATGTAAATTAAATAATCTCAGAAAAACTGCTGTAGATATGGGCAAGGCATATGTTGAAGAATTCAACGAAGTACAGGCATACAAGAAGGAACATCCAGAAGAGAAACAACCACGTGCCGCACTAAAGAGAATGAAGGCAGCGCAAGGACAAAATTTAGATGAAACCCAAGTCAAAGCCCAGTTACGTAAAGGTATGCCACATCTTCACGATCTTAAATCAGCAGATTTATTAGATCTTCTTGATGAGATACATGACGGCAATGGTAACTTCAAACTACAAAACATTCCATTAAATGTTAAAGTAGACGGGTTTGGAGGTCGGTTCGGTAAGAATTCCGAAGGTAAGCCTTTCATGGGTACCAGCAGGACTGAGCCACGTTATCAAGCTGGATTTCTCGACTATCATCAAAAGAAAGGAACTACTGATCCAGAGATTCTAGGTCGTGCTCAATTATTTGATAATTTGTTTACCGAAATGATGAATGCTGTTAAGCTAGTCGACAGTAAATTAGGTCCAGACTTCTTAGTTGATAAACAGGTTACCTGCGAAGTATTGTATCTACCTTTTGCCACAGAAACTCCGGAAGGCAAATTAAAGTTTGTAGGTATACATTACGACAAACTTCCAGAAGGCGTACAGCTGGCATTAGTTCCATTCCGTGTAACCGATGCTACCACTGGAGAAGACTTGCCCGATGCTAATGAAATTGTTAAATCATTAACAGGAGTAGGGCGTGCCGGTAGTGTGATGTTTATAGATAATTCGTTAACACAAGATGAAGCACTAGATGTTACAGCATTAGTTCCTCCGTTGGAAAACATAGAACAAATGAAAGCTATGTTGGCCAGCAAGAAACGTGATCAAGCCGCAGAAGTTAAAGCAGCATTACAACCCGTGGCCATGGCATTAGAGAAAGCTATCATCGAAGACCCTAACATCATCGGTAAAGATATGCTAGGACAAGACTATGAAGGTATCGTTATCAATAGTCGTCTAGGGCCCATCAAAGTTACCAGTCAAGAACAGCGTGATGTTATCACTGCTAAAAATGCTGCTAAAGTAAACGCAAGAACAGAACGTCCAAGAGGCGAGGCTAAAACCGCAGTAGTTGCTATTGGTAGTTTTATCGGTCATAAAGGTCACGAAGAGTTGTTAGACTATACTATTAAGAAAGCACAGGCCCTGGGCGGCGACCCTTACTTGTTTATCGGTAATGCTGAAGGCAAGGATGATCCTATTCCTCCAGCAGTTAAAGTACAGACCTGGCATAAGCTGTATCCAGAACTTGCTAATAATATTAGTACAGTACAAGACGGCGGACAGTTAATACAAAAGATCAAACATGAGTTAATCAATCCACTGCCAGGTAAGCCTCCACGCTACGATAACATCGTCATCATGGTAGGAGAAGATCGTGCTGGAATGAACATGCCTACAGCATTAATGAAAGCTGTAAACAAGTTCCAAGGATACGAACATGTCAAGGTGAGTCTCGAAGTTACTCCACGTGGAACAGGGATTAGTGGAACAGCATTGCGTAATAGTTTAAAAAATGATCCTCCAGAGAAATCATTGGCTGTATGGTCAAATGCTTTTGATGTAAACAAATTAGGTGTAGATTGGATCAAAAATCTTATGGATATAACGAGGAAGGGTATGGGAATACAACAGCAACCACAACAACAACCTGCTCCTATAGCAGAAAGATTATTCAATGCGCTGATCAGACCGCAACTTAACGAAAGCACAAATATAGACGAAGATTGGCAAAAGGCCAACAAGCGAGATAAGACAGACGGCATGAGTCAGAAGGCTGTTAATTCTTATCGTAGAGAGAATCCAGGTTCAAAGTTAAAGACTGCTGTTACTACTAAGCCTAGCAAGCTAAAGAAAGGTAGTAAGGCTAGCAAGCGCCGTAAGAGTTTTTGTGCCAGAATGAGTGGTAACAAAGGCCCTATGAAGAAGCCTAATGGCAAACCTACTCCTAAAGCATTAGCATTGCGTCGCTGGAATTGCGAAAGCGTTGAAGAAATGCAACAACTAATCATGTTAGCAGAACAAGAGATTCATAATTTGAAGCAAGGTATGATGGAGGCTACAGGAGATAAGAGATTTGATGCCATGATGGGCCAGATCCAGAGAGAACCAACTATTCCTGATGCACAGATGCCGCCAACTGATGTAAAAGATCTATATGCATGGGCAGTGAAAAACAACAAGCCATATCATAAAATCTTTGCCGAATGGGCCAACAGAGAAGGATACAAGTCTGTTGCACCGGCATTGCAGAAAGCAGGCGATTTAGACAGTGATGCTCTGGATTACTGGACTCCTGAAGTTTGGAAAATTTGGTATGGTCCTGATTCAGAAATGCCCCAGGGATGGAGCAAAGAGCGTGTGCCTGATGAATTGAGAGATTATCTCGAAACTGTGTTCGATGCATACGATCGCATAGTGTTTGATTGGCCCACTGAATATCGACAAATTGGCAAGCAAGGTGTGGCGGAGGCTGGTAGTCCTGCTCAACGGGCAGCAATAGCCATTTCTAAAAAAGAGAAGCAAACAGATGAGGATCAGCGATTAGATCCCAAGTGTTGGAAAGGATATCGCAAAGCCGGTACTAAGATGAAGGGCGGTACTAGAGTTAATAACTGTGTACCAGTCCGTGAAGATGTCGAAGACCTAATGGCAGGCTATATCAAACTATTAGGGAACAAATAATGAGCGAATGGCGCCAGATGAGGATCACTGCTGACATGATGGTCCCTAAACAAGACGACGATTGCTATCTAGCACCCGATGATCCTGCTTGGGATTACATGGGCATTCCTAAACTCAACACACCCAAGGTTACAATAAATACAAATAACGGTAGCGAGCGGGCTCGCATCACGAGAGAACAGAATATAAAACCAGGCACAGAAGAGTGGTTTAAACTATGGTTTGGGAAACAAAATGGATGATCTAAAGAAAGCAGCACAAGTAGGATTCGCCAGTGAATTTAGTTTTTATCTAAAGGCACATAACTTCCACTGGAATGTAGAAGGTGCCGATTTCCTTGAATATCACGACCTATTCGGCAAGATTTATGAAGAAGTCTACGGTGCTATAGACGATTTTGCTGAAAAAATACGTTCTTTAGATGCTTATGTACCTGCCAGCTATACTGCGTTTAGCATGATATCACAGATCGCAGACGAAAATGCTGTACCAAGCAAAGACGGTATGGTGGCAGAACTGTTAGTGGACAACGAAAAGATGATCAAGGTGTTGAAACTGGTTTACGATCTAGCTGAAAATTACGGTGAAGTTGGACTAAGTAACTTCTTAGCCGAAAGGATCGACGCACACCGTAAACATGGATGGATGTTAAGGAGCAGCCTAAAATGAGATATCGTGATATAAGACCGTCTATGTCCGAAGCAGACAACGGAGCAATGAAAAGATATCAATATGCCCAACAGCAGGCTGATATCAAGGCCAACACAAAAGCCGGCATCGCTCGTGCCGAAAAAAAGGACGCTGACAGCTGGAAAAACAGTGTGATGAATCCAGACCGTTATACTCCTGATCAAGCGAGACAGATGGGATTAATAAACGATAAAGAATATCGTCAACGTATGGCCGATCCACAGGCACAAGCACTACAAGGAGTGTATCCTGAATTATTTCTTACACCGGCTGGCGCAGCAAGAGGTGTTGCCGGGGCTGTAGCAAAAGATGCTGTTGGGAGCGCTGTGGCAAGAACAGCAGGTAATGCTGCTAGAAGCGAAATCGTGCCAGCAGCCAGTAATGTTGTTAAAAATGTTGCCAGCAGAGATGTTGTTCCCGCAGGTGGGAATGTTACTAAAGTAGTAAATCCTGAATTGAAAACTATCAATGGTCCCCAGCAATTAACAGGACCGGCGGCAAATACAACAAAGCAAATTGGTAGAAATGACCCTAACGTGATCGATGTTACCGCCAAAGACATTACAAATCGACAGGCACTATCGGCTCCTAATCTAGGCCCAGATCTAAGTTCATCAATTAGCAAAGTACCTGCCACAACTTGGAAGGATTATATAGCGCCAACGACGGCCGCTGTCGCCGCTCATGGAGCAGTAGGCGGTGCTTTATATGCTGCCAATCAATCTGGAAAGAAAGATAGCGAACCGGTAACTGCGCCGCCTTCAGCAGCACCTGCTTCAAAATTTATGGGCGGACAGCCCGGATACGACGAAGTTGGAAATGCTATTTCTGCTGTAAAGCCGGCGGCTGCTCCTGCTACTCCGGTGGCTGCTCCTGTTACTCCGGTGGCTGCTAAACCTCCTAAGCCAGAGTATCAAGGTTCTCCAGCTGCCCAAGAACTAGCAAAATTAAATGGTATAGATAATGTTAATAGCATTAAAGCAGGCCAGACGATTAATTTAGGAGGCGATAAAGGATCAATACAGGTTAAACCGGGTCAAACACTTGATAAAATTGCCGCGCAAGCCTCAACTAATGCTCCTGCCCTAGTTCCTACACCCGATAATAACTTCAGCGCAAACGTTTCAAAGAATAAGGCCGATGCCGCAGCTAGTACGCCAGCATGGGCTAAACCTGTAAACAATCCTACAGGACCGGCAGATAATAAACTTGATATACCTGACCCTCTTGATAATTTACCTGATATCAAAGCCCTGGCAGGAATAAAGTCAACGGCGCCCGAACCAGCAGCACCGCCAGCGGCGCCCGAACCAGCAGCACCGCCAGCAGCAACGCCAGCAGCAACGCCAGCTGATAAAATTGATCAGGTTAGCCAAAAAGTTCCAGATGCTAAAGCCGACGACAATACTTCAAAACGTGATTTTATTAAGAGTATAGCGCCCGGAGCGTTAGCAGAAAATCCACAGTCTAAAAAGATTCCAAGATTCTCTTTCCTATCGGGTTTATGATATGAGATTTAGAGAAATAGTAGAAGGCGCTAAACCTCAGAAAGTAACCCAGGCCCAAATACATGCCTGGGCAGCAGACGCATCTGAAAAATATGGTGTGCCTATTCAATTGGTAATGCACGTGTTAGATAAAGAAACCGGAGGCGCTGCCAATCCTGACTACGCTGCTAACGCAGTTAGTAACAAAGGGGCAGGGGGAGTAATGCAGATCATGCCCGGTACTGCTAAAGATTCTAATCTTAAAAATGTGTTCGATCCTAGACAAAATGTCTACGCCGGCGTTAAGATACTAGCCGGACATTATAATAATTTCGACCAGAATGCTCATAGTGCCCTCGCGGCATACAATTCTGGAGGAGGAACTGTAAATTCCTATTTAACAGGCAAGCCTTTAAAAGTAACACAAGCCGATGGCACTATTAAAACTATAAATCCAAAAGGCATCAAGACCACCGACGGAGTACCTCCATATAAAGAAACACAAAATTATATATATGGCAAAAAAGATGCCAAGGGGAATATGGTCGGCGGATATGACCCTAATACTGTATATGATGTTGCTGCTTTGAAGTCAGCGTTGCCGGCCTCATCAACTACATCCGCTCCCGTTGTTGCTCCTGTTGTTAAACCTGATCCCGTAGCAGTCGGCCAAGCAAATGTTGATAAGATGGCTGCATGGGATCGTTCTAAAAATGCGCCAGTAACTCCGCCATCTCAATCTCAAGTAAGGGCAATAGACAACAAAATTGATGCGGCGACTCCTAAACCTGCGCCTACACCAGTAACAAATCCTGCTCAAATAGTAAATCAACCTAGAGATTTTAGACCAGCAGTACCTGGTTCGATTCCGGATGCTCTTAAGACACCCAATCAAATAGGAAACCAGCCTGGCGGGTCAACTCCATCAGCTCCTATAGTAAAAGCAGAACCGTCTCCTAAACCAATTGTTGCTCCGGCACCTTCTCCAACACCTGTTGCTAAACCAATCGTTGCTCCGGCACCTTCTCCAACACCTGTTGCTAAACCAATCGTTGCTCCGGCCACAAAATTTATGGGAGGGCAACCTGGATACGACGAGGCAGGAAATGCTATTACTCCAACTACTTCTAAACCAGTTGCCGCATCAGCATTAAAAAATGCTCCGGCAGTTGATCAAACAGGCGGAGCAGGAAAAATAGGTCCTACTGTATCAGCATTGAAGGGTAACGATCCCAACAACCCATTGAATAAGAGCACAGCACCTGTAACAAAAGTAGAACCAGCACCTGCTGAAATATCAACTGATAGATTAAAAGCCCTTTCAGGAGGTTCTCCAAGTAATAATACGCTTCCCGCTGTACCTCAATATTACGATCTTAAAAATCTTAAAAATCTCAAAACTTCATCAGCTGATCTAGTGCCAGATATTAAAACCGCACAAGCAAATACCAACACAGACGACTTGGAAAAAATGGCGGTGGGCGAAACTAGTAAACCAATAAATACACGAAGGTATTCATTCCTGTTAGGTTTATAACTATATGCGAGCAAAAGAATTTATCATTGAGAAAAAAATTGGAAAAATTTCCAAACGTGCTCAACAACCTAGCAGGGGTATAAACACCTACGGAGATGGTGAACATGTAAGTGGTGATTATACTTCATATCGATTAGGCATAGCTGTTGCCGGAGCCGACGGAAGCGGCAAACCATTAGATTTAGATTCTAAAAGCTGGATAGGTAAAAAGAAAACCACTCATCCTTATTCAGAGCTTGAACAAAAAATGCTTAATCAGGCATACAAAGCAGTAGGAGCAAATGCTACTGATTTAAATCGCGGTGACTTAGAAAGTAAAGAATTAGAAGGCACCTATACTATAAGCCCCGTTTCAAACTGGATGAAAAAATGAGATCAAGAGAATTTATTCCAGAAACTAAACTGCACGGAACATATGGCAAGGTAGATCCAAATGTTGGTAATCCGTTGCCCGGAGCATTTGTACAACGTGATTTGCGTAACACCGATCCGTATATGCAGTATAGATACGGATTAGCGTTAGCCAGCGGTCGTGCAAAAGCAGCAGGAGATGTTGATTTTGAACAAGAAAGTATGTGGGCTGAAAACTTAGGTATTGTAGCATATTCAGCACAAGACGAAGAAACTATTAAACTAGCAGATAAAATGATGGGAGTAACTGGTACACGTATTGCTGATCGACATAGCAAAGAAGCGCCAGGAGCAAATACAGTGAGTCCTGTGTCCGACTGGATGAAAAAGAAATGAAAATAAAAGATCTTTTGGAGGATGGGACATCAGGTGGAACTACATCTGCTATGGTCGCGAGTCTACCTGGTGGTAAACAGAAAAAAGGTAAAACTAAACTAAACCTATTGGGATTCCCTGCTGAGAATACTCAAAAGAAAACTAAGATAATAAAGAGACAGCCATGATTAATGAACACAAGAAAAATAGACGAGCCGTCAAATACAATATCAAACCAAGAAACTTCGTGGCTAAGAATGCCACTACCGGTGGTGCTGGGGAGCACAAAGATAGATCTAAAGAGCTTCCACGTAAAGCAAAACACAAGAGCAAAGAAATGGACATGGCAGAAGCAGGCTTTCCGGGAGCACCAGATGTGGAAATGCCACCTATGAAATCAAGCGGTGATCCAAAGAGAGACAAACTCAAACAAGAATACATGGACTTGCATCGTGAAATTAAAAGTCTAGTTGATATACAGTATCGTAGCACCTCAGATGAAGAAAAAATACAGGCTAAAGCACGAATTAAACAACTCAATGACAGAGCAGACCAAATAAGGGCAATTCTAGAACCTAGACAGCCGCCCAACGAGTGGCAGAAAAAAACATACGGGTTTGACGACAACTGGAACAAAGTGGAGCAAGGTGTGGCGGAAGGCTATTTAAATGAGGATATCATGGGTGCGCCGCGCCCCGAAGACAATCATGAAGCCAACATGGCTTTAAGCGAGCTATACCGGAATGCCAAATATGCTATGGCTCTATTAAAAATCATCGAACCCAATGATGCTATAGATGGTTGGGTACAGGCTAATCTAACCTCTGCTGCCGACATGTTAGATAAAGTAGGACACTATTTAGATTATAAAAACATCAACGGTCGTAAACCAGAAGTAGATATGGACGAAGATGACAACGTAGATGATGCCGATGTAGGCGAAGCAGACGGCAGCATGGCACGTGAAAATCTACAGATGATCATCGAATACAGTATTAAGTTAATGGAAATGATCAAACCCGGTGATAACCTAGCCAGTTGGGTCAGCATGAAACTAACTAAAGCCAGCGAAGCCGTTAGTTCAGCTAAACATTTTATTGAGTATAGAAACTTTGAAAAACATGCCAGTGATGCGTTTGAAAGTAAACTAACACGTATGTTAGTACAACAATTAGTTGAAAGAATGGATGAACAAGTATCAGTAGATGCCCATCCAACGGACAGCGGCGATTGGACATATTCTATCAACGGCAAACCAGTTGATCCAAAAAGTGATACGCATAACAGTATAAAAGATCAACACATGGATCAAGTTAGTCCTATATACAAGCCGCTTAAACAGATGATGAGTAAACCAAACAATCAAAGCATGGGAGCCGATCCTCGTAAAGATTCAGAAAATGATGTACAGCCTAATGATGTTATTATTCCATCTCATCCAAAAGGCGAATGGGTTAAAATACGAGACATAGGCGAGAACGATAACGAAAAACCAAAAACTGTAGCCAAGACATGGGACGAAATGTCCAGCAAAGAAAAACTCAGCGGAGTTAAAGGCCGCACAGTTTGGAATCCTAAGACACAAAAATACAAAACAGTATTTGACGTGCCGGCAGAAAATAAAAAATAATACTTTGACGATCATTGTCTAGATAGGCGTTGACAATGATTGCACAACCATCTATAATAAAACATTAGGAGAATAAACATGGGAAAAGCATTCGGAGCGCCAGAGCAGGCTAAGATTAAACAGATCGTTTCTGAAGGTATGACAGTCATGCAGGAGATACAAGATCTCCAAGAAGGATTAAACGATACCATCAAAGCAGTAGCAGAGGAACTAGAAGTTAAACCTAGTGTTATCAAAAAAGCAATTAGAGTCTCGATGAAGGATCAATGGGATCAAGTTTGGAAAGAGTTTGACGATTTAGAAACGATCGTAGATATCAGTGGGCATTCACACCGCCGTGATGATAAATGAATAACATAGTACATGGTATATTCGATTGGATCCAGCAAGATTATAAGAGCAATAGAACACGCTTTGGTCTTGAGGTCCTTGCTTGGGCTATATCTATTGGTTGTGCTATCACTATGGCCGCAACCGTGCCTAATCCTCCCCTTCTTACAATGTACCCAATATGGATTGCAGGTTGTGCTATATATGCTTGGTGTGCTTATAGTCGGCGTTCCTTTGGTATGTTGGCTAATTATATCTTGCTTACCACAATCGATACAATCGGCCTTATTAGAATGATAATTAATTAAAAATGAGAAAGGCTTCGCGAGCCATAAGTCGCTATTGTAAAGGTAAGCCGGCCATAAACGGTAGGAGAAAAATATGAGTTATGTAGATGCCAGTTGGGCGAAAGATGATGACATCGTTAGAGTCGTTGAAAGAGATCCTAAGAAGGGTCGTATCTATCAAGAATTTCCTGCTAGATATATGTTTTACCATCCAGACAGCAGAGGAAAATATCGTTCAATTCATAACGAACCTCTATCAAAGGTCGTTTGTAAAAATTTCAAAGAGTTCCAGAGAGAACTTAGGATACACAGCAATCAAAAACTATACGAAAGCGACATCAAACCGGTATTCCGTTGCTTAGAGGAAAACTACCTCGGCAAAGATGCTCCAAAATTAAACGTAGCGTTTTTCGACATTGAGGTAGACTTTGATCCAGAGCGCGGGTATGCGTCACCTGATGATCCGTTTATGCCTATCACTGCTATCGCTGTGCATCTACAGTGGTTAGATACGCTAGTGTGTTTGGCTATTCCTCCAAAGACACTGACCATGGAGCAGGCTAAAGAGCAAGTTAAGGACTTTCCCAATACCATATTATTTGAATCTGAAGCAGAGATGCTTGACACATTCCTTAATTTGATAGATGATGCTGATGTATTAAGTGGTTGGAACAGCGAAGGCTTTGATATTCCTTACACAGTAAATAGAACCATCAGAATATTAAGCAAAGAAGATACACGCCGTTTTTGTTTATGGAATCACTTTCCGAAAAAGAGAGAATATGAGAAATATGGAAAAGATGCTGTTACTTATGATCTTGTTGGCCGCGTCCATCTTGACAGCCTTGAGCTGTACCGTAAATATACCTACGAAGAACGACATAGTTATCGACTAGATGCTATCGCAGAATACGAGCTAGGCGAAACAAAAACTGTTTACGAAGGAACACTGGATCAGTTATATAATAATGACTTCAAGAAGTTCATCGAATACAACAGACAAGACTGTGCGCTATTAGACAAGCTAGATAAGAAACTAAAATTTATCGATCTAGCCAATACCGTTGCTCACGAAAATACAGTATTATTGGCTACTACTATGGGTGCCGTAGCAGTTACTGAGCAGGCCATTATTAACGAAGCACATCACAGAGGATTAATAGTTCCTACCAGGGCCAATCGAGACGATCTAGTCGATACACAGGCAGCAGGTGCGTATGTTGCGTATCCTAAAAAAGGGCTACACGATTGGATCGGATCAATGGACATCAATAGTCTGTATCCAAGTGTTATTCGTGCTTTAAACATGGGTCCAGAAACCATCGTTGGGCAGTTGAGACAAACTTATACCAAAGCAGAAATTGAAGCTAAGATAGCCAAAGGCGATAGTTTCTCAGCAGCATGGGAAGGTAAGTTTAGTGCTAACGAATATGAATTTGTTATGAATAAAGACATAGCCAATGACATAACAATTGATTGGGAAAACGGTGAAACCGATGTTGTTAGTGGCGCACAGGCCTATGATATGATATTTGAAAGTAATCAGCCGTGGATGTTAAGTGCTAACGGTACTATCTTTACATACGAATACGAAGGAATTATCCCGGGATTGCTCAAGCGTTGGTATGCTGAACGTAAAGAAATGCAGGCCAAGCTAAAAGAATGTATCAAAGCGGAGAATAAAATTGAAGAAGAATATTGGGACAAACGACAGCTCGTTAAAAAGATTAATCTTAACAGCCTGTACGGTGCTATCCTTAATGCTGGTTGTCGTTTTTTCGACAATCGTATTGGTCAATCAACCACCCTTACCGGTAGAAGCATTGCTCGTCATATGGCCGGCAAAATAAATGAAGTCATAACCGGCGAGTATAACCACATCGGCAAAGCTATTATCTATGGCGACACTGACAGTGCTTACTTTACAGCATATACAAGTCTCCGAAAAGAGATAGATAAAAAAGAAATTCCGTGGACTAAAGAAACTGTAGTACAGTTATATGACTCTGTATCAGAAGAAGTGAATTCAACATTTCCGCAATATATGCTAGATGCGTTCCATTGTCCAAAGTCTCGTGGCGAAGTTATTAAAGCAGGGCGCGAACTTGTTGCTATAAAGGGCTTGTTTATCACCAAGAAGAGGTATGCGGTCTTGTACTATGACAAGGAAGGCAAACGGGCAGATGTAGACGGAAAGCCTGGCAAGATCAAAGCCATGGGGCTTGACTTGAAGCGCAGTGATACTCCGGAGTTTATGCAAAAGTTCTTAGAGGATATCTTAACAAGAGTGCTAAACGGCTCGGGAGAAAAAGAAATCCTCGACCTTATTGGAGAATTCCGCACAGAGTTTAAGGCAAGACCCGGTTGGGAGAAAGGATCTCCTAAACGTGCTAACAATATTGCCGAGTATCAAGAAAAAGAAAAGAAGGCAGGTAAGGCAAATATGCCCGGTCATGTTCGTGCCAGCATTAACTGGAATACACTTAAACGCATGAACGGCGACAAGTACAGCGCCAATATTGTTGACGGTATGAAAGTTATCGTTTGTAAAGTAAAAGATAATCCATTAGGCTATACTAGTATAGCGTATCCCACGGACGAACTTCGTTTACCTAAATGGTTCCAAGAATTACCATTCGATCATTCTGAAATGGAAGCAACTATCATTAACAACAAACTCAAAAATCTCATTGGTGTTCTGGAATGGGATTTAGAATCTACTACCCAGAATAATACCTTCGGAAGTTTATTCAGTTTTGAATAAAATTTATTTGACATTTGTCACAAATCTAAATACAATCATATAAAGGAAATTATCATGCAATCACTCTTAAAAGACATCGTATCTCACACACATAATCTCGGTTTTCTGAATACCGTTAAGATTACCGGAACAGAAGATAAAACAAATATCGACTCTATGGCAGATGACCGTAGTGTTATCATGTATGCGGAAACTGCTGCTCCTTACGCAGACCTTGTTGGCATCTTTGGTATGCCACAATTAAACAAATTGAAATATCATTTGGAATGTCCTGAATACAAAGAAAAGGCCAAGATTGAAGTAGTACATGCTGATCGCAACGGAGAAACTTTGCCCGTAGGATTACACTTTGAAAATGAAACAGGTGACTTCAAGAATGACTACCGGTTTATGAACACTGAGATCATCAATGAAAAATTGAAGACTATCAAGTTCAAAGGTGTTAAGTGGGACGTCGCAGTTAACCCTACTGTTCAAAGTATACAACGATTCAGCTTCCAGGCTGCTGCCAACACTGAGCATACTACATTCCTTACTAAAGTAGAAGGCGGAAATTTAAAGTTCATCTTTGGTGATCAAAGCACACACGGTGGTGAATTTATTTTCGC
>Ga0209191_1001383_pt1 | contig 16097 bp, 26 predicted proteins | sample S_130626_EF_Meta_FD_187320 | JGI IMG/M metagenome (GOLD analysis project Ga0209191, IMG submission 187320) | Freshwater microbial communities from Lake Simoncouche, Canada to study carbon cycling - S_130626_EF_MetaG (SPAdes) (version 2) | ecosystem: Environmental > Aquatic > Freshwater > Lake ...
AGCGAAAGCGAAGCAGATGCAACACCAACTACTACGGAAAGTGAGGCTATCTTGGATACAACTCCAGAGCCAACTGTTACACCGGCAGAGGTTGCTCCAGTAGAAGCCGCACGTCCAACGATTAGTGCTGCTATCTATGCTGAGCCACGTACGCCAATCAATTCACAAGCCAAATATCTGCAATATGCAGTTAAGGCACAATTAGGAGATCACGAAGCTGGTCTATGGGTAAGAGGCGAAGATGCCAAAGCACAAAGAGTAACTGCTGCAGACGATTCGTTCACAACTAATCCGGCATTTTCTCCGGTTTCTTATGCAACAACAGTTATCGATACTCTTATCGGTACACGTCCAACTATTGAGGCATGTGGCGGAGCAAAAGTTATTCCTAACTCTGGCATGACTATCTCACATCCTAAAATTACAACTTCAGGTACCGTTGCAGAGACTGCAGAAGGTGCTGGTCCATCTGAGACAGGTATCGTATCTGCATACGTAAATGCAACTGTTAAGAAGTACGCTGGATTACAACGCTACAGCGTTGAGCTTTTAGAGAGGTCTAGCGATAATCCTGCATTCTTCCAAGCAATGCTTGACAACATGACACGTGCCTATAACAAGGCAACAGATGCAGCAGTAATTGCTGAGATTACATCTGGTGGAACTCTTGCAACATCACAAGCTACTACCTACTTAGGTATTCAAGCATTTATTGCACAAGCTGGCCCAGCTGCATACGCAGCAACAGGTGACCTAGCAACTGCATACATCGCTGGTACTTCACAGTGGTCACTATTAATTGGTGCTAAAGATTCAACTGACCGACCAATCTTTACTTCACAAAATCCAATGAATGCTGGTGGTACTTCATCACCAACTTCACTACGTGGAAATGTACTTGGATTAGATCTATATGTTGATGCCAACATGGTATCTACAACTATTGATGATTCAGCATTTATTATCGTGCCATCAGCAATTGCAATCTATGAAAGCCCAGTACTACGACTTTCAACAAACGTACCAACATCAGGCGAGATCGAACTGATGCTGTACGGATACTTGGCAACAAAGACACTTGTCTCTGGTGGCCTACAACGCTACAACATGACAGCGTAATAAGAGCAACACATTAAGAATCCTTAGGGTTTAGTAGCCCTAGCCCTAAGGAGCTATTGCAAAGGAGTAGAGATGGCCGCTAGTTACGTGACTGTAAGTCAGCTAAGAACTAATCTTGGAATTGGTTCTCTCTACTCCGATGCCGATTTAGAATCTATTTGTCAAACATCAGAAGACCTACTTAACTCATACCTTTGGTTTAACAATGCACCAGTAGTCGGTGCAAGTATAAGTAATAACGTTGCTAGTGTTGTTCTTGCTAATCCTGGCATATTTGTAACTGGTCAAAGCATAACTATTAGCGCATCAGGTTCTGGTGTTTATAACGGCACACATACTCTTACAGGCGCATATCCTGGCTCAACAGTACCGGCATCATTAGGTACAGCATTTTGGAGTACATACGCATTCAGCAATTACCCTAGTGGTTATTCAATTATTCAATTTGCTAAAGTAAATGCAGATGATCCATTCCATCGTATCTTGCCATACGGTCTCGCTACTGGACCTGGCTACAAAACAGCTGCATACAATTTAGTCCCAGCTGTGAATCAAGCAGCCATGATAATTGCAGTGGACTGCTTCCAAGCACGTCAAGTGTCTCAGAACGGGGGCAACGGTATGGACGGCATGAGCCCCAATCGTTACGCCATGGGCTACCAGCTTATAAATAGAGTACGAGGTCTCATAGCACCTTACTCCAGTCCTAACACAATGGTGGGCTAATGCCAGCGGCAATTACCACACTTAGATCTACACTTGCAACTGATCTAACTAACACTGGTGTATGGAATATATTTAGTTACCCACCAGCCACATTAATTCCAAATAGTATTGTGATAACTCCTAGTGAGCCGTATCTTACGCCTTCTAATAACGAGCAAATAAACATCGCACCTTTAGCAAACTTTCGCTTAATGATCTGTGTACCAGCCCTAGATAACCAGGGTAACCTTGCAGGCATAGAAGATTTTATTGTTGCTGTTGTGACTAAACTAAACGCATCATCTTTGGTGCTAAATATATCAAGTGTCTCTGCTCCAGCTATCACAAGTGTGGCAAGTGGAGATTTATTAACATCCGACATCACCGTATCAATCCTAACGAGCTGGAGCTAAAATGAGTGAAGCAAACGATTTAGCCTTCTTAATAAAGATAGGCCAAATAAAAGAAGCACCAAAACCAACCGCACAAACTAAAAAAGAAGAGGAATAACATGGCCATATACTTAAATAACAATGTAGGCGTTAAACTGGCTACTGCCGCTGCGCCTACTACACCATCTATTGACATTAGTTCTTATGTCACCAGCGCAGTTATTAATCAGATCATAGATGAACTTGAAGTTACAACAATGTCAGATACAGCACACCGCTTCGCAGCTGGTTTGCAATCTGGCACATTTACCGTGGACTTTATCAATGACTGGGCAAGCTCACAGGTTATGCAGACACTAAATGCTGCATTTGGACAAACCCTTTCAGTATCTGTAATCACTGTTAAAGGCACAGCTGTATCAGCTGCTAACCCTTCATATCAATTTAGCATTTTGGTCAATAACCTTACCCCAATTGGTACAGGCGGCGTTTCTGAAATTGCTAGTTCTAGCGTTACCTTTACGCTAAACTCCGCATTAACAGTATCGTCATCAGTGGCGTTCTAATAAGGGAGTAACAATGGCAACGCTAAAAATTACTAGGGCTAATGGGGAAGTTACAGAACATAAAATAACCCCAGGAGTTGAATACGCGTTTGAAGTGAAATGGCAAAATGGTATTAGCAAAATGCTACGTGAGCATGAGCAACAGACTCATATTTATTGGTTAGCTTGGGAGTGCTTACGTAGAGCTAGTATCACCGTACCTTTATTTGGTACAGAATTTATAGACAGCTTAGAAACTGTCGAGGTATTAGACGAAGAAAAAAAATAACGCAGAGGGATTCTACAATCTATACGATAGCAGCGCTATCCGTAGAACTGGGGATCCCTCCTAAAGAATTTATTGAAATGGATTCCGAAATGCTTAGGGCAATAGTCCAGGTATTAACGGATAGAAGTAGGGAGATCAAAAATGCCAGCCGAAGTCGTAGGCGTTGAAGATGTCCTAAAAGGTTTATCGTTTTTTGATGATGATATGTATAACCGCATTAAAACTGTTCTTGGGCCTTTAATGCGTGATGTTGAGTCTTCAGCTAAGAGTGATGTGCCTGGTAACGGTGAGATGTTATCTGGCTGGTCTAAACCAATCTCATCACAAGTAGATTACAGACCATTTCCTAAATATGAAGCTGCTATGGTTAAAGGTGGCATAGGTTACAAAGAAGGACAAAACAGAAAATTCAAGAATGGTTTTCAAGTAGAAAACTATGTCTACAATATAAGCGCAGCTGGTCGTATCTACGAGACTGCAGGCCGAGTTAATCCACAAGGTCGTGCGCCATTTACTTCTATCCATGAAGGGGGCGGAGTCGTTGCTTTTGAAAAAGAACAAACTCGTAAAACTAGATCTAGAGCCACACGTTCTTACAATTCAAACAATCCATTTGCAGGTTATCAATTCGTAAGTGCATTAGAACCTTTGACTTCTCAGCCTAAATTACCAGGCGTACGTAGTGGCACACGTAAGACTAAAGGTCGATTAATCTATAAGGCTTGGGCTAAAAAGAGTCCTGGAATTTACCAAGCAATAGTTAAAACAATAAATACAAAGGCTATAGATTTTAACAAAGCCACAGAAGTTACGAAGGTTGCATAGTGGCCAATGTAGTAGTCTCGGCATTAGCAACCTGGAATGGTAAGGCTCTTAGAAAAGCCAAGCAAGATGTATCTGTATTTAACAAACAATTACAAGGTTTAGCACGAACATTTGGCGTGGCATTTAGTGCTGCAGCAATAGTCTCATTTAGCAAGAAGGCAGTTAAAGCATTTGCAGAAGATCAGCTTGCAGCCAAATCATTAGCTACACAATTAGAAAACACAGGCAACGCATTTAGAGTTACTGAGGTTGAAGATTACGTAAAGAGCTTAGAGAAAACCTACGCAATACTTACCGACTTACGCACACCATTTAAGACATTATTAAACGTTACTGGATCAGTAGATCTAGCACAGCGATCATTAGAAGCTGCATTAAACATTAGCGCAGGTACTGGTGAGAATCTAAACACTGTAGTCGGTGCTATCTCCGCTGGTGTTAGAGGACAAACAAAAGCAATCAAAGGGCTAAACACCGGTATTGATGAAAGTATAATTGCTACAGGTGACATGAATAAAATCATGGCAGCACTTGAAGCCCGTTTTTCTGGTCAAGCCGCAGCACGTTTAGATACCTATTCAGGCAAAATGGATGTACTTGCAAAAGGTGCAGACGAAGCAACAAAAGCTATTGGTAGAGGTTTAGTAGATGCATTAACAATACTTGGTGAAGATAGTTCAGTTGCTGGGTTGGCAACAGACTTTGAAAATATGGGCGACAACATAGCTTATGCCACTGTAGAAATGGCAAAGTTAATTAAAAAGTTTAGTGATCTAGTAGCTAATCCATCATTCAAAGCAGGTTTATTAGCTCTAGCTATTGCAAGTAAGAGTCCTAAAGCATTAATTGCTGTTATGGGTATTATAGGTACTAGTGCAATAGGTGGAGCATTAACTAGTGCTAGAACAGTAAGTCCAGAACAGAACTCTGCATTAGCCAGAATAAGAATATTAAATGCTCGCATAGAGGCTAAATTAGCAGGAGCTAAAAAAACCGAATATGATTTATTATCAAAGAAAAACGCTATTGAGAATAAGAACGTAGAAGAATTAAAGAAGAAATTTGACTTAGAACGTATTGGATTAACTGCAGCGTTAAACAATGCCACCGATGAAGAAACTAAATTACGTCTAAAGGCTCAACTTGCCATACTTGACAATAACGATGCTTTGGCTAAAAAGATATTGGCAGAAATAGAAGCGGCAGAGGCATTAAAAAAACTAGCTGAACAGGCAAAATCAGCTGGTATGAGTATTACAGAGTTTGCGTTAGTTCAAGTTAGGTCTTTAATCAATAGAATAAATGCTCAAATATCAGCAATTAACGCTCAATTTGGTATGCCTTCATCAACAACAAATGTGCCAACTGCTGCTGCAGCATTACCAGCCGCTTATTTTCAAGATCTGGCAACTCAATTAGTTGGATCATCTTCTTATGCTGGGATGAACGTGTCAGAAATAGCAACCGAAAGAGCTAGAGAATCTGGTAATAGATCGGTAGATGTTAATCTAACTGTTAGCAGTCCATCTGGTGACAGGTTTGCTCAACTTATGGCAGAAAGTATTCAAGTTGCTGGACGTAGCGGCTACAACACAAGTCCTAATGGCGGACTACCTTAATGGCAATACCAGTAATCAATGCATTCATAAACTTTAGCACTGGGCCATTTATTGCGCAGACTTTAATTTTAGATCAAGGAATACTAGGTACTAACATATTAGCCGATACTACATCTGTTGTTGTAGACATATCTAATAGGATTAATCGTATTGAAACCAATCGAGGTCGTACTGCGCTATCAGATCAATTTCAGACAGGCTCACTAAGTTTACGTATAGTAGATCAGAATGGCGACTTCAATCCCCAGAACGTCAGCGGACCATTTGCAGGACTTTTAACACCAATGAAAAAGGTGCAGATTACTGCAACCTATAACGGTGTCACATATCCTATCTTCTCTGGATTTATTACAAGTTATGTAACTACATACCCAGATGAATCATCTGCAGATCTAGCAACAACCACAATAGAAGCTGTTGATGCGTTCAGACTTGCGCAATTAGCACAGATCAGCACAGTTACAGGTGCTAGTGCTGGTGATTTATCAGGCACACGCGTTAATCAAATACTAGATACAATTTCATGGCCAGCAAGTATGCGTGATGTAGACGCTGGTTTAACTACGCTTCAAAACGATCCTGCTACTAATAGAACAGCACTACAGGCATTAACTACTGTGGCTACATCCGAATATGGTGCTTTATATGTAGATGCCTATGGGTTATTTGTATTTCAAGATAGAACGGTCACGGCTGGATCTATTAGTGACACACCTACAGTTTTTGCAGATAATGGCACAGGCATAGTTTATTACGATGCAAGTTGGCTATTAAATGATGTGCTTATATTTAACAAAGCCACAATTACGAGAACTGGTGGCACACCGATGGTTGCCGAAAATCAAAATAGCATAGACAAATATTTTCTTCATAGTTACTTTCAAGACAACTTACTCATGCAGACCGATGCAGTAGCCCTAGATTATGCTCAGGCTTATGTAGCTAGTAGAGCTGAGACCACTATTCGATGTGATGCCATAGTCCTAGACCTATACACGCCTAACTATGACACAGGCGTAATTGCAGCCTTAGACTTAGATTTCTTTGACCCTATAACTATCATTACTACCCAGCCAGGCGGATCGTTGTTAGAGAAGACCCTACAGATTTTTGGTGTAAGAATGAACATAACACCGAATAGTTGGAAAACTACGTTCACGACATTAGAAGCTGTCTTAGATTCGCTTGTCCTAAATGACACGATTTATGGCACTTTAGACTATAATGTCCTAAGTTACTAAGGGGTATCATGGCAAAACAAACGTTTACAACTGGGCAGGTATTAACAGCTGCACAGATGACTTCACTGCAACAGACAGCGATGCTAGGCGGTGCTGCGTCTGCTAAGACTGCAAGTTATACATTAGTTGCTGCCGATGCTGGTACAGCGATCTCTATGTCTAATGCAAGTGCTACGACAATAACTGTAAACACAGCTTTGTTTGCAGCAGGTGACACAGTACAGATAACAAATTTAGGCGCTGGAGTCTGCACAATAACAGCTGGAACAGCCACAGTTAATTCATCCGCATCATTAGCATTAGCGCAATATGAAAGTGGCACATTAGATTTTACTAGCACTTCAGCGGCTATATTTATTAAAGGTGCTGGGGGTGCTGCTGCAGGCGGCGGTATGACTTTATTATCTACTACTACTTTATCTGGAACAACTACAACAATTTCATCAATAGATCAAACTTACAACAATTTACAGATGGTTATTAAAAATGTTAATAATGGTACAAATAATCCGCTTTTTGTAAATCCAAATGGGGACACCAGTAATACTCAATTTGTTGTTTGTACAACACAAGGGGGTATTCTCGATCAAACAAGATTCAAAACTCATACAAATATTAAAGCAGGTGCAACTGATAATGCATTTATATTAAATTGGATTCAATATGCAAGTACATCATCAGTAAAATCCTGTTATGGAAGCGTAGGATATCTAGTTGCCCCTAGCACTTATTGGGCTGGAACTCATGGTGGAGTTTGGTTTGATAATTCAGCCATCTCATCTTTCACAATTACCTCGCCAACAGCTTTTACTGGTGGCACAGTTCTACTTTACGGAGTTAAATAATGACTAAACCTATGATAAGAATACACAACACAAAAACAAATGAAGTCATTGATAGAGAAATGACTAATGCTGAATATGCTGTTTGGCAAGCAGATATAGAATTACAAAATGAAGCTAAAGCCGAAGAAGAAACAAAGGCAACTGCTAAAGCAGCATTGTTAAGCAAACTTGGCATTACAGCTGAGGAAGCACGACTACTTCTTTCATAATGAAGCCTTGGCTATGTGCAGCTGGTACACAGTTAAGAGACCAGATTGATTTTTGGTTCAGTGATCGTAGGACTACCGCTGATGGATGGCTGGGCGACTCTCGTCATGCCAAAAAAGGAAATGCATCCGATCATAATCCAGACACAAATGGGTGTGTACGAGCCATTGATATTGATTCTCGCTTGGATACATCCGAAGGGCTCTCAATATATTTGGCTGACCAAATCAGAGAATGCGCTAAATCCGATAAACGCATATCTTACATAATCCATAATGGCATGATCGCTAGCAAAATACTTAGATTTAAATGGCGAAAATATAACGGATTTAATAAACATTTAAAACATGTCCATGTTAGTTTTACAAAGTTAGGCGATAAAGATAGCAAGCCGTTTGATATACCACTACTAGGAGGCAAAATATGAAGATAAGTAAAAAGCAGAAGGCAATACTTAAATCCTATGCACGTGGCGTATTGGTGTCATTCTTGACATTCTTAGCTAGTAATGAGTTAGGACTTGACCCAGTTATATCAGTGGTAGTGGCCGCACTTGCAGGCCCAGCGGCTAGGGCTTTAGATGCATCAGATTCCGTTTATGGCATCGGTGCAGATGAAGCATGACCCCTACAGAATGGGTTGGCTTTGGCGCTGGCGTTATAGCTGTGCTATCAGGCGGGCTAATCGGATTACGTTTTATAGTTAAAGGCTGGCTTAACGAGTTACGCCCTAATGGTGGATCTAGCATGAAGGATCAATTAACTAGATTAGAGCAGCGTGTTGATGATCTATATTCTCTAATAGTTAAGAGACAATAAACACATGGCTGATACAAGACGTAAGCGAAAGAAGATCAATAGGCGCGTGGTGCGTAAATCACCTGAGCCATTATCTAAGTTAGATCAGCATTATATTGCGATGAATGAGATCTATAAGGCTGCACGTAAGGCTGGCTTTAGTGAGAGCTGTAGCTTGTATTTTGTATCAGACAGAGCGACTATGCCAGACTGGGTTATTGGTGATGGCGGCATCATACCTAGTATCGATCCTACGGAAGAAGATGACGATTAGGTGGCTCGTAATATCAGATTTACAAATCCCATACCATCATGAGCAGGCAGTCAAGAACGTCATTAAACTTGCAAGACGCGAAAAGTTTGACGAAGTTTTATGTGTTGGCGATGAGATCGACTTTCAAACAATTAGCAAGTGGGCCGATGGCACACCTTTGGCTTACAGTCAAACTCTTAACGAAGATCGTGCAGCTTGTCAAGACATATTATGGGATCTTACCGAGTACAGCAAAAAGGCTAGTGTTATCCGCAGTAATCATACTGATCGCCTTTATAGCACTTTACTAAAAGCACCTGGTCTAATAGGTTTACCAGAGCTGCAATATCCTAAGTTTATGGACTTTGCATCTATGGGCATTGATTATCACAAGACTGCATACGAGTTTCACCCTGGCTGGGTATTAGCACATGGCGATGAAGGCAGCATGAGTCAGCACGCAGGTATCACAGCCCTTAACCTTGCTAAAAAATGGGGCAAATCGGTCATAGCAGGACATAGTCATAGACTGGGCATGAGTGCCTACACAGAAGCCATAGGAAGCCATTACAGGCCTTTGTATGGGGTTGAGGTAGGTAATCTTATGGATAGAAAAAAAGCCTCTTATATCCGCTACGGAAGCGCGAATTGGCAGATGGGTATTGCTATACTAGAAGCCGTAGGAAAGACGCTAACACCCACGTTAGTGCCGATCAATAAGGATGGCTCATTTACAGCTCTCGGGCGGTATTACGGGTAACATCGTTACCTAATCGTTATACAAATACGCCCCAAAATAACCCACAAAGTCGTACACACGTGCGACACTATTGCTATGCCACAAAGTATGTGAGCATAGATAGGGCTATATGAAAATAGAACTACAAATTAACGCTACAGATTTTGAGCGTTTATGGGTTAATTCAATGCAGTGGCGTGGTCAAGATTGGGAAAAGCAAGCTGATCGCTTTGATCCAATGCCAGTATTTACTTGGAAGTTTGCATACTGGTTTGATGATTATGCATCATTAAAAATTGCACAGGCATTTTTAAATGGTATTGGTGGCATACGTGGCTTATCAGAAGCTCACAGCGATGATGCTGGTGGCTGGGTATTGCTAACTAATTATGTAAGTCCATGCTGGCTACAAAATCAGCAAGTGGCGGTGAACGCATGATAGAGACAACAGCGCCCTGGTTAGTGCTTTATAGCATCCTGGGTTATTTAATTGCTTGGGGCGTTTATGAAACAATTAAAGATAATGCATTCCAGTCAGGTTATTGGAAAGGCCGCAAAGACGGCTTTGACATGCATCGCAGAATGACAGATAGCAAAACTAATGCCGACAACAACTGAACAGCTATTAGATAATGTCGTCAAAACTATTCATGCGCGAGGTGTCAGTTATGGGCACCCAATTTCTCAGCACAAAAGGATTGCCGAATTGTGGAGTGCTTATTTGGGTTATCCAATTCAACCAAACGAGGTTGCAATTTGTATGGCGTTGGTCAAAATCAGCAGACAAGCTGAAGATGCTGCGTACGTTGACAATTACGAAGATGCCATCGCATACCTTGCAATTGCAAAAAGCATTACAGATGCCATGCAAGACGACTCAGACGATTGGAAAGACTAATGGCATTTAATTTAGATGATTACACCACGGTTCAAGAAAGATCAAATATATTCTGGGAAAGGTACCCAAATGGAGCAGTACGAACGAGGATTATCTCGGAGTCAGACACTAGAGTCATTGTTGTTTGTGAATTATTTAGGGACAACGCTGACGAAAAACCATTCGCAACAGGCGAAGCCAAAGAAGTCATATCGGATCGCGGTGTTAATCGTGACTTTGCGCTTGAAAATTGTGCGACTTCGGCTCGAGGAGTTGCTTTTAAAGTGGCTAATATCGGTACTGAAAAGAATGGACCTAGTCGAGAAGAGATGGTTAGAGTCAAAGAAAAACAAGCTGTAGCAAAAACCTTTTCAATAGATCGCACAGATCCTTTGCCTATAAGTAATGAAGACTGGGTTAAAGCTGCAAGTGTGACACCACCTAAAGCACCACCAGCATGCTGTTCTAAAGGTAATAACTTAGTAACAGGCGTATCTAAGACCAACGGGAAACCGTACTACGGGTACTTGTGTTTAGATCGTATTAAAGAGCATGCCGTGTGGGCCAAACAAGATTCAACTGGCGCATGGTTCTTTCCACAAGGAAAGGAGGAATAATGGGATTTATTGAAGTTAGAAACGGTTCAGGCTTTACATTACGCATGGAAAACGATAAAGAAAGCCTAAACCTCAGCACCGATAGATGTGTATCTTGTAATGACGACAGATTATTACATGATGGACAGTATTTGGTATGTACTCAGTGTCATTGCAGACAATAAGGAAGGGGATTTTATCACATGTACACAAAATTTAAGTGTAATGGCTGTGATCGTAAAACCGAGTTCTTATGGCTGGATCAATTAGATACGCCCGAAGGATTTAAAGCATACCAGTGCATGGACTGTGGCTGTGTTGGCGTTAAGAATATAGCTGAGGCTTTGCATATTCCAGATAGTGACTTGCATAGGTGCAAGCAGTGTGGTGGCTGGCAGTTTTTAAATAGCGGTTGCCACACTTGTGCATTGATAGGGGCTAAGTGAAGTTATTAGATTTATTTTGTGGCGTAGGCGGTGCAAGTGCTGGCTATGCTGCAGCTGGCTTCGAGGTGCATGGTGTAGATCTTAAACATGGCAAGCGATATCCTTACACCTATGTCCGAGCAGATGTATTAGATGTATTGCGTGATAAAAATTATTTAGATCAGTTTGATGTAATACATGCCAGCCCACCTTGTCAAACACACAGCATAACTAAGCACCTACGTAACGCGCAGGGTAAAACTACAAGCAAGTTAGATTTAATACCAGAGACTAGAGCAGCATTGATAGAATCGGGTAAACCTTACATAATTGAGAATGTGCCAGGTAGCCCCTTAATAAATCCTATACAGTTATGTGGCTCATCCTTTGGGCTCAAGGTGCGTAGGCATAGATTGTTTGAGAGTAACATGGCTTTAATTGGCTCTGTATGCAACCATAAATTACAAGGTAGGCCAATAGGTGTTTATGGCTCACTAAATGATGAGATACCTCAAGGCGGTAAAACTGCTGCCACAATAAATGAAGCCCGTGATGCCATGGGTATGCCTTGGGCTATATGGACTGAGTTAGTCGAGGCTATTCCGCCTGCATTTACTGAGTACCTTGGAGGACAAATTGGAAGCTGGTTATGATGAAACTTGGATGGAGCTTGATGATTTTAAAATTTGCACATTGGTCGAAATCCTTGCGTGATTTGACATGCCATGCTACCCTGAACAGAAAGCGTTCGATCTTAAATCGAAAAGCTGAGTCGCCAGGGGCTAGACTCGGAAGGCGCAGAGTTTGGGCGACCTTTATGCTAATTGCATTTATCAGTTGCTTTTTAAAAGATTATTCCGTTGCATTAGATAAGACAAATCATTACCGTCAATGGGCATTTATACAGCTAAATGATATAGATCAGTTCTATTGCTTAGATGAATTAAACTACAAAGAATCTAGATGGAATCCTAAAGCTAAGAACGGTAGTCATTACGGTATACCACAAGGTAGGTCTGAGTACTTATCAAGAGTAGATGGATATAAACAAATAGAATGGCAACTTAATTATATCAAAGCACGCTATTCTAATCCTTGTAATGCATTAGCACATCATAAGATTAAGGGTTGGTATTGAATAAGAAAGATGAGATAGGCACTAAGAAGTGGAAAGACCTACGCTTAGCAGTGCTAGCACGTGATGGCTATATCTGTTATGTATGTGGTGGTGAAGCTGACCAAGTAGATCATATATATCCACGCTCTAAAGGTGGCAGTACATTCGATCAGTTTAACTGTGCCTCAATTTGCAGGCGTTGTAACCTAGCCAAAGGAGGTCGTTTTTTTAATAAGCCTGCGACCCCCCCTGTCTTTCCAGACTCTTCTCTCTCCGATACGGTCCGGATCGTTCCCGACTCACCTTTTATAAAACCTAAATCAATCCAAGTTAATGCAGAATGATGCAGAAGTGATCCCGATTAAACGAGGGGTCGGGCTAATTGGCAGTACTGAGCCCAGAATCCACACGCCTTTATTAAAAGGTAAAAGCAAAGCGCAAGAAGTTGCGGATCTAGCTGTAAAAATTGGTGTGCCGCTAATTCCATGGCAACGCTGGGTACTAGATGATTTATTGACTATTGATGATCAAGATATGTTTGTTAAGAAGAGTGGGTTAATACTTGTAAGCCGACAATCAGGGAAGACTCACCTAGCTCGCATGCTTATTTTGGCGCATCTGTTTTTATGGGGCTCTAAGAACGTTTTAGGCATGTCTTCTAACAGAAACATGGCATTAGATACATTTAGGAATGTTGCATACACGATAGAGGACAATCCATTCTTAAAAGCACAAGTCAGGCAGATTCGCCTGGCTAATGGTCAAGAATCAATTACATTACTTAATGGTGCAAGGTATGAAATCGCTGCAGCCACTAGAGATGCGCCACGTGGTAAAACTGCAGACTTCTTGTACATAGATGAATTACGTGAATGGTCAGAAGAAGCGTTTACAGCTGCATTACCAGTAACACGTGCTAGATCTAATTCTATGACTTTAATGACAAGTAATGCTGGTGATGGGTTTAGCACAGTACTTAATGATTTAAGAGAACGTTCATTATCTTACCCACCAAAAACCCTAGGATATTATGAATGGTCAGCACCTCAGCACTGCAAGGTTACAGATCGCAAAGCCTGGGTTATGGCAAATCCAGCATTAGGATATTTTGTAACAGAACAGACATTAGAAGAAGCTGTCAATACAAATAGCATAGAAGCCACAAGAACAGAGATGCTTTGTCAATGGATTTCTAGTTCTGTCAGTCCTTGGGTGTACGGGTCTATTGAAGCCTGTAGTGATAGCACATTAGAGATACCTATTGGCCCACAAACAATTATGGCCTTTGATATTGCACCTACAAGAAGATCGGGCGCATTAGTTGCCGGTCAAATGAAAGACGGAAAGATCGCAGTAGGACTTATGCAGCTGTGGTCTAGTGAAGTAGCAATTGATGAGATTAAGATGGCAAGTGATATAAATGAATGGGCTCGTAAATATCATCCAACAGTTATTTGCTTCGACAAGTACGCTACGCAGTCTATTGCGACAAAGTTAGAACAAAGTTCTTGGGTTTTACAAGATATATCTGGTCAAGCGTTTTACCAGGCATGCTCAGACCTATCAGATGCCCTAGCTAATAATCGCATGGTGCATGCAGGTCAGGAAGACCTAGTTCAACATCTTAATAACTGTGCAGCTAAAACCTCAGATTTTGGTTTCAGGATAATTAGGCGCAAAAGTTCGGGAGACGTCACAGCGGCTATTAGCCTTGCCATGGTCGTAAGCCAATTAAGTAAACCGCAACGCACCGCACAAATATTTGCCTAATTTGCACTAATAGTCCTTTTTATGGTATAAAGTATATATATGGGTATATTGTCAGCATTAGGTCTAACTAATAATAATAAAACCGTACAGGCGCAATATGCCCCAGCTGTGATGAATGATGGTTACGGTTACGGCACTGTAGGTAATTCTTTTGGTTATGGTCCAATGGACCGATCATTAGCTATGCAAGTACCAGCTGTTGCAAGATGCCGTAATTTAATTGCAGGAGTAATTAGTTATTTACCTTTAGAACTTTATAAGAAATCTACTGGAGAAGAATTAGGTTCTCCTGTATGGTTAGAGCAGCCGGACATCCGTCAGCCTAGATCCGTCACGATAAGCGCTACCGTGGACAGCCTCATATTTTTTGGGTGCGCTTATTGGCGGGTTACAGAAGTTTATGCAGATGATTTTAGACCTGCACGATTTGAGTGGGTTGCTAACACTAGAGTTAATGCACAATTAAATGCTAAAGGCACAGAAGTTTTATATTACACAATTGATGGATCTAAAGTACCTATGGCTGGTGTTGGATCACTAGTTACATTTCAAGGATTAACACAAGGCGTATTACAAACTGCAGGACGCACAATACAATCAGCTTTAGATATTGAAAGAGCATCTGCTGTAGCTCTTGCCACACCTATGGCAACCACTGTGTTAAAAAATACAGGAGCTGACCTGCCAGAAGATCATGTACAAGGATTACTTGCAACATGGAAAGCAGCTAGAGCATCACGATCTACTGCATACCTAACATCTACTTTATCTGTAGAAAATATTGGATTTTCACCGAAAGACATGGCCTACGAAGGTGCGTCTCAGTATTTAGCGACCCAGCTGGCCAGAGCTATGAATATTCCTGCCTACATGATTAGTGCGGACATGAATAACAGCATGACTTATCAAAACATTATTGATGGCCGTAAAGAGTTTGTTGCTTATTCACTACAGCCTTATATCTGTGCTATTGAAGACCGTTTATCCATGGATGATATTACAGCTAGAGGTAACACAGTCAGATTCAATATTGAAGAATCATTTCTACGTGCCGACACAATGAAGCGCTTGGAAGCAATAGAAAAAATGTTATCTCTAGGTCTAATAGATGTAGAGCAAGCAAAAGAAATGGAAGACATGTCACCTAACGGAAATGAGAGTTACGATGTTTCTTGAGTTTAGTAGTTCAATTGAAAGCTCTGATACTGAGCGTAGAATTATTGCTGGCAAGATAGTGCCATACGAGCGTGTAGGGTTCACATCAGCTGGCCCAGTTGTATTCGCTAAAGATTCTATTGATATTGGCGATCCTGGGAAGATTAAGATGCTTATGCAGCATAAGAATGACAAGCCTATTGGCCGCATGCAAAAGTTTAATAAGGCAGAAGATGGCATTTATGCATCCTTTAAGATCTCTGCCAGCATGCAAGGATCTGATGCTCTTATTCTTGCTGGAGAGCAGTTAATTGATGGCCTATCTGTAGGCGTTGAAGTAACTGGATCAAAGCAAATGAAAGATTACTTATATGTAACTAAGGCAAGCCTAAAAGAAGTAAGTCTTGTCGAGACACCAGCATTTGCTGAGGCGAATGTAACTAAAGTTGCTGCAAGCGAAAGCGAAGCAGATGCAACACCAACTACTACGGAAAGTGAGGCTATCTTGGATACAACTCCAGAGCCAACTGTTACACCGGCAGAGGTTGCTCCAGTAGAAGCCGCACGTCCAACGATTAGTG